>Ga0114932_10004911_pt1 | contig 12143 bp, 13 predicted proteins | sample 2SBtaG_2_FD_87286 | JGI IMG/M metagenome (GOLD analysis project Ga0114932, IMG submission 87286) | Deep subsurface microbial communities from Kolumbo volcano to uncover new lineages of life (NeLLi) - 2SBTROV12_ACTIVE470 metaG | ecosystem: Environmental > Aquatic > Marine > Volcanic ... | reverse complement strand
TTCGTTTTTTGCAACGCGCGATCCTTCTTCTTTGTCTTCTGCCTTTTGCCCTGAAAGTTGGCCGTATTTTTTAAATGTTGATGTATCGAAGTAGATACCGTCGGAAGTATGGTATGTGTGTCCTTTTTCTTCGAGTTTTTTTATGAGTGCGATTTGTTCTTCGATGTGGTCTGTCGCGCGGGGGAATTCGTCGGCAGGGAGAATATTGAGTGCGCGCATGTCGGTCATGAATTCCTCGGTGTAGTGTGTTGCGATATCCCATGCTGTTTTTTTCTCTCGTTTTGCTGCTTCTTCCATCTTGTCTTGGTCTGTTTCGGAAATGAGATGACCGACGTCTGTGATATTCATGACGTGTTTTACGTTGTAGCCCAAAAACATGAGTGTGCGCTTCAATACATCCGCCATAGTATTGGTACGCATGTTTCCGATATGCGCCGAGGAATATACGGTTGGACCACATGAATACATCCCAACTTCACCTTTGGTGATAGGAGTAAATTCGTCTTTTGATCGCGTTTTTGTATTGTAGAGTTTGAGTGACATATGGTTGTTTAAGGCAGGAGTTTTGGCGCGTTCTTAGTCAGTATTTTTTCATATTTGAACTCGGTTGGCAATAAGATTTAAGGGTACAGGTGTAGCATCTATTCTAGCCCCTAAACCCTAGCCTCTAATCCCTACACCCTTTTTATCCACTTGTGCAGATGTGGTGCTAGCTCTAAGATGCGAATCAGTTCGTTGTATTGTCTGAGGAGGCATGTTATGAGACTCGAAACGTGGTTGCGCTCTCTTCTTGCTGGTTTGCGTCGTGAGCTTCGCTGGAAGCATCCTGATCCGGAGAAGGATATTGATGCAACGCATGAAAATGTATTGATGCATGCCTACAAAATGGCGTGGGTGGTGCAGCTTATGGTTGCGCTTGAAGAACAGTATGGTGATATGACTGACATCCGTGCATACAAGATGTTGCAGGCTGCTGTTAATCACGACATTGGTGAAGCAGTAAATGGTGATGTGCTTTATGACGAAAAAACTGAGGATGACGAGCAACAAGAAGTTGAAGCTTACGTTGATCTAATGAGGACAGTTGTTCCGTTGGGTTGTGCTGAGCATTTTCCGCTTTCGCCTGATGCATCCGCCGGAGGCGTGTTTACAGATCGTGAAGTTCAGTTCTGGGACGTTTGCGAGAAGGTGGGATATCTGATTTTTCTTCATGAAGAGTACTGTCTTGGCAAGACTATTTGGAAGCTAATCGTGATCGCTGGTCTGTGTGGCTCAGTGATTGCATGCACTTTGCAGGAGTTAAATATTTCCTTAAGCAGGTAAGTTAGTACGTACATGGTTGTTATACAGCCATGTTTTTTTGTTGGGTCTTGTCATATCTTGTGTTCTTGCATATGATGTCGGAAGTTCTTTAAAGGAGACTGTTATGACCGACGTGCGGAAAATCGTGACGCTTGGCGGTGGCACAGGGCATTATGCTCTGTTGCGTGCGTTGAAGCTCATTTCTAATGTTGATATTACTGCGGTTGTTTCCGTCGCTGATTCAGGTGGTTCATCTGGGAAGCTGCGAGACAAACACGGTGGACTGCCTCCAGGAGACATTCTGAAGGCTATTCTTGCGCTAACGAGATTGGATCCGGTGTCAGTACGAGATTTTATGCTGCATCGTTTCCCTGAAGGTGACTTTGCAAACCATACGATTGGTAACATGTTGCTTACGATGCATTCGTCTCAGGCGGGTATGCAGTCAGCGATTGATTCGCTTTCGGCTCTGCTTCGTGTGAAGCATCATGTTGTTCCAATTTCGCACGCCAGCGTTTCTATCACGGCTCATTATTCTGATGGCACAGTGCTTGAGGGTGAGGGGTCTATTGATGATTATCGTGGCGCGGCGAACGTGCAGCGTTTACTCATCGAGCCGAACACGGCGTATATCGGTGAGGATGCATCAGAGGCTATTACGCAAGCTGATGTTATTATCATCGCACCCGGAAGTTTGTATACCAGTCTTTTGCCTGTGTTGCAGATGAAGGGTGTGTCAGATGTTTTGATGCAGTCGAATGCTCCTCAAATTTTCGTGTGTAACACGATGACGTTGAATGGAGATACGCGAGACTTTTGCGTGTCGGATTTCATTGATCGCATTGAAGCGGCCACGGAGTGTAAGTTGAGTCATGTGCTGATTGATGAGTCTGAGCATGATGCTGAAGTGCTTGCGAGTTACGCGGCGAAATTTCAGTATCCTGTTGCGTGTACTGATCCGTGCATGCAAGATGAGCGTATTGTCGGAGCAGATTTGGCGTCGGCAGGAGAGCTTGTTCGTCACGACTATAGAAAGTTGTCGCGTGCATTGCAGGATGTGATGTCTGCGTATTTTACTCGTCCTATTCCACTACGTCGTCCGTCCTCAATTCGACAGGTTGGAAAGACGGTTTCGTAGTTGGTCCCCTCGAAAAGAGGGGATTTTTTATTTCGCTTAGTGGCTTGACATGAAGGGGATTGGATGCTAGGATTTCGCCAGATCTATATACAAGGAGTTTGGCATGACAGTTCAGTTGGGTACAGAAACACCTCTCGTTCCGCTTACTGAGAGTGTGTTTGGTGATGATGGTTCGTGGGTCTTGAAGGGTATGCTGAAGACTTTTAGTCGTGGTCATTCGTTGGATGGTCATTGCATTGCAGTGGAAGAGCGTGGTGCGATTGGGATGGTTCATTACATCCATCCGACCTTGTTTGCGGGGTTGTCGCGTCATGCGAATGATCTGCTGCCGGTGTATGTGACGCTGGAGGAAGACGATACTGTTGTTGTGCGTCGTCAGGTTAGTGGTGAGGTGAGTTTTGATCTCACGATGCCGTTGTGCTCTGCACCGTTGATTGAGATGGGTCTGACGTGCGTCGATAACATCATGGAGCTTACTCGGAGGGTAGAGCAACGGAATGCTCGGTTTGAGGGCAATCATCCATGCTGTCAGTCTCCTGAGCATGTGGTTAAGAGTCGTATTGGTGAGATGGATGTTCGCGAAGCGGTCTTGATCATTGATTACAATGTCCCTCGTGCATTTCGTGCTGAGTGTTACGATCTTCTTCTAAAAACTCAACCCGACTTCGTACGGAATTGTGCGCTCGATGGACGTCGTATTCCGCATCAGTCGCCGGTTCCGATCTACAATTTGTAGGTCATTCGATCCCCTCAGTGAGGGGATTTTTTTATTGGTTTGGGTTGTGGTATACTATTGTACATTATGGATTTGCTGGATCTCCGCATTCGCGAGGATGACAAATTTTATTATGGGAATATTTTCCAAAAAAGAAAATTCGATTTTAGGCGTGGATCTTGGTGCATCGAGTGTGAAGATGGTGGAGTTGCGTCAAGATAAACGACAGATGCATTTGGTTACGTATGGATATAGTTCTGGTGATTTGAAAATGCCAGATGATGATTTGGAGCAGCGGAAATTGCAGGCGGCTCTTATTAAGAAAGTTGCTGCAGGGGCTAAGGTGAAAACGAAAGATGTTGTTGCGTCTGTTCCTCTCTCTGATGTATTTTCTGCTGTCATGCGTATTCCTAACGTAGCAAAAAAAGAGCAAGGAGCTTTGATTGAGCGAGAAGCTCAGAAATTTTTACCGTTTCCTGTTGCTGAAGCTGTGGTTGATTGGAAAGTGATTGAAGAGAAAAATAAGAAGCCAAAAGCGGATTCAAAAAGTTTTGGGGTTGATCAGAAAATGGTAGCAAAGGATATCGCGGTTTTGATTACAGCAGCACCTCGCACGACCGTTACGCGGATTGCAGATATTTTCAAACGAGCTGGTTTTACGTTGAAAAGTTTAGAAACAGAAGCGTTTGCTTTGACACGTTCTTTGATAGGAAATGATCCGACGAGTGTTTTGCTTGTTGATATTGGTGCGGTTCGATCAAACTTTTTTGTCGTTGAAAATACGTTGCCTGTGTTGCATCGTTCAATGCAGTTGGGTGGTGTGAATTTTACACAAGCATTGGATAGCGTTTTGAAGGTTGGTTTGGATAAGGCGGAACAAATGAAAGCAGATATTATGGCTTCAGGAACTATTGAGGCTGATGAGACTGGATTTCCTAAGATTTTTCAGAGAACGATGCAGCCACTTATCAATGAAATTCGATATACCATGAATTTGTATACAACGCAGCAGGGTGGAACACACCCTGAGCGTGTTGTATTAACGGGTGGATCGTCTTTATTGCCTGGCTTGGATGCGTTTTTATCACATACATTCAACATGAAGGTTTTTGTTGGAGATCCGTGGGCGCGTACGTGGTATCCAGAGAATTTACGACCGGCATTGTACGAGATTGGTACTCGGTTTGCAGTTAGTGTAGGATTAGCTCTCAGGGAGGCTAAGTAAAAATCACCAAAGCATGTCATCCTGAGCGAAGCGCGAGGTACGAGTGCGCAGTCGAAGGATCTCGTACAATTAACCACGAGATCCTTCGACTTCATTCCACTGCGTTCCATTCCGCTCAGGATGACATGGAGAATTATATGAAACCACTTATAGTCATGGTGTCAGCGGATGATAGAATGGTTGAGATTTATAAAGACTTATTTGCGGAATACGATTTTAGCTTGAAAGATGTTCAAAAGGGTGAGAAGGCGTTGAAGGTAATAAAAGAAAAGAAACCATTTGCGGTGTTGGTTGATATGGCGATTCCTGGTGAGGATGGGTTTGATGTGATAGGTAACATGCAGAAATTGCAAACATTAAAGAAGATTCCGGTTGTAGTATTGTCGCATTTATCGGATGTTGCTGACGTGGCTCGCGCGAGGAAATTAAAAGTTCATCAATTTTGTTTAAAGTTACATTGTCATCCAGAACGCATTGTTGCGGGAGTGGTCGGCATGAGGGAATAATATGAGAAGAGACGACATGTATTATAAAAGAGGATTTACATTAGTTGAGTTGATTGTGGTGTTGGGTGTGATTGGTATTTTGGCGATTGGGAGCGTGTTGGCGGTTGGTTCAACTCGGAAAACGTCGCGTGATGTTCTGCGATTGGCGCACATGAAGGAAGTGTTTTTTGGACTTGAATTGTACTTTAATGAAAATGGAGACTATCCAGCGGGGGAGAATATTGTGCTTGGGTCAGATCAAGCTCGATGTTTGGATGATGCTGGTTTTCATCCAGCAGGGGGATGTACGGGGAGCGTATGGTTAACGAATGTTATGCCAAATCCAGCTCCAGGAGGTGCGTCGTTTGTGTATTCATATGATGCAGGGCCACCAGCTGCGTACAGGCTCGGGTTTTCTTTAGAGGGTGATTCCGCTGGTTTGGTTCGTGGTGCGCATGTGATGCGGCCGTCTGGTATTCAATAAGTGTGTTTAGGAGGTATGCATATCTTTTTACTATTTGCCTTGGGTGCGGTGTTGGGGAGTTTTGTGCTCGTTTTTGTATCTCGTTGCATGAGTGGTGAATCGTTTGTGAAAGGACGGTCACGGTGTAACTCATGTAAAATTCAGTTGCGTGCTATTGAGCTTATTCCTGTATTAAGTTTTGTGTTGCTCAAGGGGAGGTGTAAATCGTGTAAAAGTAAAATTTCAATGTGGCACTTTTTTTCCGAGGTTATTCTTGGAATTCTTTTTTTAAGTGTGTTTTTTATCACGCCGCAGATTGGTCCGGATGATGTGTTTATTCGATTGTTTTTATTATCGAGTTTATTTGTACTGTTTTTGTTTGATGCGCATCATGGTGTGTTGCCAGATTTGATTACGCTTCCAACATTGTTGTTTACATTTGGATATATGTGGTTGCGAGGGTTCAGTGTGCCACAGATGGTTGGGGGTGCGGTGATCGGTGCTGGTGTGTTTGCGTTGCAATATATTATTTCAAAAGGAAAGTGGGTTGGATCCGGTGATATTCGGTTAGGTGCGATTATGGGTGTGATGCTTGGTGTGACTGGTGTGGTGACGGCGTTGGGAATTGCATATGTTGTTGGTGCGGTAGTTGCAGTTGGTTTATTGCTTATGAAGAGAAAGGACCTGGGAGATTCACTTCCGTTTGGGGTATTCCTGATTCCAGCGACGGTTGTGGTGTGGTATTACGGGTTGGATATTATACGATATTTTGGTTAATTAAGAGTGATATTGGTGTATGAGGCTTGACATAAGGCTCATTTTTTGATACATTTATACTTCGTACATTTACATGTTTGGACGTGATACGCCTTAAGCGTGCAGGTAGCACGTATGGGGTGGTCGCATGCAAAGAGGTGTCTGATGTTTGAACCAAGAGGCGAGTGGAATAACCTTTTGAAATCCGCTGGTAAGTTGTTGGAGAGTTCGGGCGAGTGCTCGTTCATGCGCTGCAAGCGTGTGGTGGCGGCCCGAAGGATCTGAAGAAGCTGCTTGCTGAGAGGAGTGATATTCCGTTTCGTGTGGCGAAGATTTTGCTTGGTCATCCAATGGTTGCTCCGTGGGAGCTTGATTTCCCTGAGTTTGCTCCTGATTTTGAGTGCCTTACGCTGCGTGATGATGAAGGTGTCGAGTGGGAGGATTTTCGCGAGCTTCGATTCATTCAGTTTTCCGAGATTGAGATGGTGCGGACAGGGCGTTCCGACTGGGATCCAAAGTTCGAACCAACGTGCGATTTGTATCGCTGTGGTCTTGTGATGTCCGAGTCCAAGGTAGGTGGACACAGCTTGGTGCTCGAGTGTTCGCGCAGTAGTGGTGCTGCGGATCGATACAATCCCATTTTTCTCGCTGATGCTGTTCGTGTTGCCTCTCAGGTTTCTTTCCCTGATGAGTTGCTTGGTGTTCGAGTTTTGTTTCCTGGTACTGTTGTTCGTCGGTATGATGGTATGTGCTTTATGCCTTCTGTGAAGTTTGGTGCCTCAACTCAGGAGTTCATGTGGGTCTCATTGGACGAGGAATATGGATCCAACTGTTGGGTTCCCAGGCTGATGGATGATGCAGTGGCTCAGGTTCATGCACATCGTGTTCGATTGAAACGATCGCAGCGTGGATATACGTCTGTGTAATGTGTATTGCCCGCCGAGCTACGTGCTCGAGCGGGTCTTTTTTTATATACTGAATGTGGTAGAATAAGTATAATCACATGAATAAGAACGAAGCAAAAAAACGCATTGAAGTGCTGAAAAAAGAGATTAATCATCATCGATATCTGTATCATGTATTGGATAAGGTAGAGATTTCTGATGGTGCACACGATTCCTTGAAAAAGGAATTGTTTGATTTGGAGATGGATTTTCCTGAATTTGCGACAGACGATTCGCCGACGCAACGTGTTGGTGGAGAGGCTTTGACGAAATTTACGAAGGTTGAGCATGCTATACGGATGTTGTCTTTGAATGATGCATTTTCAGATGAGGATATGGAAGATTGGGTGAAGCGTTTATCGAATTTTGCTGCGAGTGAGGATTTTGCTTTGCCGAGCTACGAATTCTTTGCTGAAATTAAAATGGATGGTTTGGCGATTTCTTTGTTGTATGAGGAGGGAGTTTTGGTTCGTGCGGTGACACGTGGGGATGGAAGAGTTGGTGAGGATGTAACGGCGCAGATTAAAACGATTGATGCGATTCCATTGCGATTGCGTGATACAAAAGATTTTGATGCACAACGATCGATCGAGATTCGTGGGGAGATTTATATGAAGAAGTCGGTGTTTGAGAAATGGAATAAGCTCGCGGAAAAAACAGGAGGACAGATTTTGTCGAATCCGCGGAATGCTGCGGCGGGATCGATTCGGCAGTTGGATCCGAAATTAACAGCGGCACGCAAGCTGAGTTTTTTTGCGTATGATGTGAAGACGGATTTTGGTCAGAAGACGCACGAGGAGTCGCATGAGATTGCGGCGGCGTTAGGTGTGCCGGTGAATCCATTGGCGAAGCGGTTTAAGACGATTGAAGGGGTTTTGAAATATTTCCATTCTTTTGAGGGTGCGAAGCGTGAGAAGTTGGATTATTTAGCGGATGGGATGGTTGTGCATGTGAATGATAATAAATTGTATGAGAAGTTTGGGTATGTGGGTAAGGCACCGCGTGGTTCGTTGGCTTTGAAGTGGCCGGCTGAGGAGGTGACGACAGTGGTTGAGGATATTGGTGTGCAGGTTGGTCGGACGGGTGCGTTGACGCCAGTTGCGCGGCTGACGCCGGTGAATGTTGCGGGTGTGATCGTTTCAAATGTAACATTGCATAATGAAGATCAGATTCGACGGTTGGATGTTCGTGTGGGGGATACTGTTATTGTGCGTCGAGCTGGTGATGTGATTCCGGAGATTGTGCGTGTACTGATCGGGATGCGACCCAAAGGAGCGAAGGAGTATCATTTACCGAAGGAATGTCCGGTGTGTGGTATGCAGGTTGATCGTAAAGAAGCTGCATCAAAAAAAGGAAAGAGTGTTGCGGTGTTTTGTCCGAACAAAAAATGTCTCGCGAAGCAGTCTCAAGCACTTAAGCATTTTGTTTCTAAGAAAGCATTTAATATTGATGGGTTGAGTGTGAAGATTTTGGATCGTTTTGTTGAGGAAGGTTTTATTCATGATTTTGCGAGTGTGTTTGAATTGGATCGTGAGAAAATCGCGCCGTTGCATGGGTTTGGTGAAACATCTGCTGAGAATATCGTTCGTGAAGCAGCAGATCGAAAACGTGTTGAGTTATATCGGTTTTTGTATGCACTTGGTATTGAGCATGTTGGAGAAGAAACATCTCGTGATGTTGCTGAGCGGATCGCCGCAAGTGATAAAGCGACGTCTCATAAGCCGTCTTTTCTTGTCTCATATTTCAGTATAAAATCTGAGGAGGATTTGTCGCAGTGGCGTGATGTTGGGCCAATTGTTGCTCGCAGCATCAAAACATGGTTTGATGATGAGGACAATCGGCTTCTTATGGACAGGTTTGAGGGGGTTGGTGTGGTATTATTGATGCCAGATGCGGATGTTGGTGATGATCGTTTTGGAGGTAAGACGTTCGTGTTTACAGGTGAGATGTCTCAGATGTCGCGTGATGAAGCGAAGAAGCGCATTCGAGCATTAGGCGGAAAGACAACTATAAGTGTATCGAAGAAAACTGATTACGTTGTGGCAGGAGACAATCCAGGATCCAAGTATGAGAAGGCTCGTGTACTGGGCGTGACGCTTCTCAATGAGCAAGAATTTACGAAACTCATAAACTAAACCCTATACCCTAACCCCTACACCCTCATAGTATGTCAGATATTAATCTACAAGACCTGCAAGCACTTGCGAAGTTGTCGTTAACTCAGGAAGAACAAAAGGCATTTCCTGAGCAGATGGAATCCATCTTGAGTTATGTTGATCAACTCAAGGAAGTTGATGTGAGTGATCAGCATGTGCATCGTCAGGCGCTTCAGGAATCTGATTTGCGTGAGGATGTTGCCCAAGAAACGACGCCGGAGGTTCGTGAGCGATTGTTTGCGAATATGCCGCGAAGTGAAAGTGGTTATTTAGAGGTTCCTGAGGTTTTTGTAGAGTAATTATGACAACAACTCTGTCATCCTGAACGCAGCGATAGCGAAGTTGATGGATCCCGTCGAGTATCTGGCGAGATCCTTCTCCCAAACGCGGGGATAAACTAAAACGAAGGCTATATTAATTCAACGCTCAGGATGACGTGCTTAGAAAATATGGATATAAAAGAAATTACAATTTCAGATGCATTAGAAAAAATGGAGAGCGGTGAAATGACTGCGTTATCTCTTTTGGAAGCATGTTTGAAGAATATCGCAGAACAAGAATCTGATATCCAGGCTTTTTTAGAAGTGTGGGAGGAGGATGCGCGTGCGCAGGCGGTTTCAGTTGACGAGCGTCGTGCGAGCGGCAAACCAGTTGGTATGTTGGCTGGGATTCCGATTGCGATTAAAGATAATATGTTGTGGGTTGATCATACGGCCTCCGGTGCATCTAAAATTTTAGAACCATATAAAGCTGCGTATAGTGCGACGGTTGTTGAGCGATTATTGGATGAAGACGCTGTTTTGATTGGACGTACGAATTTGGATGAATTTGCATGTGGTGGATCGACAGAAAATTCTGGTTTTGGTCCAACGCATAATCCACATGATCCGACTCGTGTGCCTGGTGGGTCTTCTGGTGGCTCTGCGGCTGCTGTCGCCAGCGGAATGTGTTTGGCTGCGCTTGGTTCTGATACGGGTGGTTCTGTTCGTCAGCCTGCGAGTTTTTGTGGTGTGGTTGGCTTGAAACCGACGTATGGTAGTGTATCTCGATATGGTTTGATGTCTATGTCTTCGAGCTTGGATCAGATTGGTCCTTTGGCGAAAACGGTTGATGGGTGTGCTCGTGTGTTTGGGGTTATTGAGGGGAAGGATGTGATGGATGCAACGAGTGTGGATCATCCTCCGACGGTCGTTGAGGGAGTTGCTCATGGTGAGGACGATACATCTTTGAAAGATATAACGATTGGTGTGCCGAAAGAATATTTTGAAGCTGGGGGTATTGATGAGGCTGTAGCAGAACAGGTAAAGACGGCGATTGCATCACTGGAAGAGAGGGGTGCGACGATTAAAGAGGTGAGTTTGCCGAACACAAAATATGCACTTGCTGCTTATTATGTACTGATGCCATCTGAGGTTTCATCAAATACTGCACGCTATGATGGTGTGCGATATGGATTATCAAAGGGTGATTCTTTGGACGATGTGTATGTAGATTCTCGAACGGAAGGCTTTGGAGCTGAAGTGAAACGTCGTATTTTGCTGGGTGCCTTTTCGCTGTCGGCTGGATATTCAGATGAGTATTATAAAAAATCTGTGGGTGTACAGAAGGAGATTTCAAACGATTTCATGAAGGCATTCGATCAGTGTGATGTAATTATCGGTCCGACATCTCCGGTGACGGCGTTTAAGCTGGGAGAACGTATTGCGGATCCAATCACGATGTATTTATCGGATGTGTATACGGTTTCTGCAAACTTGGCTGGAATTCCTGCGATTAGTGCTCCATGCGGGGAGGCGAATAGTATGCCAGTTGGGATTCAATTGATGACTCCACATTTCCGTGAAGATCGATTACTACATGTAGCTTCATTAATTAAACAGTAAGTTTATGACAGACGAGCAAGACGTAGCAGACCCGTACATGAATAAGTGTCCGCTTCCGCCGGCGATGCAGTATAAGTTGGAAATGGCGCAACGACTCGAATTGATTCAGAAAGAATTTAACGATGGGTTTCAGTTTTTGTATCCGTTTAAAAAAGAAATTTCTATTTTTGGTTCTGCACGTTTTAAGGAGGATCATAAGTACTATGTGATGGCTCGTGATTTAGCGAAGCAGTTGGGTGAAGAGGGGTACACAATTATTACTGGAGGTGGTCCGGGGATTATGGAAGCAGCGAATCGTGGAGCGCAGGAGGCTGGTGCACCTTCTGTTGGTTTGAATATTGAGTTGCTAATGGAGCAGCGCGTGAATCCGTATGTTGATGAGGACAAATCACTTGGTTTTCATTATTTCTTTTCTCGTAAGGTAATGTTGTCTGCAGCAAGTCAGGCGTATGTTGCGTTCCCTGGTGGGTTTGGAACGTTGGATGAGTTGTTTGAGATGATTACATTGATTCAAACAAAAAAGATGGAAGCTGTGCCGATTGTGCTGGTTGGTTCTGAGTTCTGGAAGCCTTTGGTTGATTGGATTATTTCAGAGATGCGAGATGATGAAGAAACGATTTCTCCTAAAGATATTGATATTTTCAAGTTGGTAGAATCGAATGAAGAAGCAATGGAGATTCTTCGAACGACAACTGAACGAAAGATATTTTAAAAGAGGGTGTAGGGTGCAGGGTAGAGGGTGTAGAAAATGTATCGCGAAGCGATGATTATAAATTGTCTCCTGCGGCGACTCGTTTGCTATACCCTAAACCCTACACCCTCAACCCTATGGAGTATGATCCCGTCATTTCAATACACCCATTTCTTCATCGGCCCTATACAGATTCAAGTATGGGGTTTGTTTGTTGCGCTGGGAGTTTTGTTGGCGGTATGGTTGGCAACTGAGGCAGCGAAAAAGCGAGGGCTGGATTACAAAAAGTTCTCGGATATTTTGTTTTGGATTATTGTGTGGTCGTTTGTTGGTGCGCGATTAGGGCATGTGGTGTTGTATGAATGGGCGTATTATTCGCAGCACC
>Ga0114932_10004910_pt1 | contig 12147 bp, 12 predicted proteins | sample 2SBtaG_2_FD_87286 | JGI IMG/M metagenome (GOLD analysis project Ga0114932, IMG submission 87286) | Deep subsurface microbial communities from Kolumbo volcano to uncover new lineages of life (NeLLi) - 2SBTROV12_ACTIVE470 metaG | ecosystem: Environmental > Aquatic > Marine > Volcanic ... | reverse complement strand
CATGATTTATCGAAATGCCTTGACATTTGTCTCTCGCCTAGGATATAAATCATTTCATGGAAAACAAACCAAGAATATATGAGTCCCCCCTCATCCCCCGCCAGGAACGCTTCTGCCGGGCTTTTGTCCATTACGGCCAGGCCGCGGCGGCGGCGCGAGAGGCCGGCTATGCGCCGCGCTCGTCGAACCGGCAGGGCTGGCGGCTGATGCGCTCTCAGCGCATCCAGGCGCGCATCCGCGAGATTCAGGCCGAACTGGGCCGGCAGGGAGAGCAGGCGTCGGCGGTCATGGTCGGCAAGCTGGAAGTGGTCTATCGGCGCGCCTTGGGCGATCATCAGTTCACCGCGGCGGGCCGCGCCGTGCAGCTGCAGGCGCAATTGATGAAGGCGAATGCCGCGGGCGCGGAAACGGATGTGGAATCTGACGCGCTGGTCGAAGCACCATCCGAAGGACCTGCACCGGAAATGTGTACTTCGGGTGTACAAATGCGAACGGGACCACCGAAAGTTTCGCAAAAATACACGTCGCCGGATGTCAGCGTTCCTGCGCGTTTACCGGCGGCGCGGCGGGGCGGATGAAGGGGATTTGCGTACTAAAGCGTACGAATGTGTACTTTGGTGTACTATCACACCGTGACCGTGGCGACTTAACGTCGCCGCGTAAGCGTGATGTGATCCCCCGGAGGGAGTGTTCCGCTAGTAGCAATCTTGGCAAGGACACTTCGGCTTGGCCAACACACCGTGACCGTGGCGCTAGTGGCGCCGCGTAAGCGCGGTTTGTTCGCCCGGAGGGAACGGTGGCTGCTAGTCGCAGTCCTGGTAGGGATACATCGGTCTGGCTGCCCCATCCATCCCCAAGCCTCACGACAGCGGATGCCGCGAGTCCCGTCAGACCTACATCCGATGAAACACCGCTTCCTTGATGCTGCCGATGGCCTGGCCGGGATTGAGGCTTTTCGGGCACGTGTTGGTGCAGTTCATGATGGTGTGGCAGCGGAACAGGCGGAAGCCGTCGTTCAGGTTGTCGAGGCGCTTGCCGGTGGCTTCGTCGCGGGAATCGGCGATCCAGCGGTAGGCCTGCAGCAAGATCGCCGGGCCCATGTACCGATCACCATTCCACCAATAGCTGGGGCAACTGGTCTGACAGCAAAAACACAGAATGCATTCCCACAAGCCGTCCAGCTTGGCGCGTTCGTCCTTGCTTTGCAGGCGCTCGCGGTTCGGCGCCGGCGTGTCCGCCTGCAGCCAGGGCTCGATCGCCCGGTATTGGGAATAGGGCCCGTTCAGGTCGGGCACCAGATCCTTGATCACCGGCATGTGGGGCAGCGGATAGATTTTCACGTCGCCGGAAATCTCGGCGATGGGCTTGGTGCAGGCCAGGGTGTTGGTGCCGTCGATGTTGAAGGCGCAGGACCCGCAGACCCCTTCGCGGCACGACCGGCGGAAGGTCAGGGTGGCGTCGATCTCGTTCTTGATCTTGATCAGGGCGTCGAGAACCATCGGCCCGCATTTGTCCAGATCGACCTCGAAGGTATCGATGCGCGGGTTGTCGCCACTGTCGGGATCGAAGCGGTAGACCTGGAACTTCTTGATGTTGGTGGCGCCGGCCTCGGCGGCGAAGGACTTGCCGGCGGTCGGGCGGGAATTGGCGGGAAGCGTCAGTTCAACCATTTTAGTACACCCGTTCCTTGGGCTCGATGTAATCAACCTCGTCGGTCAGCGTGTAGGCATGCACCGGCCGGTAATCGATGGTTACCTTGCCGTCGCCGTCGATCCAGGCCAGCGTGTGCTTCATCCAGTTCTCGTCGTCGCGGTCGGGATAATCCTCGTGGGCGTGGGCGCCGCGGCTCTCCTTGCGGGCCTCGGCGGAATACATGGTGGTCTTGGCGTTGATCATCAGGTTTTCCAGCTCCAGGCTTTCGACCAGATCGGAATTCCAAATCATGGAGTTGTCCGAGACATGAATGTCGGCCATGCCCTTCCAGACCTCGTCGATCTGAGAGACGCCTTCGGACAATACTTCCGACGTGCGGAACACGGCGGCGTTGTTCTGCATGATGCGCTGCATCTGCAAACGAAGCTCCGCCGTCTTGGTGCCGCCCTTGGCGTGGCGCAGCCTATCCAGACGCTCCAGGGCCTTGTCGGCGCAGCCTTCCTTGAAGGGCCTGAGCGCGCCGCCCGGTTTCACCAGTTCCTTGGCCTTGATGCTGGCGGCGCGGCCGAAGACGATCAGGTCCAGGAGCGAATTGCAGCCAAGTCGGTTGGCGCCGTGCACCGAGGCACAGGCGCATTCACCGATGGCCATCAAGCCCGGCGTGACGGCGTCCGGGTTGTCGGCGGTCGGGCGCAGCACCTCGGTCATGTGGTTGGTCGGGATGCCGCCCATGTTGTAGTGCACGGTGGGCAGCACCGGGATCGGCTCCTTGGTGGCGTCAACGCCGGAGAAGATGCGGGCCGATTCGGTGATCCCCGGCAGGCGTTCGTGCAAAAGCGCCGCGTCCAGGTGCTCCAGGTGCAGATTGATGTGATCGCCTTCCGGACCGACGCCACGCTGTTCGCGAATTTCGATGGTCATGGAACGCGAGACCACGTCGCGGCTGGCCAGATCCTTAGCCGTCGGCGCATAACGCTCCATGAAGCGCTCACCCTGGGAATTGGTGAGATAGCCGCCCTCGCCGCGCGCGCCCTCGGTGATCAGGCAGCCGGCACCGTAGATGCCGGTCGGGTGGAACTGCACGAATTCCTGGTCCTGCAGCGCCAGGCCGGCGCGCGCGATCATGCCGTGGCCGTCGCCAGTGCAGGTATGCGCCGAGGTGCACGAGAAAAAGGACCGGCCGTAGCCGCCGGACGCGAAGACCACCAGATTGCCGCGGAAGGCATGGATGGTGCCGTCGTCCAGGTTCCACGCGATCACCCCTTCGCAGGTGCCGTCGTCGCCCATGATCAGATCAATGGCGAAGTATTCCACATAGAACTCGGCCTCGTGCTTCAGGGACTGCTGATAAAGCGTGTGCAGCATGGCGTGGCCGGTGCGGTCGGCGGCGGCGCAGGCGCGCGGCACCGGGGCCTCGCCGAAATTGCGCATGTGGCCACCGAAGGGCCGCTGGTAGATCTTGCCCTCTTCCGTCCGCGAAAACGGCATGCCCATGTGCTCAAGTTCGACGATCGACGGCACGGCTTCGCGGCACATGTATTCGATGGAGTCCTGGTCGCCCAGCCAGTCGGCGCCCTTGACCGTGTCATACATGTGCCATTCCCAATGGTCCTCGGCCATGTTGGCGAGCGCCCCGGCGACGCCGCCCTGGGCCGCAACCGTGTGCGAGCGCGTCGGGAACACCTTGGTGATGCAGGCCGTCTTCAAGCCGGCCGCCGCCATGCCCAACGTGGCGCGCAGGCCCGCACCGCCGGCGCCGATGACGACGACTTCGTATTTGTGGTCAATAACTTCGTACGCTTTGGTCATGGGGCGTCAGCCTCCGAAGGTCAGTCTGATGACGGCGAAGGCCGAAGACGCGCCCAACAGGACGGCGCCGAATTTCACCAAAATAAGAGAGGTCACCTTGACGGATTCGGCATGCACATAGTCTTCGATGACTTCCTGCAAGCCCAGCTGGCCATGGTGAAAAATGCAAAAGATGAACAAAATCAACAGCACCGGATTAAAGTGCCGGCCGACCCAATCGGTGACCGTCGCCAGGTCGGCGCCGGCCAGACCGACAACGGAAAACACGAACCACAGACACAGCGGCACCAAGGCGACGCCGGTCAGGCGCTGCATCCACCACCGTTGGATGCCCTGGTTCGATGAGCCGAGGCCGCGGACCCGGCCCAAGTGCGAACGCATCTCCATCACCCGCCTCCCGCCGCCGAATAGGCGATCACCAAGGTCAGCACGGTCATCGCGACGGCGAAGATAATGGTCAGCCAGCCGCTGATCCGCAATTTATCCAACTCGTACCCCCAGCCGACGTCCCAGCCAAGATGCCGGACCCCGTTGCCGAGATGAAAGAACAGGGAAAACACCATGCCCCAAAGTACCAATTGGCCGAACCACGACCCCATCACGGCCTGCGCCGAGGCAAAGGTCTCGGCGCCATAGGTGGCCGACGTGATCCAATAGCAAAACAGCACCGCGCCGCCGGTCAGGGCGATGCCCGTCATCCGGTGGGTGATCGACAAAATCGACGTGATTTGCGGCCGATAGACCTGTAGATGCGGCGACAGGGGCCGACTTGAATTCGCCTTTGAATTTGCCATGGCGGCACCTGTTCTTGTGAAATTCCAGGCCGTCCGTCAAGACAGCCCTGAATCATTGGTAATGCTCCCTTTCGTGCAAGTCAACGCCGCGACCGGCCGGAGCGAATCAAGTATTCGCTGGGATATTGTATACCAACAAGATTGCTCATTTTCCGGCCGGCACCGGTCCCGCCTCTGATCCAAATTTGGATACTCGGCGGCGCCCCGGGTGACAACGGCAAGTCGTTTCGTAGAGGCGGTTGAAATTCCACGACATTTCCAATCCGGCCCAATCAGACTGTGGATAACTTGTGGATCAAGTGTGAAAACGGCGCTCGGTTATACACAGGATTCGCACCTTACCCCCAGGTTTCCGCGTTGCGTCCAGAACCCCATCCCCGGCATCTTAAGGTCGCACGCGAAAGCGTCGATGCGGCCTTGGTCGAAAAACGCGTGGCTTGCCCTTGTGGTTTGCCATGGTTCGGAAACCACGGTCGTCCCAAGGGAAAAGGGCGGTTTCGGCCGACCGGGATCCCAAGGGAATGGGGAGGGGGTGAGCAGAGGGGGCTTCGGTTTCCAATGGTCAGCCCTGAACCGGCAAAAGTCTCGTGTATCGCGAGGCGGGCCTTTCGCGGAACAGTCCATCTCCCTGGTGGGGGGCGGGTTTGCTCCGCGAGGCGGCGGGTCTTCAGACCGGTTTCGGCCGGTCGGGGTGCGGCGCCTTCAGACCGTCCGATGGGTCTTTCGGGGCACGTCGGCGGGCGTGGGAAACTTCGGTTTCCTGTGGGTCCATCCGTGGCCTCGGTTTCGGCCGAAGCCATGGGACACCCGAAGGTCCAGACGCGTTAAGGGGCTTTTTGCTGCGGCGGTGCGTTGAAGGAGAACCCGGCGACGGGTTCAACGGAGACGGACCACACCTCTTCGTCCGCGGGATGATCTCTGCCCAGGGTGCGTCCACGGAAGAAGGGTGAAGCGAGGAGCCGCTTTCAAGTGCGCGGAGCCTGGCCGGCTCCAAGAGGCGTCAGGGTGCTGTCTCGGCGGCACATGCACAGGTTTCCCAGGACCGGTGCTCCTGACGCCTCTTTTATTATCAAAGGCACGAATCGCCGGCAACTATATTTTAAAGACGTCGAGTGAATTCTTGGACATGTCTCGCCTGTCCAAGGACTCGATCTGTTTTTAGTGAGTCTTTTCAGAAGTTTGAAAGAATGAGTTCTTCTGAAGGAAATTTACCACGATCCGCCGGCGGCGCGCCGATTTACGAAACGCGGCGCGGCATCAGCACCGTATAATCGAAATCCAAGACCACCGATTCGCCGTACTTGCCGTCCTCGGTCCGGTCCGGGAACGTCTCGGCGGATTGATCCTTGCAGGCCACCGTGCGCAAACGAAGCGCCCCCAAATCAGCCCGGCCCGGCAGTTCGAACGTCTCCAGAACCTCCGACCAGGCATAGATGGTATCACCGGCAAAGGTCGGATTGGTGTGGGCGCCACCGTTGATGGCGGCGATCTTGAAGCCGTTGGCCAGACCGTTGAAGCTGAGCGCCCGGGCCATGCTGATGATATGGCCGCCGTAGATCAGACGCCGCTTGAAGCGGCCCTGGTTGGCGGCGACCTGATCGAAGTGGACCTTCGCCGTGTTTTGGTAGAGGCGGGTTGCCAGCATGTGCTCGGCTTCCTCAATGGTCATGCCGTCGACATGGTCGATGCGCTCACCGGCGGCATAATCTTCCCACAAATGCGGGCTGCCGGCGGCCGTCGTGTCGTAGACGGCAAGGTCCAATTCCGCCGGCACCTGCAAGTCGGCCGCCGCGACGGTGCCCGGCAGTTCCGGCACCACTGTGTCCGGCGCCGCGGCGTCGGGGTCACCCTTGCGCACCATCACCCAGCGCACGTAGTCCAGCACCATCTCCCCGGACTGGTTGCGGCCCACGGAGCGCACATAAACGACGCCCGTCTTGCCGTTGGAATTTTCCTTCAGGCCAATGACCTCAGACGTCGCCGACAGTGTATCACCGGGATAAACCGATTGGCCGAACACACCACCCGCGTAGCCCAGGTTGGCGACGGCATTCAGCGAAATGTCGGCGACGGTCTTGCCGAACACCACATGAAACACCAACAGGTCGTCCAGCGGCGCACCGGGCAGACCCAGATCGCCGGCCAGGGCGTCGGATGATTGAACGGCAAAGCGCGGGCCGTACAGCGCCGTGTACAACGCCACGTCGCCTTCCGTCACGGTGCGCGGCGTCGCATGCACCAGTTCCTGGCCGATCCGGAAGTCTTCGAAATAGTTCCCGGGGTTGGTTTTCTGAACCATGTCCGCCTCCTACTCAGCGGCCTCGGCCGCGCGGCTCAGATCAGCAATCGCCTCGGCCATGGCAACCAGGCGATGGGCGTTTTCCACATGCAGGTTCTCGACCAGTTTGCCGTCGACCAACAAAACACCCTTGCCGTCGGCTTCGGCTTCCCCGTGGGCGGCGATAATGCGCTTCGACCACACGATTTCATCATCGGACGGCGCGAACACCTCATTGGCGGCGGCGATGGTTTTCGGATGAATTAGCGTCTTGCCGTCCATGCCCAACTCCAGTCCCTGCACGCACGATTGGCGGAACCCTTCGTCATCGCCCAAGTCCAGATGCACGCCGTCCAGGATGCCGATACCGGCGGCCCGCGCCGCCAGGATGCACAGCCCCAGCGATGTCATGAACGGCGTGCGCTGCGGCGTGTGCGCCGCGTGCAGGTCCTTCGCCAGATCCGAAGTGCCCATGACGAAACAGCCAACGCGCGCGTGGGCGAAGGCAATTTCCTCGGCGTGCAGCATCGCCAGGGGCGTCTCCATCATGCACCAGATGGCCAGATCGGCGGGGCCGCCGGCACCGTCCAGGATGGCGATGGCGGCCAACACGGTTTCCTTCTGCTCAACCTTCGGCAGCAGGACCGCATCGGCACCCATGGTGGCGGCGGCCTTTAAATCATCCTCGCCCCAAACCGTGTCCAGGCCGTTGACCCGGACCACCAGTTCACGCCCGCCGTAGCCGCCATCCTTGATGGCGGCGGCAATCTGCTGTCGGCCCAGTTCCTTGGCATCCGGCGCGACGGCATCCTCCAGGTCCATGATCAGGGCATCGGCGGCCAGGCCGCGGGCCTTGTCCAGGGCCCGGGCGTTGGAGCCCGGCATATACAGGACCGAGCGGCGCGGCCGCGCGCCGGCTTCAGGGGAGGTGGTCATGGCAGATCTCCGTAATGACAAAATACCGGAATTTGGCGGGCCGAACTATAATCCCTGGCGCCGATGTGGCAAGGTCGGAGCATGGCGGTCCTCAGCATTCATTCACACGTCGCGGCGGGCCATGTCGGCAACGCCGCCGCCGTGTTCACGCTGCAACGGCTGGGTGTTGAAGTTTGGCCGGTTCATACGGTCGAGCTGAGCCATCATCCGGGCCATGGCAGTTGGCGCGGTCACCGCGTGGCACCCGCCCATGTGGAGGAAATTCTCAGCGGCCTGGAAACGCGGGGATTGTTCACCGATTGCGCCGCGGTCCTCACCGGCTACCTGGGTTCCGCCGCCATGGGGGCCGTCGCCGTTGATGCCTGGCGGCGGATATTGACGGCCAGTCCCCAGGCGCTCATATGCTGCGACCCGATCATCGGCGACGATGCCGAAGGTCAGTATGTGGATGACGATCTGGTTGCATTTTATCGCCGTGACGCGTTGCCGGCGGCGCATGTGTTGTTTCCCAACCGTTTCGAGTTGGAGGTTTTGAGCGCCACACCGGTCTCCGATACCACCTCGGCAATCGCCGCTGCCCGCGCCCTGCTGATCGGCCGCCCGGAAATGATCCTGATTTCGTCTATTCCCGGGAATGGCGGTCTCGGCACCGTCTTGGTCACCGCCGGCGGTGCCTGGGGGGCGGCGGCACCGAAGGTGCCGTTGCGTGCGAAAGGTGCCGGCGATTTTTTCGCCGCATTGTGGGTTGGCCATTTCGTACAGACCGGCGACCCGGTCGCGGCCTTGCAAACGGCCGTCTCGGCGCTACAGGTGACGATTGAGGCCGCATCGGAAATGGACGCCGCAGAGTTGCCCATCATCGCGACCCAAGACGCGTGGCTGGCGCCGCCCAACTTGATCGACGTTGAAACACTTGACCAATGAGCCGTCGGTGACACCGGTATCCAATGCCAAAATCTGCAAAATATTAGCGTTACTTAAGATATAGATCATATTACGATATAGATCATATTGAGAGGTGCCTTCAGGTGCCCGGGGCACGAATTTAGAAAGTCACAGCGGACAACCCGATAGATCATGTCAAATGGCTATCTCCGAGATGTAACGGTGCTGGTCGCCGACGATCAGGATTTCATCCGCTCTTTGGTGCGCGAGATGCTGCGGGTGCTGGGCGGTACGAAAATCTACGACGCCCGGGACGGCGAGGACGCCTGGGAGCTGATCAAGGTGAAGCCCATTGACCTGGTCATTGCGGATTGGTACATGGCGCCCATGGACGGCCTGGAACTGACCCGCCTGATCCGCAACGACAATGCCAGCCCCAATCCGTATGTACCGGTGATCATGATGTCGGGGTTTGCGGAACGGACGCGTATCGTCGAGGCCCGCGATTGCGGCATCAGCGAGTTTGTCGTCAAACCGCTGGCCCCGAAGGCCTTGTTCGGCCGCATCCAAAACGTCATTGAAAACCCCCGCCAATTCGTCCGCACGGCCAGTTTTTTCGGTCCCGACCGGCGCCGCAAGGATCACGTCGTCGAAGACGACCGGCGCGGCAAGCCGGTGCCGGTCGAAAAGCCGGCCGCCGACATGAGTCAGGATTTGAACCAAGAAGAGGTCGATGCGTTTCTCAATCCCGATAGTGTCGATGCCGCCGGCGATTGAAATTCAGCGTTCGATCACCGGCTCGGTGAATGTCCGGATCAAAGAGGCTTCGCCGCTGGCCGTGAACCGGATAACCCGCGAGCCCTCATCGCGTTTCGCCCAGCCAAGTTCATAAACGCGATTTAGAAATGCGGTGCCCAGGGATCCCGCCAGGTGGGTCCGCCGGGCGCTCCAATCGAGGCAGGACTTGCAAAGCGGCCGGCGTGATTTGGACAGGGCCCCGATGTCGATCCCGAAACCCTCCATTCGGGTGACGCCTGGTGGGGTCAACCTGACCTCCGTGCCGCGTTCCGCCAGCACGCCGGTCGCCAGCAATCCGTCATAAAGCCGCACGCCGAGTTCCCCGGCCAAGTGGTTGTAACAAATGCGGGCCTTGCGGAGCGCCGGGTCCTTGGGGCCGGTGCGGGTGCGCAGCAGGCCGCGTTTCGCGGCCAACCCCATCATCGCTTCCAGGACGCTGCCAACATCATCGTCGGCCAGGGCAAAATACCGGTGGCGGCCCTGCTTGCGCTGCCCGATGAGATCGGCGGCCTGCAGTTTTTTAAGGTGCGTGCTGGCCGTTTGCACGGTGACGCCGGCTTCAACCGCCAGTTCGCTGGCGGTCAGCGCCTTGCCGCTCATCAGCGCGGTCAGCATGTTGGCGCGCGCCGGGTCTCCGATCAACGCGCCCAGGATGGCAATGTCAGGCCCTTCTTTCATAGTTCTATGGTAATCGAAGCATAGACCGCAAGCAATATGCGAAATTGAATTTCATCATTTAGGAGTCTTTCATGATCACCTGTTTCATCCGCTATCACATCGACCCGGCAAAGAAATCTCAGTTTCAACAATACGCCCGCAACTGGGGCCAGGCGATCCCGCGCTGCGGCGCCGATTTGATCGTCTACTTCGCGCCGCATGAAGGCTCCGCTACCCGGGCCCATGGGGTCTATAACATCGAAAGTCTGGCCGACTATGAAGCCTACCGGGGGCGCTTGGCCGCCGACCCGCTGGGCCGTGAGAATTATGAATTTGCCCAGCGTGAAGGATTTCTGTTGCGCGAAGACCGGACCTTCCTGAAGTTGGCCTCGGCACCGCATGGGGACACGGCACGTTCATGACCGGCAAGCGAACACCGAACCTGAGTATCGAGTTGGGCCTGCTCGGCCTGTTGGCGCTGCTGTGGGGATCGTCCTATTTCTTCATCAAGGTGGCGGTGACGGAGATCCCGCCGGTCACATTGATCGCCACGCGGGTCTCTGTCGCCGCGGTGCTGTTGGTGGCGATTGTCCATTGGCGCGGCGACCGGCTGCCCCGTGACACCAAGACCTGGCGTATGCTTTTGGTGCAAAGTTTTTTGAACTCCATCGGCGCCTGGACCCTGTTGGCCTGGGGCCAGCAATATGTCGACAGCGGTCTGGCCGGCGTCTTGAATTCCACCTCGCCCTTGTTTGTGTTTTTCTTCACGCTTTTCATCACCCGCCACGAGGCCGTCGGCGGCTTGAAGCTGTGCGGCGCCCTGTTGGGTCTGGGCGGTGTCGTATTGATCGTCGGTGTCGATGTGCTGGCCGGCCTCGGCCAACAGGTGGCGGGCCAGTTGGCGGCCGTCGCCAGCGCCGTGCTGTACGCCGTGGCGGCCATCTACGGGCGGCGGTTTTCTCACTTATCGGCGCCCGTGACAGCTGTCGGTGCAATCCTCTGGGCCGTCGCCGTGCTGGTCCCTGCGGCGCTGATCTTTGAGCAACCTTGGACGTTGCAGCCCTCACTCACGGCAATGGCGGCGGCAACCATGCTGGGCATCTTCTGCACCGGATGCGCGCTGATGATCTATTTCCGGCTGATCCAGACCTTGGGATCACTGGGGGCGGCCAGCCAAAGTTATCTGCGCGCCGGCGTCAGCGTGCTCTTGGGCGTGGTCTTTCTGGGCGAACAGATTACCGCCGTGGTCGGCGCCGGCGTGCTGGCGGCGATCATCGGCGTTGCCGCCATCAACCTGCCGAGGCGGCGCGGTTGAGAATGCGTAGACGCGATTTCAATTCGTCCGTATCGACGTAACAATCTTGCAGATGGCGTGCCCCGTTGGCCGGATCGAAGACGCCTCGGGCGTGCAGCACCCGGCGGTTGTCGAAGCTCACCATGTCCCTCGGTTGCAGCCTGAAGGTAACGCGGAAACGGGCTTCGCGGGTCATTGCCACGAACCGCCTGTAGGCGGCGTAAAAGCGCGGCACGTCGGCCTCCGCCGCACGCCAAGGCCCGCGCAGAAAGTTGCCGAGGCAAATCTCCGTGGGCCGGCCGCCGTCCAATTGGATCATCGGCACGCGCCGGCGGTAGTCGCTGGTCCGCGCCCGGTTGCGGAAATCCATGGGTAATGTGGTCAGGGTTTCGAAATGCTCGGGCGCTTCATGGCGCAAGGTCTCGGCGATGTGGAAGCCATCTGCCATGATGCTGTCGCCGCCGCTGGCCTCATTGACGCGGCACAGCAGGAATTGCAGGCCCGGCTGCAGCTCGCGGGTCGGCAGGTCCGTGTGCAGGGGCAGTTCCAGGGCCGTGTAGGCGTTGGAGTCCGGGTTGGGCTTGGATTGTACGTCAAACACCCGGCCGAAATTGGTCTCGCGGAGAAAAGCCACCCGGTTGGCAAACCGCTCGACGGCACCGTCGGTTAACGGGCAGTCTTTGAGCAACGCTATACCGGCCGTGCTCAGGGCCTGCAACCATGCCAACAGGGCCCTGTCATCGCTCAGCACCTGAGCGCCTTCAAACACCGGGATTTCGAAACCGGCGCCCCAGTGGACAACGCTGTTACCGTCGCCCTCGGGTTCCGACTGGCCGTGCAGACGTAGCCAACCCGGGTGATAGCGGCTGTCGTGCCCGTCCGGCCACGTCACCATCAGCGCGCCGGTGTTGTCAATCCCGACCGTCGACGCCGCAAGATCGTCGTCCGTGGTTGGGATATCGAAGACCTGTTCCATGGTCTTTGGGTTGACGCAGGCGGCACAGGGACAGTTGTCGCGCAACCACATGGCGTGAAACCGGCTG
>Ga0114932_10004904_pt1 | contig 12156 bp, 10 predicted proteins | sample 2SBtaG_2_FD_87286 | JGI IMG/M metagenome (GOLD analysis project Ga0114932, IMG submission 87286) | Deep subsurface microbial communities from Kolumbo volcano to uncover new lineages of life (NeLLi) - 2SBTROV12_ACTIVE470 metaG | ecosystem: Environmental > Aquatic > Marine > Volcanic ... | reverse complement strand
GGGCACGGTACGGACTTCCCTGAAAGTAAACCCGAGAGATAGCGAAGCGCATGGCAAACCGCAACACGCGTCATTTGGCCTACGATATTCGGAACAGTTCCTGCGCCGTATCGCCGAGGATCATTTTCTTCTGAGCGTCGTCGAAACCGGAATTCTCGACGATTTTCAGGGGCTCCATGTCGCCAATGGGGAACGGATAATCGGAGCCCAACATGACCTTGTCGTGGCCGCAGCACGAACAGAGGAACCTCAGGGCGTCGGGCTCAAACAGGACGCTGTCGAAATACAGCTCACGGAAGCCAGCATCCGCATCGGCACTATCGTCGGGGTGAATGTCGTGATTGCGTTTCAAGCGTCCCAACATATAAGGCAACGCCCCGCCGCCGTGGGAAATCACGCATTTCAGGCCCTTGAACCGGGTGAAGTGACCGGCGAACAGCAGGCGCGAGACAGCCGTTGTCGTGTCCGTGCCCCTCCCGACGGCGTTCATCATGCCGTAATCGGCCAGGCGCGGATCGCCGCAACCGAACATGGGATGGATGTAGACCGTGGCATCCAGGGCGCCCGCGGCTTCCCAGAACGGATCCAGGTCCGGGTCGTCCAGATTGCCCGATTGGCCCTTCGGCTGGGTACCGATCATCACCCCGTGGGCACCGCCGGCCATGGCGTCTTCCAACACATTCGCCGCCCGTGCGCCGTCTTGCAGGGGCACCGTGGCCAACGGATGCAGCCGGTCGATGCCGGCCGTGCCGGTCATCTGGTATTCATTGAGAAAACGGCTCCAGGTTTCGCCTTCTTCCGCTGGCAACTCATAGCCGAAGCTGTCCAGCCAACCGCCGACTACCTGGCCATCAATGGATTGGTCGTCCATCCATTCCAGCCGCATATCGCAATCACGGAGCTTTGGCGATAAGGGCCGGGTCGGTGATTGGCCCATGAAGGCCAAGCGGTATTTTCCGTCTTGTTCCGTCAGATCGACGTTCGGGAAGCGGCCGATATCGGCAGCCAGGGCTTTCAGCAGGTTTTGCGGGGTGAAGTGGGCATGGGTATCGATGATCATTGTGATGCCTTCTTCGCGTGAATAAGGCCTTCGATGAGATGACTGCGCATGGGCAACTCGTGAATAGAAACGCCCAGGGGCGACAGCGCGTCGTTGACGGCACCGGCAATGGCCGCCGGCGCGCCAAGATATCCGCCCTCCCCTGACCCCTTCTGGCCATGCGATGTCAATGGTGACGGCGTGCAGTGATCGACATCCTTGACCATGGGAATTTCATAGACGGATGGCATCAAATAGTCGGCGAAGGTTGCGCTTTCGAACTGACCGTCGGGGCGATAGGCGAATTTTTCATAGAGCGCCGCACCGATGCCGTGGGCCAGGCCTCCGATGACCATGCCGCGGACGATGTCTGGATTGATCATCGTGCCGCAATCGTGGGCGATGACGTAATCCAAAATTGAGACGTGTCCCGTACCGGGATCGATCTCCACATAGGGGATATGGGACTGGAACGAGAAACAGGGATAAATCTGTACGCGCTGATGTTCGTCCGGCAATTGGCCGCCGCCCGGCACCTGGAAAACGTACTGCGCCTGCAGGCCCGGCTCCATACCTTCGGGCATCTTGTGATAGGCCTTGTGGGCGATGAAGCAGAGTTCTTTCCAACTTAGCGCGCGGCCAGGATCGGACCGGTCGAAAACCGTGCCGTCGGCATATTCCAATTCGTCCGATGGACGGTCCAGATTGTGAGCCGCAATCGCCATAACCTTGTCGATGATCTTCTGAGCGGCGCCGGCAGCAGACGATCCCAGCATGATCGCCATGCGGCTGGCGACGGGACTGCGGGTTATCGGCGCGTTCAGTGAATCGGCATGAACAACGCGGATATCATCGGGATCGAAGCCCAAATCCTCGCCAATGATCGTCGCCACCAACGTCTCGTGGCCCTGTCCCGATGTGGTGCTGCCCATGATCCCGGTGATCAGACCGTCCGGGTCGACACGAATTTCGCAGCCTTCGGAAAAGGTCGTGATCTCGGCCGACGGGTTCATCAGGTATTCGAAGATGTTGTTGCCGCCGCCAGGCTCCAGGCAGGTGGCGACGCCAATGCCGGCCAAGCGCCCTGCAGCGCGGGCCGTATCGCGACGCTTCACAAGCTCATCATATTGGGCCGTATCCAGGGCCTTTTGCAGAACCGTGTGATAGTCGCCGCTGTCGTATTTGGAACCGCTGGGAATTTGATAGGGAAACTCATCGTGGTTGATGAAATTGCGCCGTCGAACCTCCACCCGGTCCATGCCAAGATGCGCCGCCACCTTATCGACCGCCGTCTCGATCATGTAGTTGGTGGGCGATTGGCCGAAGCCGCGCACCGGCACTTGGCCGGTCTTGTTGGTGGTCACGGAAATGGCGTCGTACTGAACCGAATTGATCTTGTAGGGTCCGACAATAGCGCTGATCGGTTTCGCCAACTGGAACGGCGCACGGCTGGGATAGGCCCCGGCGTCGTCCAAGGCGCGAATCTTCAACGATAATATTTTGCCATCATTATTGAACGCCACTTGGGTGTCGAAAATCCGATCCGGTCCGTGCGCGTCGCCACTGGCCATGTTGACCAGCCGGTCCTCGATCAGGCGCAACGGCGCGCGCAGCTTGCGGCTCAGGTAGCCGACAATGACGCTGTGTTTGATCCCGCGTTTGACGCCGTAGCTGCCGCCGACGTCAACATCTTGATGCAGGCGCACGCTGTTCAGCGGTAGCCGCAACGTGCTGGAGAGCAATTCCACATAGTTGGGCATTTGGATTGAAGCCCAGACGTCAAGGATATCAACCGCGTCGTCCCAACGCGCGACGACGCCGAACGTCTCGATGGGCACGGTCGAACTGCGTCCCCAGCGCACGCGGTAGGACAAGCTGTCATCGGCGGCGGCGAAGTCCTCTTCAACGGGCCCCCAATAGAAATGGCCGTCGTAGAGAACATTGGAGCCGTGCGCCGGATGCACCAATCTGTCTGTTTCCACATAGGCGTCTTCCGGATCGATGATCGGCTCCAGGGGATCGTAATCAACATCGACCAGTTCTGCCGCGTCCTCCGCGACATAAGGATCATCGGCAACGACGACGGCAACCCATTCGCCAGCATAGCGGGTCAGATCAACGGCCAGCGGATACCATTTTACTTGCGGCGTGTTGAGGCCGAATTTCATGTCATCCGCATGGGCGCGAAACTCATCACCGGTCAGGACGTAGCGCACGCCCGCCATGGCCAATGCCTCGCTAGCGTCAATGGACAGAATATTGGCGCGCGGGTACGGGCTTTGCACCACCGCGCAATGCAACATGTTCGGCAAGTTGACGTCCTGGGCGAAGGTTGCCGTGCCGGCGACAAAGCGCTTGTCCTCGCGCACCCGGCGCTTGCGCGATACGTACTTGAGGTTGCTGCCCGGGGCGTCGCTCATGTCTTCGCCTCCGTCATTCGGTCGGCTGCCAGTTGAATGGCTTCGATGATCTGTATATAGCCCGTGCAACGGCAGATGTTACCGCCGATGGCCTCCTTGATATCGTCCAAGTCTGGATTCGGATTACTTTCTAATAGAGCGTGCGATGCGACCAACATCCCGGGGATACAATATCCGCACTGCATGGCGTGGGCATCGCGGAAGGCGTCTTGCAAGATGCCGGTTGATCCGTCGTCGTTGCTCAATCCCTCGACGGTCATGACTTCTTTATTGTTCGCTTGCACCGCCAAGACCGAACAAGACCGAATGGGCACACCCTCGAAGATCACCGAACAAGCGCCACAGACGCCATGCTCGCAGCCCATATGGGTCCCCGTCAGACCGGCCCGGTCACGCAGAAAATCCAGCAAACTCATACGCGGAATGACGCTGTCGCGGATGACCCTGCCATTTACAGTGACGGAAATATCCATGGCGTTCATCCCAGATCCCGTTTTGCATCGGCGAGCGCTTCCATGATGGCGCGTTCCGCCAGCTTTCGGGCGACGCGGCGGCGGTAATCGGCGCTGGCATGCTGATCGCTGCTGGGTTCGATGGCGTCATCAATCAGGTCGACGGCCGTCGCCAGGATTTTTGCATTGATGTTTTGGCCGGTCAGGACCGACTCCAGGCCATCGATGCGCAGCGGACAGGCATCGACGCCGCCAAACGCAACGGCGGCCTGCTGACAGGTACCATCGCCACCGAGCGTGATCCGTGCGGCCACCGCGACAATGGCGAAATCGCCATGACGTTCACTGACCTCATGGAAGCTGGTTCCGACACGCGCCGGCACGCCAACGGTCGGGAAGCGCAGGCTGACCAACAATTCGTCCGATTCGCGGGCCGTCATCATCGGCCCGACGAAATAATCCGCCATGGTCAATTGCCGCCGGCCGCCGACATTCCGCAATTCCACCTGGGCGTCCAGGGCCAGGGCTGCCAGGGGAATTTCCGCCGCCGGATCGGCGTGGGCAAGACTGCCGCCGACGGTGCCCCGGTTGCGGGTTTGCAGATGACCGACATTGCCGATGGCCTTCGCCAGCAACGGCAAGTGTTCGTTGACGATCGGCGAACTTAGCGCGGCCGCTTGGCGAGTGCAGGCTTTGATGACAATTTCGCCATCGCGTGCCTCAATACCCGCAAGCTCGGGAATTTCATTGATATCGATGACCATGTCGGGCCGCGCCAGCCGCATGGACAACATGGGCATGAGGGTCTGGCCGCCGGCCAGAATGATCGCCTCGCCATCACCATCCGCCAAGCATTGTATGGCTTCGTCTATGGACGACGCCAAAGTGTAGTCAAAGTGAGCGGGCTTCATGCGGCCGGGAACCTCCTAATTGAGGAAGTTAAGCGGCCCGGCGCCCGTGATGCAAATCCCTAATTGCTCAAATCAGTCTTCAACTTTGGCCAGTGCTTGTCGCCGGCCACGATCAGCTTGTGCGGACCGCCATCCTGCCAGCGCTGTTGGATACCCTTCGAATAATTGAGATAGAGCTTTCCATCGACGATCTTCCAGGCGTCCGGATCCGTCGACGCCGTATACCCCTGGCTGACGGCCCAGGCACAATAGCCGCCGTACTGGGGCGCAAATTTGTCCGGCATGGCCGCGAACTTATCGCGGTTGGCAGCGCTGACGAACCGCCAGGTGGCACCCATCCACGTGTGAGTGAAGTCGCTTTTACCTTCGACGGGTTTGCCTTCAGTAAAATAAGCGACGGGGTCATAACCTTTGATCGCCTTTCCCCAGGACGTATAGACCACGCCGCCGGCATGAGCCGGCACGCTGAGGCCGATGATGAACAATGACAACCAGATTGCGGCGATGGTCCGCAACTCGAAAGAGGGAAGCCTAGTGGACATGGTTGATCTCCAGAATTCTCAGAATTACCCAGAGAATATTATACATCCGGACGTCAGCACAAAATCAAGCCGGGTCACATTCGTGTCAGGATTATCTCGGGTGGTATAAGGTGTTGAAAATCAGGCGTGGTAGCTGTGTACCCTGTCCATGGCATTCTTGGAACGTCGCAGACCATGGCGGATCGAGCGGGTTTCTTCGGCCAGATCGCGGGCCGCGCGACTTTCCATATGGGTCGCCACCAGGCGTGTTTCCAATTGCGACAGGCGCGCCTCAAGATCGCCGATGCGGGAATTGGTTTCCGCCAGACGGGCCTTTAGGGTGCGGACATGGGGCCTGACCATGCCGTCGCCGCGATGGTCGACGCGGCGTGCTACCTCGACCGTGAACCACAAGGCGGTCAGGCTGATCATGATGGCGATGGTACCCAGTACCGGACCCATAGCGCTCGGAGCCTCACATAAGGAACAGGAACCGAAAATATAGCGCGGACCGGTAAACACTTGGTAAACGCCGTATCGATCAAAGACGGGTATCGCCCATCTATAGGTTCCGGCTGGCCTTACCCATGATGTCGTCCAGGAAGTCCGCCGTTAATTGGACCCCCACGGACGCCGGGATGGCGTGCCCTTTCGGTGCCGCCGGATCGGGCACCGATCTGTGTCGTGATTCCTCCAGTGCACTGAGGGTCGTTTTTAAGTGATCAGTGAGGAAGTCCCGCTGCACGCTCACACCAGCCTCGCGGTCCAGCGCTGCCAGGGCTTCCGGCGCGGATATTGACTGCAGTTCGGTTTGCCGATCGGGTACGGGCACCTCATTGGAACCCCCGGTGGAGGTTTCTGCGGAGTCCGTTGTCGAATCGACGCCAGGCTCCAACAGTTCCAGCAGGGTCTCGGAAATTTCATCGATCTCCGGCGGTGGTGGGTCCGCGTTTAATATGGCTTCCGGGGAGAATGTCTCTTCGACACGGGTCAAACCCCGGTCGGCCATGAAGTCAAGAAAATCGCGGACGAGGCTTTGACCATCGGCCCGAGATCGTGGCGATAATTCCGTTTGCCATGATGGTTCGGGCTCAGGCGCTGGCAGGGACGCCGGTTCCAGTTTGGCAGCCGGCGCCGACAGCTCGATCATGGGGGCACGCGACAGGATATCGCTCAGGAACGAATCCTTGATTTCCCGGCCGTCGTGACGCGGCTCAATAGCTGGGTCCGGGGTATCAACGTCACCAACGGGCGGCGCCGGATCAATGTCCATATTCGCGGCCAAGGCCGGGTTTGTTGACGGCGAGCGAAGATCGGCTTCCGACTCCTTGAGCCGGGCAAGTGCCGCCTCCACCTCTTCCGGCGAAAACACCATCGCCGGCTGCGGTGGCGGCGAAACTATTTCGCCGTCTCCCAGGTCGACGGCATTGCCCTCAGGGTCTAAGACAATCACGTCATCCCAGTCATCGCGGTCGAACCCCAGGTGCACGAAAGTTTCGGGAAAGCTTTCCGTCTCGTCAACGTCCCCGGAATCACTTCGCAGATAGCGCCGCAATAACGCAAATTCGGTCAACACGGCCGGGTTCGAAAGGTCCGTCACATTGGGCCGCAGAATGAGTGGGCGCGCCGCGTCGACCAATTCCAGGTCGGCACCGCCATCCAGGTCAACGGGGCCGCCATCAGGACCGATGATGATCAAATCATCCCAGACACTGGGATCCAGGTCCGCGCCGCTCAGGCCCGGCGGCAAATCTTGAGAGCCATCGCGCCCGTCGCTGACCAGAAACCGGCGCAGGACGAGAAATCCGGCGACCACGTCGGGGTTTGCCAAATCATCGGCGGTGGGGCGCATGATCAAGGGACGGGGAGCGTTCCCCGGCCTGGGCGCCGAGGGTGACGGGGCGGCACGGTCAAAAGGGCCGGCGTCCTCCAGGGTCACGGGATGGCCGTCGGGGCCCATAACGACCAAATCATTCCAGGCATTGGGGTCCAGTTGCAAGCGTGCCAGCGCCGGCGGCAGTTCCGCCGTTCCAGCAGCGCCATCGCTCTGCAGATAACGCTGCAGGGCAACGAACCCGGCGACAACTTCGGCATTCTCCAGGTCGGCCCCGCTGGGGCGAATGATCAAAGGCCGTTGGGCATCAGCGGCGGCCAACCGATCCGGTTTCGGCGCTTCCATGATGTTAGGATCACCGGCCCGCGCACCGGCAACATTGACCACCAACTCGCCCCGCCAGGACTGGCGTTCGCCGCCGCCAGCCCACGCAAGGCGGCCTTCCGGAAAAAATATATAGGGGCCATCGGAATCAATGCGCAGGCCATTGATTTCCGCGTACTCCATCAAAAGCGTGCCGTTAGCATCGCCCGACGCATCGTAGCGCACGGTGACGCGGTCAGGATAACGGGCCGCGAAATTCCACGGAATGATCCGATCTTGCCAGCACGTTCCATCGGCGGTGCCGTCGGCGGCCGCCATGCCAAGAACCCAATCAATGTTGCCCGCCGCCACCTGGGCACCGTCGACAAGAACGCGGTAATGCGGGTCGCCAACTTCCGGCGCGCCGCCGAGACGTAGGCGGATCAGACCGGTCGGGACGAAATCCGAATCACCGGTCGTCGCCGGCGACGCCGCAATGGGGTCTTCCCTCTGCGGCGCGGGTTCCGGCTCTGGTTCCGGCGCAGGCGCGTGTTCCGGCTCTGGTTCAGATTCAGACACGGCCTCCGATTCAGGTTCCGGCTCTGGTTCGGGATCAGACACCGGTTCAGGTTCCGGCTCGGCCTCGGGTTCCAATTCGGGTTCGGGCGCAGGCTCGGGCGCAGTTTCAGGCGCAAGCGCAGGCGCCGCATCATCTGCTGGCACAGGTTTGTTCCAAACAATTGTCGCCTTAGAGCGCGGCTCTGGCTCTGGCTCTGGCTCTGGCTCGGGCTCGGGCTCGGGTTCTGGTTCAGGCGCGGCTTCGGCCTCGGCTTTTTCCTTGGCTTCAGTTTCTGCGGCTTGGCGCGCCGCTTCCGCCGCTTTCGCGGCCGCCCACTGCATATCTGGAAGATCCCGGAATAACGGTTTCGGGCGGCGATCGGGCAAATCCACGCGGACCCCGCCCATGGCCGACACGGGCGGTCCATCGGCGCTTTCGCAGCCGCTCACCTTGACGGTGAGGCCAACCACACCACCGTCACCGTCCGGGGGCAGGACCGCCAGGGATTTCGGCGGTGTTGCCCCCGTCAGGCGCCAAACACCCATACCCACTTCCTCGAAACCATCGACCTCGGCCCCCATGGGGACACCAAGCAATTCCACGTGTTCAATTTCAACGAAATTAGCGAGCAGATCGGCAGGAAACGGCACCTGAACCCGAAGGCGGCGTTGTTTCAAGTGATCCGTATCGGGCCGCTCGCGCCAAAGGATAGCCCCAAGCCAACGGCCGGTTACAGAAAGTTCTGATTGATTTTCGGACGAACCCGCTTGCAGTTCCATTGTGTCCCCAGTGTTTTCTGGGGCGTTTGCCGGGGCATCAGCCGGGCCGGAGTCCTCTGCCATAATGATCCGAAACCCGGCCGCTTAAGATTCAGCGCCGTTGATGCTTTCCACAAGATCGGCGATGGTCTGCTCAACCTGCCCGACCTCGACCCTGCAAGCGCCGGCCGCAGAATGACCGCCGCCCCCGAATTTCAACATCTCGTGGCCGATATTAACTTTCGCCGTGCGGTTCAAGACCGATTTTCCGGCGGCGACGCGAACCCGCCCGTCGGCGGCGTGCTCGATACGCACGGAAACCTTTGTGTCGGGATACAGTGCGTAGACCAAGAACCGGTTCACCGGTATGATCTTCTCTTCGTCCCTCAGGTCAGTGATTACCACGATGCCGTCGTGACGCGAACACCGATTGTACTGCATCTCGGCGAATTCGGAATCGTATGTATACACTTCGACCCGCTCCAAGACGTCCGGCAATTGGAGGATTTCATCGATCGGGTTGTGACGGCAATAGGTCATCAAATCGATGAAGAACTGACCATCATCAACCGTGAAACTTTTGTTCCGGCTAAGCCCCGTCGCCGGGTCGACCAGGAAACTCAACAGCGTCCAGCCGGTCGGCGCGAGAATATCTTCTTCGGAAAATTGCGCCGAATCCGATTTATCGACGGCGGCCATCAGTTCATCGGAGATATCCGGGAACCCCTGGCGGCCGCCGTAGTGAGAGTAAATCACCCGCGCCGTCGATGGCGCATGGGGATCAATAATCAGGTTGTCGTGATCCCCGACCCGATCAACCTCACTGGCGTGGTGGTCAAAACACAAATGCACGCCATCCACATAAGGCAGGTTCGCTGTAATGTCCTGATTGCGAACCGCGACACGCCCGGCCTGCATGTCCGCCGGTTCAGCAAATTCCGTATCGGCGATCAGGTCCAACTCATTGAGCAACGTGCCACAGACGATTCCGTCAAAATCGGCGCGCGTGATTAAACGATATTTGGCCTCGGCCATCGATGGTCCCTTTCCACAAATCCGTTGTCAAAAAATACTCCCGGTTCGCTTCGTTGACAACGCTCTAAGGGCTCGCGATGATTTGATTTTACCGTGATACGTCCACGAATGCACATTTCACGCGTCATGAGTAATCACACTGGACAACCGAAAACTCGCAGATCATCGCGGTTCTTGCGCTATTGCGCCGCCTATTCGTTGATGTTGGCGCTCGGCACAAGCGGTGGCGCCAATGCCGAGACAATAAGCATCGATGAGCATCTGACCAACGCCCTGAGGGCCTACGACGGCGGCCATTTGGAAACCGCGTGGGAATCGTGGCAACTGGCGGCGCATGCCGGAAGTACCGATGCCATGACCTCATTGGCCAGCATGCTCGAGCGCGGCGAAGGCCTGCGACCCGACGCACGCCGTGCCGCAACCTGGTACCGCCGCGCCGCCCGGCTGGGCGATCCCATCGGGCAACTCAATCTGGGCGAGATGTATCTTCTCGGTCGCGGCCTGAAAAAGGACCGCGGCGAAGCGATCTTCTGGTTGACACTTGCCGGGCGTGGCGGCAACGCCTGGGCCGCAGCCAAGTCGCTCGAGGCCGCGCAGGGGTTAAGCTCCACCACCGTCAGCACCATTCAATCACGGCTGCGTGCCTGGAAGCCCATTGCGGCGTCGATCCGTTGACGGCGCATGTTTCCCCGGCGGGGACCGCGTGTTAGGTTTCCGGAAATTTCACAATGCCTCCGTACCGGAGCCAAGGGAGTATGGCCATGGCCGAGCCGCAGAATCCTGATGAGGACCTGAAAACACTCAGTATTCAGCTTGCCAATCAGGTCATTAATATCGCCAACAACTACCTGGAAGACGGCATGCGGGTTGATGCCATCGCCGCCGGATTGCGCCACGCAGCGGCGAACTTTTCCGCCTTCGCCCACCACCGGTCCGGTGAAAATGACGAACAGCTGGGCCCCATCGTCGAGGACTTCCTGCAGATGTTCGAATACTATTTGCAGCGCCATGCGCCCGACGCGCCACAGCCACAGCCCGGCGGTGGGCTGGGCGATCTCATTGAACAGGCGAAAAACGAAGTCTGACGCGGCGTCGTTTTTAATTTTCGGGGCAGACAGCGGGCGGTGCGCTGCGAGGAAGTTTCCGCCGTTCTACGGGCGCCGACAGGGATTGAAGAAACGTCTTCAGATCGGCTTTCCCCGACGCCGAAAGATGCAGTGGGCGAAGGATCTTCTCGCCATCCGTATGCAGCCGGTCTTCGTTCAGCTCCGAATAGAACGCGATCACATCGTCGAGACTGGCGATGCTTCCATTGTGCATATATGGCGCCGTTTTGGCGACATTGCGCAGTGACGGAACCTTGAATTCACCCCAGTTCCGATGCTGGACGGTGACATGGCGGGTGCGCACGCCCGGACCGCCCGGCGTGGCGGCGGTGGCATCGTCGGAGAACCGGCCAAGCAGGTTCATGGGATTGGCTTTCAGCACGTGGATACCGCCATAGCGGCCCTTGTCGATCTTGCCGCGGCCAATGAAGAAAGGGACGCCGATATCACCGAACTCACCGTTGGTGAACAGCGGACCGAAATGACATAAGTGACATCGGCCCTTGCCGGCGAAAGTCTTAAGGCCGCGTTGCGCGGATTGTGGGTATTCGGCCATGGCGGCACCGTCGCGCTTCTGCAAGGCGTCGCGAAACCGGTCAAAGGCTGTACGGCCGGTGATCAGCGTTTCTTGAAATGCCGCCAAGGCTTTGCCGACATTGACGAGGACACTTTGCCGGTCAAGATCAGACGGCGCGGTTTTGAAGATGGCCTTAAACCGGCACGACAGTTCCGCGTCCGAGATCATCAGTCCCCTCACCGCGGCCGCGCTCAACGCCATTTCGTTTTTTGAGAGTATTGGCCGCACGCTTTGGGCCCATAGATTGTCGGCCTCGCCGCCCCAGCCGAACCAATGGGCAAATCTGAGATTGACCACCGACGGCGTGTGCCGATGTATTTTGCCGTGCCCGCGGCTCAAGGCAGTGCCGTCGGTGAACCCCCGCGCCGGTTGGTGGCAATCGGCACAGGACAGCAAACCTTCTTTCGACAATCGCAGATCTGAAAACAGCCGTTCACCAAAAGCCGCGGCGTCGGCGCTGCCGGAGACCCGGTTGGACGTATCAGCGGACCATTTTGGCGGCCAAGGCCCGAGCGTCAGAATAGCGGCGCGCTCATTGTCCGTGAATGTCACCTCGGCGACGGCCGGCGCCGCCAACGCCGCCATGAACCCAAATATCAAAGCAAAACAGCGGCCCATTATTTGATGGTGTGGTCGATACG
>Ga0114932_10004901_pt1 | contig 12159 bp, 13 predicted proteins | sample 2SBtaG_2_FD_87286 | JGI IMG/M metagenome (GOLD analysis project Ga0114932, IMG submission 87286) | Deep subsurface microbial communities from Kolumbo volcano to uncover new lineages of life (NeLLi) - 2SBTROV12_ACTIVE470 metaG | ecosystem: Environmental > Aquatic > Marine > Volcanic ... | reverse complement strand
GGACGGGACTTGCACCCGCTGGAGAAGCGCAGCGTGACAGGGTCCACATCAACCCGAAGGGCAACGGGAGCTGAGGACCCTGATCGTCGCGGCGCACCATGCCCACAAGTCTACCCGACCTGGGTGGGGGCTTCGCCTGGCTCCTGGCCCGTCGGCAGGACCCCGCGCGCGGGGTGCTGAAGATCGCGCTCAGAGAGATCGAGCGTTGGCTTCGGAGGAGCGGCGTGCACGGCGGGCTCCTAGAGGGTGCCGCAGGTCCTGGGCTGCCAACCGCCCCATACCCCCCATCTCCTACTCCACATACCCCAACGCCCGCAGCTCCTCCAAAGGCACCGCGTCGGCCTTCCTCATCATCCCGGCTTCCAGCGGGTCCTCCCCCGAGCCGAAGTCCCGCAACGCTCCCAGCCGAGCCGCCTGGGCCGCCTTCACCTCGTCGAGGAGCGCCACCATGCTGGCCAGCCTGTCTGGGTCGTCCACCGGGACCTGCTCCAAGGGGTCGAGCTCCAGGTCGTAGAGCACCGCGCCGACGTCGTCGGACACCACCTTGTAGCGCCCGTCGAACCAGGTCCACGCCATGCCACCGCCCAGGTCCTGGCGCAGCGACGCCGTGCGCTGACCCAGCACGCCCTCGGCGCGGGGTGGCACCTGCGCCAGGAAGCCCGACCAGTCGCCCTCCACCTCGGGCAACACCACGCTCGGCAGGTCCGCCAGCGACAACAAGCGCCCGTCCCGCGACGGCGCCTGGCCCGGCACCCGCACGATCATCGGCACGTGCAGCTGCTCCTGGTGCACGTTGCCGTGCATCCACTCCCCGTGCTGGCCCAGACCCTCGCCGTGGTCGCCGACCACCACCACCACGGTCTCGTCCAACAGCCCCGCGACCGACAGCTGGCGGAACAGATCGCCCAGAGCCGCGTCGAGGTACGCCAGCTCGCCGTCGTAGGCATCGACCAGCGTGACCATCGACTTCTGCTCCTTCACCACCGCGCCATCCGCCGTGTTCACCGTGGCCGTGAAGGTGTCGGCGGCGCCGCGAGCCGCCAGGAGCTCGGCGGTGCCGGGCGCGCCCTCGAAGCGCGCTCCGTACGGGGCCGGCGCCGCGTACGGGTAGTGGGCGTCGAACAGGTGCACCAGCGCGAAGAAGGGCGCTTCCCGCTCGGCCAGCAGCCACGGGACCGCCAGCTTCAAGGTGTCCGCCGCACGCCGCTCGGCACCCTCCGGCTGCTCGAACACGTCGAAGCCCACGTGCAGCCCGCTGTGCCGCTTGAGCGGCGCCGCGCTCACGAAGGCCGCGGTGTCCCAGCCGGCCGCGGACGCCGCCTGCCCCAGGGTGAGCAGCTCGGCCTTGCGGGCGTAGCGGCTGGCGTCGTCGCGGTGGTTGCCGTGGTTCGAGAGCAGGCCGTGCTCGAGCGGGTAGGCGCCGGTCAACAACGACAGGTGGCTGGGCAGGGTGGTGGCCACGGGTGTGAAGACCCGCTCGTACACCGTGCCCTGGGAAGCCAACACGTCGAGCGCAGGCGTGGTGGGCCGCTCGTAGCCGTAGGGTCCGAGGTGGTCGGCACGCACCGTGTCGAGGCTGACGATCAGCAGGTTGACGGCGCGCGCGGGCGCGGGCGCTTCGATCGCTTCGGGCACCGGCTCACCGGTGCAGGCCAACCACCAGAACATCACTGCGCGTACCCCAGCGCGCGCAGCTGTTCCAGCGCGTCGCTTCGACGGTCGACCAGGGGGCCCGTGACCTCCACCCCGAACGCCTCGCGGGCGCGTGCCTGCAGCGCGGCGGCTTCCTCCGGACGCGCCCCGGCCAGATCGACCAGCATGTCGGGGTCGGTCGCCAGGTCGTACAGCTCCAGGCTGCCGTCGTCCCGGTAGAGCACCGCCAGGTCCTCCTCCCGGTAGAACCGCGACCCCTGGCCCCACCCGTCACCCAGCGACTCCTTCCAGCCCGCCTCGGGCCAGACCGCCGAGAGCACCGGCCGCGGCCTGGCCTCCGGCCGGAGCAGGCTGTCGGGGCCGTCGAGCCCGGCGAGCTCGAGCAGCGTGTCGTGCAGGCGGGTGAGGCCGACCGGGGTGTCGACCACCTCACCGACCGGCACGCCCTCCCCCGCGAGCACCAGGGGCACCTGCACGAGCTCGTCGTAGAGCTGGTGGTGGTGGCCGATCTGGCCGTGCTCGCCGATCGCTTCGCCGTGGTCGGCCGTGATCGCGACCACGCCGCTCCGTCCGGACGCCTTCCACGCGGTCAAGAGGGCGTTGAGCCGGTGGTCGACCTTGGCGACCTCCCCTTCGTAGACACCGCGGAGAGCCTGGAGGTCGGCGGGGGACAAGGGGAGCTGCCCCGCCACGAACTGCTCCTCGACCGAGAGCGCGTTCGCCGCCTCCCGGTTGGCGAAGCGCAGACGCCCCTTGCGCACGGCCGGCGCGAGCGAGGGCCTCGCCAACACCTGCTGATCCACCCAGGAGACCGGCCACACCGCCCAGGGCTGGTGCGCCCCCATCAGGTTGACGAACAAGAGCAGCGGTCCATCGACCCCCGCCATGGCCGAGCCGGCCTGGCGCACCACCTCGTCGTCCTCCGGATCGAAGACCGCGTGCTCGAAGCCCCGCGTGAGGCCCAGCTCCGGCACGATCAGGCGGTTGGCCGAGATCGACACCGCGGTGTACCCGGCCGCGGTGAAGCGCTCGGCGAGGGTGGGCAGCGAAGGGTCCACGGCGGTGAGCTGCAACCGGGCGCCGCCTTCGGGCGCTTCGGGGTCGGCCGCGGAGTGCGCACCGTGGCGCCAGGGCTCCTCGCCGGTGAAGAGCGAGGCGTGCACCGGCCAGGTCCACGGGGCCGGCGAGGTGACGTCGGCGAAGCGAACGCCCGCCCGGGCGACCGCCTCGAGCTGGGGCGACGTGGGCCGGGGGTTGCCATAGGCGGACAGCGCGTCCGACCGGGTGGTGTCGAGCACGACGAGCAGCACGTCGGGCGGCCGAGGCGCGGGCACTTCGGGCGAATCCGGGGAGCAGCCGAGAGCGAGGAGCAGCACGAGTTTGTTAGCCTCCCACCATCATGGAGCCGACATGCGCAGCTGTCCCGTATCTGGCGAGCCGATGGTCCACGACCACATCCATGGCGTGGAGGTGGATCGCTCGCCCCACGGCATCTTCCTCGACAAGCGCGAGCTGTTCCAGATCACCGAGGCCGAGCGCGCGTCGGTCGGCAGCTTCGAGCGCGTGACCACCGAGCTGAGGGCCTTCTTCGCCACCAAGTCACGCCACGACAACAAGGGCGAGGGGCCCCCCGAGCGCAAGCTCCCCTGCCCCGAGTGCCAGGCCGACATGAAGGTCGAGACCTACCAGGACGTGTGGATCGACCGCTGCCGAGCGCACGGCATCTTCCTGGACGAGGGCGAGCTGGACCTGATCGTGCAACGCCTGAAGGACGACCCGGACTTCCTGCGCGGCATGCGGTTGAGGCTGGCGGATCAGGAGCTCTGAGGCAGGGTTCTTCGCAGCATGCGCGCTCCCTTCCTCGTCCGCTTCGCCGACCGCCGCCTCGAGGCGGCGTTCTCCGACGACCACCGGGCCTCGGTGCGGCCCTACCGACTCTTCACCTACGCCGCCGGTGGGCTCTTGTGGGCCTTCACGGGCGCGCTGGACCTCTCGGTCGCCCCCGAGGCGATCGACCTGCTCTGGACCGTGCGCTTCGCGCTGGTCCTTCCGGTCTTCATCACCCTCGCCGCGCTCACCTGGTGGCCGGTCACCGAGCGTGCGTCGGAGCTCTGGCTCGCGCTCACCGGGGTGCTCACGGCCGGCGCGGTGAGCGGCATGGCCGGGCTGATGCCCGCGGGCACCGCCGACCACTACTACGTCGGCATCGTCATCATCCTGTTCTTCGTGGTCGGCATGGCGCAGCTCCGGGCCCTGCCCGCCATGGCCGTGTGCGCGCTCGTGTGGGTGCTGTTCGAGCTCGGGGGGGCGCGGGCGGCCGTGGGCGACGCGGTCCTCAACGCCCGGGTGTTCCTCGTGGAGGGGCTGCTCGCCGCGGTCGGCGTGGCCTGGACCATGGAGCAGCTCAAGCGCCGGGAGTTCCTGAGCCGCCGCGAGATCGAGCTCCAGGCCACCCACGACCCGCTCACCGGCCTGCTCAACCGGCGGCAGCTCGACGAGCGGCTGGCCCAGGCCGTGGCGCTCCGAGCCCGGTACGGCCACCCCACGAGCCTGGTCCTGCTGGACCTCGACGACTTCAAGATCGTGAACGACACCCACGGTCACGCGGTGGGCGACCGGGTGCTGAAGGGCTGCGCCGACGCGGTGAAGGCCTCGATCCGCACCACCGACCTGGCCTTCCGCTTCGGCGGCGACGAGTTCATGGTGCTCTTGCCCGGCACCGACGCCCGCGAGGCCGTGGCCTTCGCCGACCGGCTCAGCGACGCCGTGCGGGGAGCTGCGGCGGCGACCCTGGCCGGCTCGAGCGTGGGCTGCACCGCCGGTGTGGGGGTGGTGCCCGCCGACGAGGAGCTGCTCCAGGGCCTGCTCGAGCGCGTCGACCGGGCGCTGTACCACGGGAAGCGTTCGGGCAAGGGGCGCGCGATCCTGGCGTCGACCGCGTCGCTCCACTGAGCCTGCCGGCACAGGCGCTCAGGGGGCCAACAGCCTCGGGATCCGACCCTCGGTGACGAAGGCCACGCCCTCCAGCGCCGCACGGTGGGTCCAGCGTTGCTGGAGCGGGCTGCCGAGCAGGCGGACCACGGCTTGCAGGGGGCGCGGGTCGCCGGTGAGGCGGCGCTCCTCCAGGCCGACCACCAGGTTCTTGATCGCGTGGGCCGAGACGATGGGCTGGGCGAACGCATCGCCGATCACCACGTCCACCAGCCGCGGCACCAGCGCGGGATCGTCGAGGTCGGTCTCCGGAACCTCGCGCTCCCCGTCGAGCACCCGGTGGTGGTTCACGAAGCGGGCCGCGAAGTAGAGCAGCCGCAGCGCCTCGGGCGTGGTGTGCCGCCGGAGCGTGAGGCGCACCGCGTGGGCGAAGGTCTGGATGTGGGTGACCGAGAGCCAGGTGTCCTGGCACGCGGGATCGCTGTCGATGGCCGTGTCGAAGCGCAGCAGGCGCTCCGCGGCGGCCAGGGACAGCGCGTCGGCCAGGCGCTCGAGCGGGGCACCGGCTTCCAGGGCCGCCGTGAGGGCGTTGAGCGCTTCGCGGGGCTTGCCGAACGCCAGGGTGTGCACGAGCGCCTCGACGCCCGACCACGCCGGGTCGCTGCCAGCCGACGCGCGCAGGGTGGGCAGGTGCAGGCCGTCGAGGGTGCGCCGGAAGCCGGCCCAGGCCGGCAGCACGTCCTCCCGCGTGCCGTTCACGATGCCGAAGAGGTGGCCGCACAGGATTGGCTCGGCATGGGCCCAGCCGGCGGCTTCGAGCAGCGCGAAGACCTTGGTCTGGTAGATGAGCCGGTGGCCGAAGCTCAGGAAGTGGTCGCAGCAGAGCGCGTCGAACCAGGGCACGAGCTCCTGGCGCCAGCCACGAGCGAGTGCGCCGCGCAGGAGGGCCTCCGCGCCCGCACCCTCCTCGGCCTCCACGAGCGATCGGAGTCGAGCGCCCGCAGCCACTGGATCGGGGCCCGGGTCGACCGGGTCGGCCAGGGCACGGACCGGGCGCCGCACGCAGCCTCGTGCCGCGAGCTCCAGGGCCTGGGCGAAGGGCACGGCGAAGCGCGGCCCGGGGTAGCGGTCGTGCCAGAGCAGCAGGTCGGTGGCGAGGGGCAGCACGTGGGTGGAGCCGTACTCGGCGCGAGCCCCGTCGAAGCCCGCGACCCAGGCGCACAGCGCCTCGGGCGTCACGCCGGCTTGGAGCAGCCGAGCAGCATCGCGCGCGGCCTGGCCGATGCGGTGGTCGGACACGGCGCCCTCGAGGCTCTGCCACAGCCCGGGGATCTGGGCGGTGAGGTCCGGTGGCGACAGGTCCACCTCGACCTGTCCGTCGACCTCGCGGACCGCATAGGTCCGCACGGCCTCCTCGCCCTTGATGCAGGCGCCATCGCGCAGGTCGAACTTGTAGTTGTGCCAGCAGCACGTGAGCGTGTGCCCGGCGAGCGCCCCCTGGGAGAGCGGGTAGCCCTCGTGCGGGCACCGGTCGTCGACGGCGAGCACGCTGCCCTCGACGCGGAAGAGCGCCACCCGGTCGCGGCCGTGGACGAAGAGCTTCACGGCGCCCTCGGGGAGCTCGGAAGCGGAACACGCGGTGTGCCAGGTCTTCATGGCCCGAAGATAGTCCGCGCGCCGTGGTAGCGATGGGGGATGTACGACGCGACCTACGACCAGCTCATCGCACAGCACTACGACGGAACCTACGAGCAGCTGAGGGATCCCAGCGGCGACGCGGGCTTCTACGCGCGCCTCGCCGGCCAGACGGGTGGACCCGTGCTCGAGCTCGGGTGCGGCACCGGCCGGGTGCTCCTCCCCATCGCACGCACCGGCGTGCGCTGCGTCGGCCTCGACGCGTCGCCCGCGATGCTCGACGTGCTGCGCGCCAAGGAGCTGCCCGCGAACCTGGAGCTCGTCGAGGGCACCCTGGAGACCTTCGAGGTGCCAGGCCGCTTCGCGCTGATCTTCTCCGCCTTCCGCGTCTTTCAGCACCTGGCCACCGTCGAGCAGCAGCTCGCCTGCCTGGAGCGCGTGAAGCGGCACCTGTCCCCTGGCGGATGCTTTGCCTTCGACGTGTTCGACCCCGATCTGGCGCGCATGGCGGTGGTCAGCGAGCCCGAGCGCCACGACGCCACGTTCTCCGACGCGGGCGACGAGGTGCGGCGCTACGCCAGCGTGGAGCGCGATCGGCCGAGCCAGGTGATGGCCGTGACCTTCCGCTACGAGCGCCGACGGGGCGGTCAGGTCGTGGACGAGGCGTCGACCACGGTGTCGATGCGGTGGTTCCACCGCTACGAGCTGGAGCACCTGCTCGCCCGCGCCGGCTTCGCCGTGGAGACGATGCACGGCGACTTCGCCGGGGCACCGGTCGGCACGGGCGGCAACCTGGTCGTGGTGGCGCGCGCGGCGGACTGAGTCCGATGGGCGGGCCCGATGGGCGGGCTCAGATGCCCCAGGCGCCCGAGATCTGGAGGTTGGCGCCGTTGACGTAGCTGGCTTCGTCGCTGAGCAGGAAGCGCGCGGCCGCGACCACGTCGTCGGGCGCGCCGATCTTCCGGGCCGGGATGTGCTCCAGCATGCGGTCGAGCTCTTCCTGCGGTGCCGAGCCGGTGTCGATGAAGCCCGGGCTGATGCAGTTGGCGGTCACCCCGGCCTTCGCGCCCGCCTTCGCCAGCGTGCGCGTGAGCACGAGCACGCCGATCTTCGCGATGTAGTGCGCGGTGACGTAGGGGTTGGCCTGGAGCTTGTCGGCGTTGGCCATCGAGAAGGTGAGGATGCGCCCGAAGCCCCGCTTGCGCATGCCCGGCAGCAGCTGCTGGGCGAGGAAGAAGACCGGGTCGAGGTTCGACTGGAACATGTGGCGCCAGCCTTCGACCGACTCCTTCATCAGCGGCACGCGGTGGTACGGGCCCGCCGCGACGACCAGCGCATCGACCGGGTCGATGCCTGCGACCAGCGCCTCCACCGCTTCCGGATCCGAAGCATCGCAGGCCACGAACGCGGCCCCGCGCCCTTCGAGGTCGGGCGCGCGCGTGCGAGGCCCGGCGATGGTGAGCTTCCAGCCGTCGTCCAACAGGGCGGCGCCGATGGCGTGGCCGAGTCCGCGGGCTCCGCCGACGATGAGGGCGTGACGCACAGATCCTCCGGGGCTGGCCAGCCCTATCGCGGCCTGCCCGACCTCGTGGCAGGATGCGCGCCGGAGGTTCCGATGCTCGCCTGGCTGCTCGCCTGCACCACCACCCTCGAGGCCGAAGACACGGTCTCGCAGGAAGGCCTGAGCTGGTACGCCTCGTGCGGCGACCCGGCCTGCTCCACCTACGCCGGCCCCTGGGAAGGCGTGCCGCTCTGCGCCGACGAAGGCGTGGCCCTGGGCGACAGCTGCCCCGACCCCGACGCGAGCTGCGACCCGGTCGACGCCTGCAACGCCCTGTGGGTGTGCACCGCGGAGGACCCGCACGACCAGGAAGGCGGCTGCCCGATCTGATCGATGGCCCTCACCGCACGCAGCCGACCGGAAGCCTGGCTCGAGGCCCTCGAGCACCCCACCGACGACCTCGTCCGGCGCGCCATGGCCCACCGGTCGGGGCTGGTGGTGGCGCGCGCCGCCCCCCACAGCGCCGATCACGAGGCCCTGGCGGCGGCCTTCCTGCGGCTGTGCACGAACGGCGCGAAGCACGACCCGGGCTGCGCCGGCAAGCTCGCGGTGCTCGAGGCCCTGGGCGACGAGACCCCGCACGCCCTGCTGATGCGCGGCGCCACCTACCGCCAGCCCGAGCCCAGCTGGGGGCCGCCGGTCGACACCGCCGGTGGCGTGCGTGCCCGCTCGGCGCTGACCCTGGTCGACCAGCTCCACCCGGAAGCGCCGCTGATGCTGGCGCACCTGCTCGCCGATCCGCTCACGCTCTGCCGCTCGGCGGCGTGCGAGGGCCTGGCCGCCTGGGGCGACCCGGTGCTCGGGGGCGCCCTGATGCGGCTGCGCGTGGACCTCGCCGAAGACGAACCCGAGGTGCTCTCGGCCGCCTACGACGCGCTGTTGGAGCTGAGCACCGAGCTGCACGAGGACTGGGTGGTCGGCCAGCTCCGGCGCAAGGCGGTGCCGGCGGAGTGCGCGGCGCTGGCGCTCGGCGGCGCTCGCCTGGAGGTGCTGGAGCCGCTGCTGGGTCTGTTCCGGCGGGCCCTCGAGTCCCAGACCGCGCGGGTGGCGCTGGTGGCGGTCGGTCTCCTGCGCACCGAGGCCTCGATCGACGCGCTGCTGGAGATCGTGCGAGACGGCACGGAAGGCGACGCGCGGGACGCGCTCGACGGACTGGCGGTGCATGCGCACGACGAGGAGGTGGCTTCCCGGGTGGTGCAGGCGATCGAGGAGCACGGGGTGCCGGAGCTGTTGGAGCAGTGGGGGCACCACCGGGGGTAGCGACGGTTCGGCCGGCACGAGCACCGCGTCCCATGGGTCGGCAGCAAGCTCCCCGGAATCGCCACGGCGCCGCACCTCTGCATCCTCGCGCACGCTGATGCCGAGAGCTTCTCCTGGGTCTTGAAGGTCGAGACCATCTGCGAGGAGTGCGACTTCTCCCGGAGCACCGCCTTCCGCGCCCTCCGCACCCTCGAGGAGCTCGAGCTCGTCTTCCGCACCCGGCGCGAGTTCCTCTGGACCGGCCGCCAGCTCGCCTCCCGCTACACCCTCTGCGTGCCCCCCTCGCTGAGGGCGCCGGGCTTCCAGCTCGACCTCCCCCTCGTCGAGAAGGTGAAGTCGAACAGGAGGCGTTGGGAGCGCGACGGCGAGCACGAAGAAGCCGAGGTCGTCGACCTCTGCCCCGGGGTGTCACCTGCTGACACCCTCCCCGTGTCACCTGCTGACACCCTCCCCGTGTCACCTGCTGACACCCCTATTACAGACCCAGGATCCACAAACCTCGCCACTACCCCCCAACCCCCCGCAAGCGGGGGGCTTCAGACCGAGAACGGGGAGGAGGAGCTGCAGCTCGAGCTCCCCGGAACCACTGAGCCGCCCAAGCCGAAGGCGCGGCGCAAGGAGCGGACCGAGGAGCTCGCCGAGCTCGCCGAGCTCGCCCGAGAGACCTTTGGGACGGCCATGCTCGAGGTGCCCGGGCTCGTCGACCAGGTCGAGGGTTGCCGGCGGGACGTGCGGATGAGGCTCCGGAGCCTCGCTCGGGAGCGCGGCCTGCCCGCGCGGAACCGGGACCTGCGCTGGGCGCTGCGGAAGCTGGCCGCCGAGCACCGTGAGCGGGCGGTGGCGCCTTCGCCGGCGAAGACGGCCGCGGCCATCGAGCTGGACTGGGACAAGGTCACCGCCGCCGAGCAGTCCGCTGGGCAGGTGGAGATGGAGCGGAGGGGCTGGCTCGAGCCGGCCTGGTGGGACCTGTACAACCAGGGTGCCGAGGGCGGGAGGCTCTACGAGGAGAAGCTCGCCGAGTGCATCGTCGCAGTGCGTGCCCAGCGCGCGGCCGGGTGAGGCGTGGCTGACCTCGAGACGCTGAAGAAGCTCGAGATCCGAGACCTCGACGAGGACCTTCGGTCCCTGGACGAGGCCCGGCTCCGGGAGCTCTTCGCCTCGAAGCGGTCAGGGCGCGTGAAGCTCTCGCCGTTGATGCGGAACATCATCTGGCAGGCCCACGGCCAGATTATCGAGGGCGCCGAGGAGCTGGTCGAGGGCAACCTCCGGACCTTCTGGTACTCCAGGGTCAAGCCGGTGCTCTCGAAGCTGACCGACGACGACGACCTCAAGAGCGACCCCTACTACCGGATGCTCGAGAGCTTCCGGGCGATGGCCCTGGACCACGGCCTGGTGAAGTACGCCGACTTCGGCTTCACCGACGAGGGCTGGGAAGGCAGGCGCATCGGCACCGAGCGGCCCGAGGTGCTGGTCTTCACCGAGAAGATGGGCTGGATCCGCTTCCTGCGGCGGGTTCACGGCGACCTGGGGGTCTCGACCCTGGCGCTCGGAGGAGCTCCGAGCGCGCTGACGAGCGAGTACACGGCGACCCACATGCTCGAGGCGATGGGGGAGGAGCCGCCCGAGGTCCACCTGGTGGGCATCGTCGATTGGGACCCTGCCGGGGCCATCATTGCAGCGGCATTTCAAGAGCAGCTCCGGCTGACGGGGCTGACGAAGACGCGGCTGAGCACGGTGGTGCGTCCGGCCCTGTACACGGCCGACGAGATGGAGCTCTACAAGTTCCCGCTGCCCAACACCGGGTCGGAGAAGACGAAGGCCGAGCAGTGGCTGGCGGAGACGGGCGGGGTGAACGGGGAGGCGTTCGGGCTGGAGGCGGAGTCGTTGCCGATGGCCAGGGCCCGGGCCGTGGTGGAGAAGCTCGTGCTTCGGGGCTGAAGGGCTGATCGCGTGGTTGGGTCGACGGAAGCGTGGCGTTCCCAACGTGCCACGCAGTCGCTTCCGCGAGGCTCCTCGACCCCCCAGTGGCGAGGCGAAGTGGGGAAAGTCCTTGCGGAGCACGATTATCCAGTAAAGAATCAGAAGGAAGATTCCAAGGAGCACTCTCATGGCCTGCAAGCCCCCTGTCCGGATGGTCACCCTCTTCAAGGAGCGCCTCTTCACGACGAACGGGACGGGGTCCTACGTGCTCGTTCGCGTGAGCCCGAAGCAGCTCGAGAACATCGGCCCGTTTCTGGATGGGATCATCGCGTACGCGATCTGCCGGGACAAGTCGGCGAACTTCGAGTTCAAGCTGATCGGCGAGTGGTCCAACGACGGCGAGACCTGGTCGGCCTTCGGGGGGGACATCGTGCCTGCGACGACGGCGAACGGGCAGGTGGTGAGCGCGAACTACACCACCGCGCAAGACTTCGGGCTGTACGTGCGCTTCCTGGTGGGCGTGAAGCCCTCCACCGGCACCGCCATCGAGACCGGCGTCCTGACACTCGCCCTCGGGCTCCAGCTCAAGAGCTGATCGTTCGCTGGCGTCTCCGCTGAGGCCAGAAAGTCTGAGAACCAAAAGCTACGGGAAAGGCCCGTCACACGGGCGACATCCTGTCCGTAAACGTTCGTGGGGATGATGCCATGATTCCTTCCCTTCAAGAGTCAGCGCTTGACCAGTACCAGAGGTCGCTCTTTGCCCTCAAGCGGTGGAGCCCAAGCTTGCTCGAGCTTGGGCTGGTTGCGCCAAGGGAACTCGAGGCGCCGGGAGTCGTCGCAGCACGTTTCCTTGCAGACCTACCTGATGAACTGCGCCGGCCGATCAATGGGGTGGTCTCGCGCTCGGGGCTTGATGGGCAGCGCGGGAAGCGCGCTCTCATGCTCGGCGCGCCGGACGAGGACTGCTCACTACCCGCTGCTTTCGACTTCAGGAGCAGCTGCGCGGACTACCAGGACTTGCTGAAGGCTAGCCTCTGCGTGCTGAAGAACCACACCGACTATGCGGTGGCGGCGATGTGTGAACGAGGGTTGAGACCCGCGCCTATTCGGTGAAGACCGCCAGTCAGGCTCAGCCGCCTTCGGTGGGATCCGGGGCCGCCCGCAGGGAGCGTAGCGACCGAGGACGGCCCCCTCGATCG
>Ga0114932_10004897_pt1 | contig 12166 bp, 13 predicted proteins | sample 2SBtaG_2_FD_87286 | JGI IMG/M metagenome (GOLD analysis project Ga0114932, IMG submission 87286) | Deep subsurface microbial communities from Kolumbo volcano to uncover new lineages of life (NeLLi) - 2SBTROV12_ACTIVE470 metaG | ecosystem: Environmental > Aquatic > Marine > Volcanic ... | reverse complement strand
CCCAGCACCTCGCTCCTATACTGGCGAATCCATTTTGGAATACCAGGGTCACGGAGGTCGTGTGGTATTAGACATGATTCTCCAAAGATTTCTTTCATCAAATACCCGTATGGCGCGCCCTGGTGAATTTACAGAACGCGCATTTCTTAACGGCAAAATTGATCTAACTCAAGCGGAAGCAGTCGCAGATCTTATCGACGCCAGTACTGAGCAAGCTGTACGTTCTGCTCAGAACGCGATACAAGGTTTATTTTCAGAAAAAGTAAATGAAATTGTTAATGAATTAATCGAACTACGCACCTATGTAGAAGCTTCAATTGATTTTGTTGACGAGAATATTGATTTTCTAAGTGACGGAGGCGTAGAAAGAAGATTGATACAAATGACTAATAGTATCGAATCTATTTTGAAGTCGTCTAAGCAGGGGTTTCTACTTAGAGAAGGAATGACTGTAGTTATCGCAGGCAAGCCTAATTCTGGAAAATCTACCTTGCTGAATTTTCTCGCTGGACGAGAAGCAGCAATCGTGACTGATAAAGAAGGTACTACTCGTGACATACTTCGAGAATCAATAACTATCGATGGTATGCCACTGCATATAATCGACACGGCAGGATTGAGAAACAGTGAGGATGAAATCGAAAAAGAGGGAATTAGAAGAGCTAAAGCCGAGATTGAAAAAGCGGATCGAATTCTATGGGTGGTAGATCATTTCTACCCTGATTTAGAACATTTTGACCACGAATGGTTTCCAAAAAAAATCCCTGTGACGAGAATATACAACAAGATTGACTTGACTATAGATAATCCTCATATATCTAATCTAGGCCCCGAACCCATTATCTATCTATCCCTAAAGACTGGGGCGGGAACACAGTTTTTAAATGAGCATCTCAAAGAATCAATGGGCTATCGAGAAAACGTAGAAGACGTTTTCAATGCTCGACGACGGCATATAAATGGCCTTATTAATGCCAACATATCAATCAATTCTGCCCAGAACCAATTGAATGAATTAAATACCCCTGAATTAATTGCGGAAGATCTGAGGGTTGCACAGCAAATATTGAGTGAAATTACTGGTGAATTCACAACGGAAGATTTGTTAGGAAAGATATTTTCTGGTTTTTGTATTGGCAAATAGAAAAACAAAATATTTATTTTAAATAGGGTTTATATATCGATTCGATGCCCAACAACATAAACTATAATTCATTGTTAAAAAAAGTACCCGTCCAATTAAAAGTGTTTACCTTGGCTGGATCTCTAATATTTTTCATATTTATTTTTCAAGGTTCTATAGGTTTTAATATACGTGATGAAGGGTTGTTATGGTATGCAGTTCAGCGAGTAAGTCAAGGAGAGGTCCCTATACTTGATTTTATATCATATGATCCTGGTAGATACTATTGGTCGTCAGTAATAATGAGGGTCTTAGGTGATAATGGGGTAATGATGTTGAGAATCTCTGTTAGTATATTTCAAACTATTGGTTTATTCGCGGGATTAATGTTATTAACAAAAACTACGAATAATCACCAAAGTTGTTTTTTACTAACATCAGCATTTATTATTATAATATGGATGTTTCCACGTCATAAATTATTTGATATTTCATTATCAATATTTCATATTATAAATCTTACTTATTTAATAGTAAAACCAACTTACAAACGCTACTTTTATGCTGGAGTTATTATTGGTTTAATTGCAGTCTTTGGTCGAAACCACGGCGTTTACGGTGTTATAGCTAGTGTTGGAGTTATTTTATGGCTGAATTTATTGAGGCATGATTCTCCCTGTTTTTTGAAATCAATAACATTATGGGGTATTGGAGTTATTTTAGGGTATATCCCAGTGATATCTATGATTTTATTTATTCCAGATTTCGATCAAGCTTTTCTTGAAAGTATCCTTTATCATTTCGAATATAAAACAACAAATATAGCAATACCTGTTCCCTGGCCATGGAAATTATTTCCAATCACTGTATTTTCATTGGATATAATACGCGGAGTATTAATCGGTATTTTTTATCTATTTTTACTTAGTTTTGGGCTATTTTCTCTTTGTTACGTTCTTTATAATAAAAATATTAATAGTTATACTTCATCCGTTCTAATTGCAGGCGCATTTTTATCAATTCCGTACTCGCATCATGCATTCTCTCGGCCAGATATAAGCCATCTCGCACAAAGTATATTTCCCACATTAATAGGAATATTAGTAATCCTCTCTACATCATCAGCAAAAATGCGATGGCTGGGCTTATTAACATTTTCTGCAGTAAGTCTGCTGATAATGTTACCTAAACAGCCTGGTTGGAAGTGTTATATCTCTGATAAATGCACCTATGTTAATATAGCCACTGACAATATTCTCGTAAATCCTCCCACAGCAAGAGTCGTAAAATTTTTAGTAAACCTATCTAATACCTTTACACCAAATGGTGAAATGTTTTACGTTACACCATTTTGGCCGGGCGCATATCCAATGCTTGGAAGAAAAGCACCTGTAAGGTACATATATTCTATTCTTCCTAGAAGTGAATCATTTCAAAAAAGAGAAATCAAGAAATTGATATCAGCAGATTTAAATTTCGTGTTAATCGTTAATAATCCTCCAAACCATCGAATGGAATATTTATTCAAATATACACAACCATTGGTTTATAAGTATATTCTTGATAATTACGATAATGTCAATGAATATTCAAATAATAATCATCTTGTTTTTACGAAAAGAGCTTTAATGTGAAAAAACTCGCAATAGTCCAGTCTAACTACATACCGTGGAAAGGTTACTTTGATGTAATCGCAAATGTTGATGAATTTGTCTTATTTGATGATGTCCAATATACCAAACGAGATTGGCGAAACAGAAATAAAATAAAGACGTCAAATGGGTCAAAATGGCTCACGGTTCCTGTAAAAGTGAAAGGTAAATATTATCAAAATATATGTGATACTAGGATAGATGGTGTAAATTGGGCGCAAAAACATTGGATGTCATTGTCCCAAAATTATCGTAAAGCCCCCTATTTTAAAGAAATCGCTACTTGGCTTGAGCCACTCTACACATCGACATCTTATACGCTTTTATCCGATCTTAATTTTACATTCATGAAACAAATATGTGACTATCTTGGTATCTCCACTTTAATAACACGATTGGCGACGACTTCTACGCCGTCACATACGGTGGCAAAACTGAAAACCGAACGCCTTATCGATTTATGTAAGGAAACTAATAGCACTGAATATATTACAGGTCCTGCAGCTAAGGGCTATATCGATGAAAAACTGTTTATTGACAATGGTATTACTTTAACATGGTACGATTATAGTGGGTATCCAGAGTATCAACAATTATGGGGAGATTTCGAACATCAAGTTACTATTCTTGACTTACTTTTTAATTGCGGTAAGGATTCGTTGAGATATATGAAAATATCTAAACTATAACTGAGTATTCCAACAAATCTATAGATTACTCCTTACTTCCAACGAGAAATATGCTGCCACCAACAACATTTGGTATCCAATTAGAGATTCGGTTCTCTAATTTGGTTAAGTGTAGTAACAAAAAATTAATAAATGGGTTAATTTGAACACAATCATTTCGTTCATTATCGGAAATAGTTGTATTACCGTCTCTATTTGTAATTGTACGAATAATCAGTAATGGTATTAAAATTATGAAAAAGAATCTAACTTGAAGTACCTTTATTCCTGATTGTTCAACTATATCTATTAATCGTTTTTTGCTATAACGACGCTTATGTGCAGCAATGGTATCATCACGGCTCCATAACCAATTATGAGCTGGAACGGTTATAAACAGTAAACCATTGGGCCGCAGAATCTTTGCTGCTTTTTGAATAGAGATATAATCATTTTCTAGATGTTCGATAACATCAAACATGCAAACAACATCATATTCACCATAAAAAGGTGGGTCATAAAGATCAAAAAGATAGCATTCGCTTATGCCGATTTCTTTTGCATAATACAATCCAGAAAGGTGTATGTCTCCAACTGCGATGTCGTAACCTAGATTCTTTATCCCACCCGCTATGAAACCAGTACCCGAACCTATTTCAATCGTTTTATCTGTCTTTTTTACTAAACGTTTAAATGCACTAATAATGTATTCTCGACGGGTTATAAACCAGAAATGATTGTTTTCCGTGGACTTGATGATTTCAAGAGCTACAGAATTATAGTCAGCATGATTATTTAAAACATTGTCGATATAACATTTTATATTATCAACAATTCTAAGAGGTTGTTTTACAATTGCCATTGTCTTGTCGATAATAATTTACTGGTATTGTTTTAGAATAATATTAGTCACCCTATATTTATCGTAATTAGCCCAAACTGAATATCTAATATCTAAGTATATAGTTGTAAATGGATATAACATAAATATATATTACGCCCTACGATGGTCTAAAGTTTCTTGTGTTGTTGTACCGACCAATTAACAAAATATCGAAAAACCCCCGTATTATTCCAACGGGACTATATATATTTGGTCGTTAAAAGAGTTATAAAGAAAATAATATACTCCCTAAAGTAACGAAAATACACCCTACATATCGTTTAGTTGATACCTTTTCTTTTAAAATGTATGCAGCAAGCAAAATTGTTGACATGTAATTCAGCCCAGTAATTACTGAAAAATATTTAAAATCAATTGTTCTCATTAATAAGGTAGAAAGAAATAAAACTATTACAAAGCTGGTATATCCGACGAATACATATCGGTTAAATATTAAATGTTTATTTGTATTTGCTCCAAATTTAAGACATAGTTGACCAAATGACGTAAAAAGCACAATGGCAAGTGTAATAGATATAATTTGCGTGGATGTCATTGCTAAGATTTCTCCACGATTAGATAAACACCCAACATCAATAATATTGCCCCCGCTATGTTATTATTACTAATATGTTCATCAAAGAATACAAAACCAGATAGCAATATAAGTATTGGTACTACAGAATTAATTGGATAAACTTTTGATAGTTCGTTTTTCTTAAGGATCAATTGCCACACAATCGAACGGAATACCGATAATGATAAAGCAGAAATATAAAAAATATTAAAAAATATACTGGTGTAGCTTACTGCATTTATTGCTGCTACTTTTACCAAAATAAATGAAGAAACCTGAAGTGAAATATTAACCAGGACTAACCCTGTTATATAACTATTTTTATAAATATTGGATATCACTTTCTTTGAAATATTTATCGACATAAATTGGTCTAAATGTTTTTTCTAGTTTTTCCTTATCGGGCATATCTTTTGAGATCTTATCTTTACCTATTTTATACAGATAATCGATCATTTTATTTCTAATAATACCTGGTACAAAAGTTATTATAAACTTTCTTATAAATGGAATAGTACTCAAATACGCAATAATGTTAAATTTAGGAATCGAAACATTCACGGGTTTGCTATATGTGGTATTCGTATTAAAATACTGTGGAAGGCCCGAAAATGATTCAATACTATTTAATACGGCAACAGGATCTTCTTTTATTTTATTAAAATTAATTAATAATATGTTCCCCTTGTAAATATCAGTAAATTTTTCGACTACCGCTGAAAAATCAAATTTATTAAATTCTATAATATAGCTCCCACCATCAAAATCCACTTGGCAATGTTGCAAGAAATCATCTAGGCTTTGCATATTAGGTGTAAAACTTTTTAATTGGCTATAAAAAGATGATAACCATTCCGCAGGTTCACGTAATATTAAAACTACTTTGTGATCTATATCAAAATGTTTGATATTATCGAAAAAATTTACATCACAATAATAATTAGGACTAATATCAAATGCAATATTGTTCTTTAATGCTTGTTCATCGTAAAGAGAATAGAACCAGTTAAAACCACGCCGGAAATTAGATCCAAAGAAAAAGGTTTCTTTATACTTTGGCATCGCGACGTTCGGGTGATTTTTAAAATTATAATATAGCCAGGTAGAACCTGCTCTAGGCATACCAGCAACTATTATTAATTTTTTCATATGTGTCATTATAAATCTGATCCAATATCCAATAATATAAACAGCAAAAACGATAAACCGTTGCTTAAAGTTATATATAGATTAACAATACTCAAAAATTGCCATTCCAAACCCAGTGATACCATAGTTATTTCCGTTGTAGAGCATATACCTCTGACCTTTATGATCAAAAACATAAGGGTATTCAATCATATCTGAATCCCAACCCTGTGGGGAAATATCAATACCGGTCTTTTCTAATGAAAGAATCCACTGTCGTTGATCATTACTAAAAGCGTACCCAATGCGATATTTCCCACCACTTCCGCTACGATAAGAAAACCACATGTCGTAGCCCTTTTCCAAATTATTGACTACAGTGGGCCTGGAAAATGCTTGGGCTATTCCTAGCTCGAAAGGTACGGCCAATCCTTTACGAATCCAATTATGTCCGTTAGACGAATAAGCATATTTTATGGGAGCTAACATGTCTCCATTACCAATATTCCAAGTTTCTACCGAGCTGTACCACATGCTGTAGTTGCCCGTTGTATGCTTTATTACCCAAGGATAGGATAAACTGATTGGATCAACGATATCAAGACCCATTAATGGAACCGTTTGATCTAACTGCAATGTTAGATCAGAATTCACTATAAGTCGGCCTATATCACCTCGCCAGTGGCCGCCTTCAGGGTTTTGCCAACCCATAAAAAGCATGTATAGGATGCCATTAACTTCGTAACAATTACCAATGCTTACACCGTCGGCATAGAAGCTATCTTCAGGTCCGTGTTGAAAAAAGGGGTGCCAATGTTCACTAATAATCTTACGTTTGACAATATCGATGTCGACCGCGCCAACTGATGATCGGTTATCCACATCCCGACTGCTGTAAAAAACTCGGTACACGTCTTCATCAAGGAGAATAGGTAGAGGGTTTGCTGCATGGGACAGAAGTTTTGGATGTCGGTTTGCGCCTGAAGGAGAAAATAGTTTTCCTAATTTACGCCATTTGTGGCTCATATTCCACGCAACTTTGCACTTGAGACTCTAGCGCGCTGAGTTGCAGCACCGATATAAACGCCTTCAGGTTCTGTGTCGGCAAGTAACAATGTACCCGCTCCAATTACACATTTTTCGCCGATTTTAATGTGGTCGCGTAAAGTTGCATTTACGCCAATAAAACACTGTTCTCCAATCTCAACTCCCCCTGAAATAACCACCTGCGAAGCAATGAAGCAGTGATCTCTAATTATTGAGTGGTGGCCGATATGGTTACCGCTCCATAGTGTAACGTTATTGCCTATAGTGACGAAAGGCTGAATGGTATTGTCTTCAAAAATGAAACAATTCTCGCCTATACACATATCGTTCAGAGCCGTGGCATGTGTACTGACATAGCTGGCCAAACGGTAACCTACCGCTTTTGCCGCTAGATACTTTTCTTTCCGGACAGCATTGAGTTTAGAGTAGCTGAGTGCAATAAAAAGTTCGTATCTATCTGGTGAATATTGCTTGGTTATATTTTCAAAAGCAATGACTGGTAGACCGCAGAATTCAGTCTCGGTAAGATAGTCAGAATCAACAGTAAATGCAACTACTTCGTACTCAGAATCTGAATTGAAATAGTAATGTGCCAGCTGAGCGATGTCACCGGAACCGAAGATGACCAGTAATTTTTTCATGGCTTTTTTCTCACTAGAATCGTAAATTCATAAAGATCGTAATCATGCAAAAGTGCCACGTTGCGTGAATAGTGACGTTTACAATGATCAAACAGCGCGCAAGAATCTGCATAATAAAGATAATCGCGCATTTTAGGTGTATCGGAATAAGAAGTCAGACAATTGAAAGCGAAACCTAATCGACTGGTGCGATCAAGCACAGCCAGAGTAGCTTCAAGATAGGATGCCCATTCATCATCAGAATGGCCTAAACGGACATTAAATATACCGCTGGCAACTCCGTAATCAGCAACTTCATCCGGTTCACTGGATATCACAAATCGCGCATGATTCTTTTCTTGATGGCGCTTCTCGGCAGCTATAACCATATCCTCGGATACATCAATTCCCAAATAGGAAAATGATGCATACCGGTTTCCCAGAAATTCATAATAGGCGCCATATCCGCATCCCAAATCATTAATTGAAAATGAATGGGGAATTTCGATTATCTTACTAAGCATTTCAAATCGAAGGTTTTGGCTTTCTTGCCCATTCCAATCTACGCCATTAGGTGTTTCACCATAAGTAGCCAATTTAGCTTGATAATACTTAGCAACTTCAGCCAAAAGGTCAGTTTTGTCTTCTTGCATAAATTATTACTTCTTTATAGATTCCCCGTCTGCTATTGTTTTTGAAATAATTTGCTCTACCCAGGCACTAGCACTCGTTTCGGCTGTTGATGCAGCCAACCAAACTTTTTCTTTAATATCAGGATCTATTCCTTCTAGTTGCCCAAAATACCTTTTGCGCATGCTACCACCACGAGATCCTTTATGAGGGACATCGATATCCATAAGAGGTGGAGAATCGGAAACTTCAAAATCAATAATATAAAAACAATTTCCGAGTACCCAAGTCAAATGGACATTCGAGACAGTTTCTGGCAATAAAGAGAGAGGTGCATCCAACGCCCAAAGCTTATTGTTACAAATAGCTACTTTTCCATATTCTTTTTCTTTAAGCCAAGGAGCTACACCTTCATCACCAATTACTACCTTCCCCCCCACTTTGACGACTCGCTCCATTTCATGAATCGCAGACTTAATGTCTGAAAATAAGTTTATTCCTCCGAAATGATATGCTGCATCAAAAAACGAATCTTGGTATGGGAGCATTGATGCATTTGAAACACTAAGATACAGATTATTCATTTTAACCTGAAAATCGTCAACTTCAGTTAATCTTCGAGCAGTTGCTACAACCATTAAGTCGGAAATATCTTGCGCAAAAAGTTCACCGGTTGAACCAATCCTAGGCGATATACACTTTATATCATCCCCTAAGCCACATCCAGTAACGAGCACTCGATCACCTTCTTTCAAATTCAATTTCTCAACCAATGCATTTCTGAATGAAATTTCATCTTGTTTAAACGTATCAAAAAGCCAAGCTAAAAAATTTTCATATACCGTTTCAGCATTATCCTTTTTGTACATGACCTGAGATATTTTGTCTTTGCCGGTGAGCATTTTTTCGTCTATAAAAACGGGAATTTTGTTTTCGCTTTCAGCTTTTAAGAATGGGTAATGTGTACCATTAACTCCGACTAATCCAGTGTCGACCATACGTAAATTTTCTTTAGACAGTGGACAACAATATGGATTTTTAAGCATAAATAGACGCTCCTAAAAACAATGGGGTTGTAAAATATATTTTTCTTTCAGTCAAAAGGCACAGATGGCGCAACACGATCATCAATAATCTGTACTTATTCGGTTCGAAAGGTAATCTGGTATAGAGGATGGCTCTGTAAAAGAAAATCCCAATATGTCTTTTTCCTCGGGAGATAGGTTGACACTATTCATATTCATTGGAATGTTAATCTGTTGTTTGAAAAATGGAATGTTAAAGAGTTGATTTACGGCACGTCGTACGGACTGTGTTTGATTATATCCACCAGCATGGAACACCATACTGTCCAGTAATATAAACGACCCTGCTTTAGCTTCGATCTGAATCGCATTTTTCTGTATGTAATTCTGGGATGGGAAATCTTCAAATTTATGGGACGCCGGAATCACAAAGGTGGCGCCATTATCAATTGTGAAATCATCAATACAAAACAAGGCATTTATTGCAATTGGCTTTGAAGATACAAAATGCTGGTAGGGAAGATCTCGATGCCATGCAGCCTGATTATAGGGTTCCTGAGGGAGATTAATTAAGCCGTTTTGTTGATTAAGGATAAATTTTCCTTGGATCAACTTCGTCAGAATCGAAAGCAGCTTTTTGTTTAAAGCGAGCCTTAGAAATTCCTCTCCGCCATGCGTAAGAGGTGAACGAATGGTATTAATCTCGTTGAGACTTCGGAGTTTAGGTGTTGTATAGGTTTCCACGTAGTGCTCTCGACAAATATTGAACTCCCTTGATATACCTTGGAGGTCGGATTCAGTGTAACCAGAAGCGATGATTGCATATCCGAGGTTCCTGACTTGTTCTGCTGCTGCATCAAGAGAAGATTCCAATTGATACTGCTGGAGTATTCCATAGGAAGTTGATGGAATATTATCTGTCTTCATTTCGGAGATTCCAGTTCTTGAGATTGCGTATACGTGTGGCGAATAATAGTATACGGCCGTTGCTTGACCTCCAAAAATATTTTAGAAATATAAATCCCTTGGATGCCGATGAAAAAAATTATCATTCCGGAAAAAAACCATATTGAAACAATAATTGACGTATAGCCATCGGGTGGAGCAGCAATGAAAAGATACCTTATCGTGAGATGTGCGATATAGCCAAGAGCAGAAATTAAGAGAAGTAAACCTGAATAAAAAGTAAATACAAGTGGTAGACTACTGAAAGAGGTTACAGCATTAACAAGATGGCTAAATTTTCTTGAGAAAGAATAAGTCGTAGGACTGGTTGAATGCTTTTTAACAGTTTGCTGACATTGCTTGAACCCAGTATGAATCCACAGACCGCCAATATTCAGTTCTCGTTCTCGGTATAAAAGCAGCGCATCAACATACCGTCGAGACATGAGTCTCACAGTCAGGATGTTGTTCGGTTGTGCGATTCCGGTAAGAACTCGAAATGTTCGATAGAATATTCCGCCAGTTATATTCTCGAAGAATCCACCTTTACGCTTGTATTGGATGCCATAGACGATATCGCATACTTCTGCCTGCATTTGACTTTCGAAGCTAAGTAACAATTCAGGTTCCTCTTCGAGGTCGCAATCGATCAAAAACACTTTTTCGCCATTAGTGCTGGCTAAACCGGTCATCATTGCCTTGTGATGACCGAAATTACGAGAAAGGTCGATTACGACGACATGGCTATCTTTCTCTGTTAGTTCCACTGCAATCTCAAGACTGTTGTCGGGAGAACCATCGTTTACTAATATAATTTCATATTCGTTACCTACCAGTTGATAAGCGGCAGCTGAAATTCGTTGATGAAACTCTACAATATAAGCCGATGATTGATACAGCGTAGCAACAATGGAAAGTCTCATGAACCTATGTATTTCTTAATAACGAGGAACGTATTTTCCAGAGTTAAATAACAAATCGAGAATGCTGGCATCTTGGGTAAATTCGAACCTGAATTGTTTCTATTCAAGATATGCAGAATAGTCAAACCCTGTAACCTTGATGTCCCGCTTATTGAAAATCCTTTCCAGGGTATGTATGTGGATTTAAGAATGGCTACTCTTTTCATGGTGTATTTCCTGTTGCCCTGTATATCTAATAAACAGGACTCGACGAATCAGAAAGTTGCTCAAAGTATTCAAGAATAGTTTCGTGGGTTGGATATGTATTGCGAAATCGTAATGGATCGGGATCATTAAACGAAAAATAAAAAAGACCAGCAAATCCCGGACTTGGTTGATTTATGTGTTCGAGTTCGGCATGCTCAAAAGCATTGAAAACGCTGGATAGATTCATAAGTGTCCCATACTAGAGACTTACGTTCAAGCAGTGGCTAAGCTCCCGACAAAAATGGTGTCGAAATAACTATTATTCATCGCGGGCGAAGACAGATCATTCATGGAAAAGGTTAACCTACCATTGTTTGATGTACCTGACTCAACAGGGAGACTGCTACAGTTATTTCATTTTCTACTCACTGCGTCCGATAGACGCACTGCCAGCCCGAATCAATTCTGGATATTAACCAAAAACTTGTTCTCACTTATATCAAATGACCTGTTCTGAGACAATTGGCGTCACTAGGCCGTTTCAGAATAAGCAGTCTATCGTGAATCAATTTATTGGTTCAGCGGAAAAAAAGACCAAAACAAGCAACGGTACCTACTATTACTATTTGTAGGAGAGTAAAACTCCGGCAAACCCCATCTATCGCCAATTTTCGTCAAAGGATAAACTGAAGCGGGAGATTTACAACGGAAATTTATCTTTGAAATGAAATGGCAGCAGGGATGGATAATCGCTTGCAT
>Ga0114932_10004895_pt1 | contig 12168 bp, 16 predicted proteins | sample 2SBtaG_2_FD_87286 | JGI IMG/M metagenome (GOLD analysis project Ga0114932, IMG submission 87286) | Deep subsurface microbial communities from Kolumbo volcano to uncover new lineages of life (NeLLi) - 2SBTROV12_ACTIVE470 metaG | ecosystem: Environmental > Aquatic > Marine > Volcanic ... | reverse complement strand
TGAGGGGTCGAGAATACAAATTCTGCAGTTTGCCAAATTTCTTTTCTTTTCTTTGCAGGTGTTTTTCCAGTGAATAGTTGCATATCTGCCCAACCTTCTGGGAGATTTTTTTGGAACGATTCAAAATGTTGCTCAATTAAAGGTCTTGTTGGAGCTAGAATAACTACTTTTTTCAAAGGATATTTTTTGAATCGTTCTACTGCCAACATTAGAGCAATTAGAGTTTTTCCCGTTCCTGTTGGGAGGACTACAAGGCAATCTTTCTCTATGCAGGTATTGAATATAGATCGTTGATAATCTCTGGGAGTTATGGATAGTTCTTTCATTTTTTTGTTTTGGCTCGGATTTTCCCGCCCAGAAAAATCTGAGATTTTTCCCCACCCTCTAAGGTGGGCGAAGTAAACTTCGCAGATACTATGAAAATCCTTATTGTTTTTGGGAAGAAGTTAAGGTTTTTATAAATTTGTGCTATTTGCAATTTTCAATTTATCACAAGGCCCCATCCGAAGAAGATTAGAAGAATTGTGAAAATTGTTATCCAAAGTCCTCTTGTTGAGAAAAATATTTTTGAACCATCTAGGCTAGAAAAGGGGATTATTTGCCACATTGCGAAGTATATGCTAAACTTTGCAAACATTTCATACCCTGCGATATATCCGATTACTGCTATTGCCAAATTTGTAATTATTCCCCATATTGCAATCCAGGCGATGTGCCATTCTGTAACTTGGGTGAATCTATAAAGTCCATGTCTTTTGGAAACTCTTTCTGTTTTTGCTTGGACATCGAATTCTAGAATTGCTAACCACCAAAATATTCCTTTGGTGAAAAGAGTGATTATTAATGGAAGCCAGACCATTGGAACTGCTTTTTTAAAATGAGATCTTGTTTGAAGTCCAAATTGATAGAGCGACCAGAATTTAGTTTTTACATTTGTTTCAAGAATGTATCCCACAATTTTTTTTGTTAGGACATTAGCAGAGATTATTATTAAAAAACTAATGAATGCATATCTAAGAATCCCGGTGTTTTTGAAGGAGACTGTTAGTGCTAGGACTATTGCTGCAACTAAGATTATCACAAATTCTTTTTTAGTTTCCCCAATATTCATAGATTATCAAATCGTTGATTTTTTATAAATTTATGGGCGATAAGGTGTGAAGTGTTAGTATGTTTTAAATCATAGAAATGTATTTAAATGAAAAGTTTGTAGAGAGATTATGTTAAGAATAAAAAGAATGAGCGAAGTCGTTGGACGGAAGGTCTATACAGATTCTGGAGATTTGTTTGGGATAGTTGAAGAGATTAATTTAGTAGACAATAAGATAGATGGATGGAGAATTGTTGTTGCGAGAGAATCTGGAATGTTACAAGTTCTTGGAGGGGCCCGAGGGATTATTGTCCCTCACCAATTTATCAAGGCGATTGGAGATATTATACTTATTAATAAGACGGCAGTTCCTGTACAGACAGAAGAGGAAGATTTCCCTATTGAAGGCGAAGAGTTGATGTAAAGGCTGGTTTCCAAAATTAGCCGGATATCTATTAAAGGGCTAATGGGAAGAGAGAAGATTGTTAATAAAAAATTAAAAGATGGTGCTTAATTTATTTATCACGGAAGCGGTTTTACCGTTCTTGTTAGTGTTTGTTGTAGTTTTTGCTATTTTGCAGAAATCTAAGATTCTTGGAGAAGACAAATCTCAAATTGACTCTATGGTTGCTTTGGCTATTGCTTTAATCTTGATAGGGGTAGAGACTCCAAGGAATATTGTTGTAGATTTAATGCCGTGGTTGGCTGTTGGTGTTGCAGTGATTCTTGTTTTTTTAATTTTGTATGGGTTTGTTGCGGGAGATTTATCTGGGAATAACACTCCTGATTGGATGAAGAATACATTTGGCATTTTAGCAGCCGTCTTTACTGTAGGGGTAATCCTTTATGTTACAGGACTTAGTTCAATTATAGGAACCTGGTTTGAAGGTTCTGGAGAGAGTGGATGGTTGATGAATGGTATTTTGATTGTTTTGGTTATCGTTGCAATGTGGGTGGCGGTTAGTGGAGGCAAGGGTAAAAAGAAAAAGAGAATCTCTAGTGATGACGATGATGATTAACTTCATTGACAAAACATATATAAATAAGATTTCTATTGATTAGTATGGTCATTACTATTACAGACATTTTGAACCAATGGAATCAATTGGGAATTTTTTCTTATGCTATTCCTTTCTTAATTATCTTCGCAGTAGTTTTTGCAATCTTGGAGAAGACAGGACTTCTTGGAGATAATCGCCCTATAATGTCTATAGTCTCTGTTGCCATTGGACTCTCTGCCTTACAATTTGATTATGTTTCAGAATTTTTTGCAGTTATTTTTCCTCGATTTGGAATTGGACTTTCAATATTTTTAGTGTTGCTAATATTAATTGGGTTTTTTGTAGACCCTGGAAATAAAGAAGGTTTTGCTAAAAAGCTTGGTTGGATTGGTTGGGTAACTGGTCTTGGAGTAGTTATTTGGTCGCTTAGTAGTTGGGATAGTTGGACTAGTTATTATGGTTTCGGAGGATGGTTTGCAGAGAATATATGGTCAATAATTGTTCTTGCAGTATTAATTGCACTAATTATTATTATGAGTAAGGGGAAAGGGGAGAGTAAGTAGGGATGGTTGCTTCTGAAGTCCCATTATCTGCGATAGGGTATTTTATGCCTATCTTTGCATTCCTTTTAGTTTTTATTGTAATTTTTGCGATATTGAAAAAGACAGATATTTTAGGAGACAATAGTGCTGTTTCAGTATTCATCTCTTTTATTATTTCTAGTTTTTTTGTGGTGGAAGCTTCATTGGTAGAATTTATCCAGTTTAATTCTGCATGGTTTGCCGTTGGAACTGTTTCCTTATTTTTTATAATTACCTTGGTTGCGTTCTTGCCTTGGAAAGAGCCTTTTGAGTTTATGGTTAAGGGAAATTGGTTTTCATGGGTTATTCTCGGGATTATTGCAGCGTTCTTTGTAGTTTCTTCTGCTTATGTTTTTAATTGGGTAGTTGATTGGGGAATGGTTCAAGAATGGTTTAATACTGAGTGGTTTGGAATGATTTTATTGTTGTTAATTGCGGCGGTTGTTTCTTGGAAGATTGTTCCGAAGGTTGCTAGTTAGATTACTAAGATTTCTTTTTCTTTAATGCTTTAGCATTGTCAATTAATGGGTCCATTAACTTTGACATTGTTCCATGTAGATTGTCTAGGTCTTTATGAATCATTGCAGAACTTTCTCCAAATTCTCCTATTTTTCCAATAATCGCCTGTTGGAGTTTGTCTATTGAGGCTTCGATTCTTCTTAGCCTTTCATCAATGTCTGCTACTTTATCTTGTATTGTAGATTGGAAAGCAGATATATCCCCTGTTTTTTTCTGAAATTCAGATAGTTTTTCTGAGACTATTTGATCTACAATCTCTGAGATTGTTTCAGTGTCAGGAGTCGCTGCAGGGGGATAGTACTCTTGTCCAGAATATGCCTGAGGTGTTTGTTGGTAATAATCTTGACCTTGCACTTGCCCTTCTTGAGGATAGACTTCCGGGTTTGCTACAGGTTCTTGAGTGGTTGGTTCTTGAGGGAAACTTCCTTGGGGTTGTTCTGAGTATTGAGGTGTTGTTTCTGGAGCCAATTGTTCTTGCACTTGAGCCATCTCGGGAGAAGGAGGCATTTGGGGAGCTTCTTGAGGAGAGATAGCATTTTTTACACTTGCCTGATTTATAGCTTCACTAATTTCTTTTGTAGGTATCCCTTCATTTTGCAATTGAGTGACTATCTCATTTTGAGAAATTCCTTGAGATTGTAATTCCATTACCCTATCTAGTGCAGCCATATTATTTTGAAGAACCTTTGGTTTTTATTTCTTTCTTAATCAATTCTTCTACATCTTTTTTTCTCATGAATTCTATTGGTTGAAAATCTTTGAGCATTCTTTCAATAACATTCATTTCATCTCTTTTTACGAATTTGTTAAATTCTGTTAAAAGACTCAAAGATACCTTTTCTAGTTTCTCTAATCTCTTTTTTATTTCAATATTTTCCTTTTTTATTTCCTTTAAATCTCCTTCTAAGTCTTGTCTTGAAGAGATTAGATTTTTCCCAAGTAAAAGGACTCTTTCCCGGATTAGCCTATTCCTCTCATCTATGTCTCTGAGTCGAGTGTTAAAATCTGAGAGGAGAAATTGAGTGTTCTCTGTTACACCCTTTTGTTCTTCCATAGTATTTGAAGCTTTGAGAAGTTTATATAATTGTGGGTTTATTGACTACACATAAATTTTAATAAGGGTTTTTATTTATTTTAGTGGAGTGTGAAATGAGATGATGTTTAAACCAGGGGCGCCGCTGTATTCTTATGAAGTTATTAGAGAGAGTGGAGAGAACGTGATGTATATTAATTATCTTGGTGCAACTTTTGTTCCCTCTTTGATAGATTCTGGAGAAGTTATGGCACGGACTTTGGATAATTTGAAAGAAGATTCAAACATTAGTAGGATTGTTTTTGTTCAACAGAGGAATTACTCTCATGATTTTTCCCAAGTTAAAATGTTGTTAGAAATTTCCAATCTTTATGATTTTTTAATTAGTCAGGAGAAGATTAATTCTCCTGAGAATCTCTCTACTCTTGGAAACTCCTATTATGATGCTATCGCTTTCTTGAATAGGGTTCTTAGTGGTCTTTTAAAACAAGATCCTTTGAAGGCTTATCGAGAGTTGAAAGGGTCTCTGTTTGAACAAAGGGCGATGATGGAGCGGGGAAAAGATAATGAGGGATATGTTCGGTTGCTTGAAAAGCTTGTGGGGTATTTTGAAGATCTTGAATTAATTCAGCGTCTTAAGTTGGCTTTAGATTCTTATCCTGCAGGGGACAGAGGGATTTATTCTGAGATTTTTCGGGCAGACATCATGCCTAACTTTACATTTACTCGGATGATTGCAAAATTGCCTACGGATGCAGAGATTGTTAAACAATACACTATTGCAGAAGGTTATGACGAGAGTCTTGTTACAATTTTTAAGAGACCGAATAAGGCGAAGTTAGTTTACCACTTATCCCCTCCAGAGTATTTATTAAATGATGACCACCACCTTTTATTGAATCTCGCAAGAAATGTTTTGATTGAGCATCGGCCGACTGCAGAGGAATTTAATGACCCCGAGAGAACAAGACAAGTTTTTTTTAATGTCGCCAGGGATTTGTTAAAAGATCTTGCAGCTAATAAGAATATCTCTTTGAAATATCCTGAGCTGATGAAATTAGCTACGATTTTGGTTAGGCATACTATTGGGTTTGGAATTTTAGAAGTTTTATTGAAAGATGAGAACTTGCAAGACATTATGGTGAATGCTCCAGTTTCACTAACGCCCATTTTTGTTAGGCATAATGAGTTTTCAGAATGTGTGTCTAACTTAATTCCTTCTCAGGAGGATGCTGATTCTTGGGCTGCAAAGTTTAGGATGACTAGTGGACGGGCTCTTGATGAGGCGAATCCCGTTTTAGATACTAATTTGGAATTGAATGGAATTAGTGCGAGGGTTGCAATAATTCAACAGCCCCTTTCTTCAGGAGGTTTGGCTTATACTTTGAGGAGGCATCGAAGTAAGCCTTGGACACTTCCTTTATTTATTAAGAATAAGATGATAGATAGTCTTGGTGCAGGACTTTTGAGTTTTATGATTGATGGGGCTCGGACCATGCTTGTTGCAGGAACTCGGTCTTCCGGTAAAACTTCCCTTCTTGGAAGTTTGCTTTTAGAGATAATGCCAAGTCATAGGATTTTGACAATTGAAGATACTTTGGAATTGCCTGTTGCTGCTATGAGAAACCTCGATTATGATATTTTATCTATGAAGGTGCGTTCAGCTTTGGCTGGAGAATCTACTGAAGTGGCTGCTGAAGAAGGGATTCGGGCAAGTCTTCGTTTGGGAGATTCTTCTTTGATTGTGGGGGAAATTAGGTCAACTGAAGCAAAGGCACTTTATGAGGCGATGAGGGTTGGTGCCCTTGCGAATGTTGTGGCTGGGACGATTCACGGAGGGAGTCCTTATTCTGTTTTTGACCGAGTAGTAAATGATTTGGAAGTTCCTGTTACTTCATTTAAGGCGACTGATTTGATTGTAGTTGCTAACCCTATTAAGTCTCCTGATGGGTTGCAGTCATGGAGAAGAGTTTTAAAGATTACAGAAGTTCGGAAGCATTGGGAGAAGGACCCTTTGGCTGAAGGCGGCTTTGTTGATTTGATGAAATATGATGTTAAAGAAGATAAGATTAAACCAACGGAGGATTTAATTAATGGAGATAGTGAAATCATGAAAGGGATTGCTTCTAATGTTAAGGGCTGGGCAGGAGACTGGGATGCGGTGTGGGATAATGTTGTTCTTCGGCAGAAAATCAAAGAAGAGACCGTTTCTTTTGCGGAGAAAATGAATCAACCAGGCCTTTTAGAGGCAGGGTTTACTGTAAAATCTAATAATGCGTTCCATCAAATTTCTAATGAGGTGAATGAAGAGATTGGTTTGCCGACTTCGGAGAGGGTTTTTCCGGAGTGGAAGCGGTGGTTGGAGAAAGAAGCTAATCGGTTAAGCTTATAAAGTAACTATGTGTTACTTAAAGTAACTATGAAGCCCAATGATTCTGTTGTGAAGATTGATTCTGCTCTTTTAGAAGAGGTAGAAGAGTTTATTAAATTGGAAGAGAATAAATTTAAGTATGTGAATCGGAAGCAGTTCATTGATTTGGCTGTTTTGGAGTTGCTGCGTAAAAAGAGGTTGAAGAAATGACAAGTACAGACGACATACTTAAGAAATATGGGGCGAAGATAGAGGGGCAGATGAAAGGATATAATAAAAATCCTACTTCGAAGAAACAATTTGGGAAAAATTATGAGAAGTTTAGAGAATCAATGTCTCCGGAATTTAGTCAGTATGAAAGATGGTGCAAGACCTTGGGAGGGGCCTTTAAAATTAAGGTTGGAGAGAAAGATAAGACCCGGATTGATAAGGCGATTGAAATAGCACATTTGAATATTACTGCTTCGGAAGCTGTGGTTTTTTCAACGATGCTTCTCTTTTTGACTTTATTTGGAGGAATTTTATTTTTCGTGGCGATTTGGCTTTTGACTGGTACCTTTTCATTTATGTTTTTGTTTTTAGTCTTGATGCTTTCCGTCTTTTTGTTTTTTTATTCCTCTAAGGCTCCAGAGCGTCTCGCTGTTCGCTGGCGTCTGAAAGCTTCTTCGCAGATGGTTCCAGCCATTTTGTATATTGTGATTTATATGAAGCATACTTCGAACTTTGAGAAGGCAATTTCTTTTGCAGCAGAGCATTTGGAAGCACCTCTTTCCTTGGACTTTCATAAGATCTTCTGGGATGTTGAAGTTGGAAAATTTTCGACATTGAAAGATAGTCTGGATGATTATCTAAAAGGGTGGAGGGGTTATAGTACTGAATTTGTAGAGGCATTCCATTTAATTGAGTCTAGTTTGTATGAATCTGAAGAGGCTCGGAGGATTAGAGTTTTGGAGAAATCTTTACAAGTTATTTTAGATGGAGTTTATGATAAGATGTTGAAGTACACTCACAACGTGAAAGCTCCTTTGACTAATATTTACATGCTTGGAATTGTTTTGCCCACCTTGGCTTTAGCTATTTTACCTTTAGCTTCTACGATGCTTGGAGGGGCCATAAAATGGTATCATGTGATGGTTATTTTTAATATTTTGGTTCCTTTTATGGTTATTTTCTTGACTGGGAATGTTGTAATGAAGCGCCCTGGAGGTTATGGAGAGACTAGCCTTCTCGAGAAGAACCCTTTGTATGCCAGTTATAAAAGCAGAAAGCCTTATTGGATTGGATTTTTTATGGGACTCCCCTTTCTCTTGATTGGGCTGATTCCTTTATTTTGGAGATATACCCCATTACCTGAGTGGCTTAATATGGCGAGAGATTATAGCTGGAGAGAGATTGGGTTTGGCTTTTTAGGGGATTCGGGTGTCTTTGGAATTTTGACAGACGCTTCTGGGAATTTGGTTGGACCTTTTGGTTCTCTTGCATTAATTCTTAGTTTGCTTGTCCCTGTCTCTATTGCTATGATGTTTATTATTGCATTTAAGATGAAGACTAAAGAGATAATTAAAGCGAGAGATCAGTATAAAGAGGTTGAGGCAGAATTTACTTCATCTCTTTTCCAACTAGGGAATCGAATTGGGGACGGGACACCTGCAGAGATTGCCTTTGCAAAGGTTAGTGAATCTACAAAAGGGACTGCGACTGAGGGCTTTTTCAGAATAGTTAATGAGAATATTCAGAGTCTTGGAATGAACTTAGAGAGGGCGTTATTTGACCCAAAGAGGGGGGCGGTTGTTTTTTACCCTTCACAATTGGTTGCGACTTCTATGAGAATTCTTTCTGAATCTGTTAAGAAAGGTTTGAAAGTGGCGGCACGAAGTTTGATGTCGATTTCAGAGTATGTTAAAAATATAAAGAAGATAAATGCAAGGCTCAATGATTTGCTTGCAGGGATAATCTCAGATATGAAATCTAATATGAATTTTTTGGCACCTCTTCTTTCAGGGATTATTGTGGGGCTTGCCGGAATGATTACTACAATTCTAGGAAATTTATCTGCCGTGTTTGAATCTGGGGGACCAACTAACGAGATTGTCGGGGCAGGAGGGCTTCAAGGGATACTTTCTATTTTTGACATCACTACTATGATTCCGACCTATTGGTTGCAAATTGTTGTAGGGTTTTATTTGATTGAAGTGGTTTTCATTTTGACCTCTACATTGGTTTCGATTAAATCTGGAAGGGACCCCTTGCAAGCAACTGCGGAGACTGGAAAGAATTTGAAGAAGACTATGGTGCTTTACTTTATTGTTGCTCTTGGTTCTATTGTCGGATTGACAATTGTGGCTTCTGTTGCCTTGGCAGGTCTTGGTTAGAATTGAAGAGTCTTAATTTCTTTTAGACGAAGGAAGTCCTTGACGAAAGGTAATGTTTATAAATAAAAGAGATATGGATATATATGGTGATGGGTAAAGGCAGGGTTAATGAATCTTCAAGTTATTCTCTTGCTCCTATAAAAATGAATGATAAAAAATATAGGATGAATAAGAAAGGACAGCAGATGACTTTAGGGACTATTATTGCGATTGTTTTAGGTATAGTGGTTTTGGTTTTATTGATTTTTGGATTTCAGAAAGGATGGAAAAATCTTTGGAGTGAGATAACTGAGATTGGTGGCGGAAAGGCTAATGTAGATACTATTAAACGAGCATGCACTCTTGCGTGTTCAACTCAGAGTGTGGATGCTTATTGTAATCAACAGAGGATTGTCAAGTTTGGAGACGATAGGGCTGATCTGCCGGGAACTTGTCAGGGTTTAGATAGTATCGGTGTTGATGGATGCCCTGCGATTACATGCCCTGAGAAAGGTGCCGTAGATGAGAATGGGAATCCAGTAACTGGACCTCCTATCGCATAGTAGTTTTAGTAATCTTTATTAATATGTTTTAGGTATTTTATTTAGGTGAATATTATGGAAATGGAAGAGATTGGTAAAATATTAATTGCAGTTGTTGTTTTGTTGGTTTTAGTTTTTGCATTTAAATTTCTTTTTGTGGAAAAAGGTGGCTCAGTTCTTGAAGCGATAAAAAATGTTATGAGGTTTGGGAAGTAGGATGAACGATCGTGGAGCTGTTGAGTGGACTATTGGGAGACTGTTATCAATTGTTTTGTTGATGATATTTTTAGTGATTGTTATTTGGGGCTTTACTACTGGAGGGATTGATCCTCTCGTTGATAAGATTGGGGGGCAGTTTGACTCGGTTTTGATTTTACTGAATCTTCGAGATGGTGGTGCTGGAGATATTGAATGTTTGAATCGGAGTGTTGGAAGTGTTAGTGGAGGTGAAGAGTTTTTAGAGAGTATGGAATGGTTGGATGGGAGGGAGGCAGAAAGGATTCCCCTACCCTTCTTAAGAGAACATTTTAAATCTCTAAATATATGTAAAAAAGAACCTTATTGTCAATTAAAAGTTATAGGTAACGAATTTATTTATCAAGATGATGAAGTTTTTTCAATTTATCCCGGAGCTACTGATTCTGGATATGCAGGTAAATATAATTCCCTTGAAGATTATAAACTTGAAGGAGATATTGGGGAGGAGGCTTTCTATTGGGAACTTTATAATGGATTTAATGGTTTATTAAAGGAGAATAATTTAGAAAATGTTTTTGAAGATATGGCTGATCCCAAAGGGTCTAAAAATTTAGAGGTTTTCTACGGGGTAGCGTACGATTTTGGATGGGCACCTGGAGATTCATTAATGTTTGCGATAGGTACTGGAGCGATTTGGAATGTTTATCTTGTTGAGAGTGTTTATAAAGATTTTGAAGAAGAAAGTTCTTCTATAAAGACTCTCTTAAAACAGGAGTTAAACTCTTATGATATGTTAAATTTCCTCCTTAGTAATTTTGATGACCCTCTTTTAGGAGATGACCTTTTATATCATATTTCTGTAAGTCCTAAGGAATTCAATGAAGATTCTTTTTTAGATAGTTTTGATTTTTCAGGTAATAATTTAATTTTTAATCGTTTGAAAAGCTTTGATTTAGAGTATTCTTCTAATAGCCACTTAGATGGTTCAGAAGATGTAGATTTGCTAAGAGAGTTTATTAAAATAAAGAGTGAGAAGAATTTGTTGGACCCTAATGATAAAGATTCTTCAGAAGAAATTTTAGGTGAATTAAAAAAGAGATTATCTAAAGAGTTAATTAAAACTGGAAAAGGAGATTATCTCATTGGAGATGTTTTGAAGATGGGATTTGTTTATGGGATTTCATTAAATGGGCCTAATGGAGAATATGTTATAGACTTTGAGGAGAATTTATTCTCTACTAACCCCGACCTAAACCTTTTTCAATTGAAAGGGGATGATTGGGTAGAAGTTGGTGAAGAGATTGTACACAAAACTCCTAAAAGTGATGAGTTTGGTTCCACTTACAATTTTATTAAGATGAAAAGTTATAAACTACCTGAAGGCGCTTTTACCGAAAGATATTTAGTTACTAAGATTTATGGGTTGATGGAAAGGAATTGTTAGTTATTTTTTCTTGTGAATTTTCTCTTGGCAGAACCTCCACTATGGGCAATCATATTGCTACTAAATAAAATTTTTCCATCTTCTTCTAATGTTGCCACTAATCCAAAATCTCCTCTATTTTTGACCCTGTCTTTTATGACTTCTCCAAAGAAGAGAAATGTGTCTTTGTCATTAGAGGCAATGTCTCTGTAATCCATTACATAAGTGTTTGAAATTCCCTCCATCCCTTTAGAGAAATTTTCTTTAATTTCTATCCTACTTTCATTAAAATTAACATTAACTGTATTGGTAACCTTCCCCAATTTTTCAATTCCTTCCCATGTGCCTATGAGTGGCGATAGTTCTTTCACACTATTAACTCCTTTGAAGTTATCTTTATCTTTGATAAAAATCTTATGGTCGGAATTCCATCCCATATTGCCAGATTTTTTATTAGTATATTGGACAATTATTTCTTTGTTAAATATGTCATAGTATTTAACAATCTCCTCAGTATCCCCATCATTCCAATGTGCTGCGATTCTTCCTTTGGGTAAATTTCTCCAGAAATTTACCCTTGGCATATTCCACTTTGCCTTTGGAGATTCAAAAATGAGGTCTTTATTAATTGTAAGCTCTGTCCTAAGGAATCCACTTTTCCCCTTTTCAATTGAGGTCCATTTTCCATAAAGGTCTTCTTTCCTATAACTTTCTCCTGCTTTACTTCCTTCAACATCTACGGCATATTCCAGGCCGTTAATTGTTGAGAGCCTTTCGAAGCCTTTATCTCTCCTAGAAAATGTTAGGTCTGAGATTACTATATGGACTTTTGAGTTTTCAGGCATATCCTCAATATCATACACGAGGTGGAATTTTCTTTCTAATATTGCTCTGTTGAAAAGGACTTCAGATATAGAACCATTTGGTGCGTTTAATGTTAATCTTTGAACATCATATTCGTCTCCAAATTTTTCTTGGAGGGAATCGACATTCTTTTTTTCTTGGAACCTATCTAATGCTGTTACTCCCTTTCTTACCTCTGTTAATACTTGTCCAGTA
>Ga0114932_10004894_pt1 | contig 12168 bp, 15 predicted proteins | sample 2SBtaG_2_FD_87286 | JGI IMG/M metagenome (GOLD analysis project Ga0114932, IMG submission 87286) | Deep subsurface microbial communities from Kolumbo volcano to uncover new lineages of life (NeLLi) - 2SBTROV12_ACTIVE470 metaG | ecosystem: Environmental > Aquatic > Marine > Volcanic ... | reverse complement strand
TCGTACAGCCCGCTGGAGGGCGTCAGAAACGTTTGACGATACCCCGCATCGCCTGCACGTTCCTTCCTACCCAGCGGGCTGTACGGACGATCTCTATGGGTCATTATTAATGCAATTTGGTATGAGGGAAATGTTTGACAATGAGAGGGATACTTAAAAAAGATTGCAGACGGTCGATCTTGCGGTTGACCGGGGTCTTGACCTGCAGGTGGCCCATACAAATCAGGGCCTAGCGATCATTTCGCTAAGCCCTTGATTAAATTGGTGGAGCCGGACGGAATCGAACCGACGACCTCTACAATGCCATTGTAGCGCTCTCCCAACTGAGCTACGGCCCCTTTAGATATTCTGGCGCCGCCGATTGGGATCTGGCGGCTGATTACGCGGCCGGAACATAAGGCCCGCCGCCGCCCTCTGGCAAGCAAATTCGATGAACATTTTGCCGTCCCGGAAACTTCGAAGCACGGCAAAAAAGACCCCCGTCAATCCTTGTCGCCATCAACCTCAATGTGTTCCTTGACCTCGGAAACATCATCATCGTCGTCGTCGTCGTCCAGGTCAGACGCATCAACGATGAGATCTTCATCCTCATCATCGTCGACCTCGACGTCCTCAATGTCACCGGGAACCTCGTCGTCGTCAGATTTCTTTTCCGCCTTCACCGGCTTGGGTACCGGTTTCGGCGCCGCCACCGGCGTCCGCCGTGGCTTCAATAGCGGTTGCAGATTGTCCGCGGTGCCGCACTTCGGGCAAGCCGCCGGATTTTTTGTCATGTCGTAAAAAAGCGCGCCACAGCTTTGGCAAGTGCGCTTCTTTCCCCACTCCGGTTTCGCCACGCCTTGTCCTCCGGTTGGTCGTCCAAATTTCCTGGGCTGCAATTGCCATTTTCCCTCGCTTCTGTCAAAACCAAAACGCTGCCCGGGCAGCTTATTTTTTCGAACGCCCAAGGCCCGCCAAGGTGCCTCGGAAGATTTAGGATCAATTTGCGTGGCCATCACCGTATCCCATCGCGCGCCATCGCTCCGCGGCAACCTCCGTGTACCGGGCGACAAGTCGGTCTCTCACCGCAGCCTCATGTTCGGCGCCTTGGCCGTCGGCGAGACCCGGATCAATGGTCTTTTGGAAGGCGAAGATGTGCTGGCGACGGCCGCCGCCATGTCCGCATTGGGCGCCCAGGTGGACCGCCTCGACGATGGCACCTGGCGGGTCTTCGGCTGTGGCATCGGCGGACTGGCGCCACCGCAAGACGTTCTCGATATGGGAAATTCCGGCACCGCGGTGCGCCTGCTCATGGGCGTTCTCGCCGGCCACCCCTTCACCACGACCTTGAGCGGCGATGCATCACTGCGCTCACGGCCGATGGCGCGCGTCATGGACCCGCTTCGCGACATGGGCGCGAGCTTTGTTGCGGCCGACGGCGGCCGCCTGCCGATCACCGTCACCGGTGCGGTCGATCCCATGGCGGCGGTCTACGAACTGCCGGTGGCCTCGGCCCAGGTGAAATCCGCCGTCCTGTTGGCCGGGCTCTCGGCACCGGGCAAGACCATCGTCACCGAACCGGTCCCCACCCGCGATCACACGGAACGCATGCTCCGCCATTTCGGCGCCGAGGTTGATGTCGAGGACCGCGCCGACGGTGGACGCCAGATAACCCTGACAGGGCAGCCCGAATTGTCCGGCCAGACGGTGATCGTGCCGGCGGATATTTCGTCGGCGGCGTTTCCCATGGTCGCCGCTCTGATGGCGCCGGGTTCGGAAGTTGTGCTGCGCGACGTCGGCACAAACCCGCTGCGGGCCGGCCTGATCGACACGCTGATCGAGATGGGCGGCGATATTTCCCTTGCCAACCAACGTCATGACGAAGGCGAGCCGGTGGCTGATCTGACCATCCGGACCAGCCAATTGCATGGCGTCGACGTGCCGGCGGCGCGGGTGCCCTCGATGATCGACGAATTTCCGGTGCTGGCCGTTGCGGCGGCATCGGCGCACGGCACCACCCGCATGTCAGGCCTGGCCGAGTTGCGGGTCAAAGAGAGCGACCGGCTGGCACTGATGGTGCGCGGCCTCGCCGCCTGCGGCGTCCAGGTCGACGAAACGGCGGACAGCTTGACGGTCCGCGGAAATGGCCAGGCGCCGTTGGGCGGCGTCACGATTGATGCCGAATTGGATCATCGCATCGCCATGGCATTCCTGGTCCTGGGCATGGCCTGCGAGACGCCGGTCCGTGTCACCGGCACGGAAACCATCGCCACCAGTTTTCCAGACTTTACCGGTTTGATGAACGGCTTGGGCGCACGCATGGAAACGGAAACAGAGGAAGCACAATGATTATCGCCATCGACGGACCGGCGGCAGCCGGCAAAGGAACCTTGGCGCGCCGTTTGGCGACGCACTACAAATTGGCCTACTTGGATACGGGACTTATATATAGGGCGGTCGGCAAGATGGTCATCGACAGCGGCGCCGACGCAGAAGACGCCGACGCCGCCGAAGGCGTGGCCCGGGCGCTCAGCGCATCGGATCTCAACCGGGACGGTCTGCGCAGCGACGAAGTGGCCCAGGCGGCGTCCAAGGTTTCCGCCGTGCCGGGGGTCCGCGCGGCACTTCTCGAATTCCAGCGCGACTTCGCCGCATACCCGCCGGACGGCAAGACGGGTGCGGTTCTCGACGGCCGTGATATCGGCACCGTGGTCTGCCCCGATGCGGACGTCAAACTGTTCGTCACGGCGTCAGCGGAGGTTCGCGCGGAACGGCGCGTTAAGGAGTTGCAGGAGCGGGGGCTTGAAGCTATATATGCGCGCGTTCTCGAGGACATGAGGGAACGGGACGCCCGCGACAGCGAACGCGCCGTGTCCCCTCTGGAGCCGGCCAACGACGCGCATAACCTGGATACAAGCGGCCTTGATGCCGGCCAGGCGTTTCAGGCGGCTCTCGACATTGTCGGTTCCCGAGACACATAAGCGCAAATTAAGGCGCACGAAGTTGAACGCCGCCGGGCTTCCGAAAAGGAAGTCCTGCGGATTTGGTTAATCGTAAAGACCGCCGGAACCAACCGGCTGGCATGGAGAGATGAAAAGGATAAGGAACTCATGACTCCTGCAGATCAGGCGGCCGAAGAGGTCGCATTCGAAGTCAAAGAAAATTTTGCTGAACTCCTGGAAGAATCTATCGGTGACAATCGTTTTGAAGGACGTGTTGTCAAGGGCACCGTGCTGTCGATTGACGGTGACGTGGCGCTGATCGATGTCGGCATGAAGTCGGAAGGACGCGTGCCCCTGAAGGAATTTGGCGAACCGGGCGCCGAAGCCGCCATCACCGCCGGTGACACGGTCGACGTGTTCATTGAACGCTACGAGGACCGCGACGGCATGATCCGGCTGAGCCGTGAAAAGGCGCGGCGCGAAGAAGCCTGGGCGGAACTGGAGAAATCCTTCAAGGCCACCGAACGGGTCAACGGCGTCATCTTCGGCCGAGTTAAAGGCGGTTTCATCGTCGATCTTTCCGGCGCCGTGGCGTTCCTGCCAGGCAGCCAGGTGGACATCCGTCCGGTGCGCGACATCACGCCGCTGATGGGCACGCCGCAACCCTTCCAGATTTTGAAAATGGACGCCCAACGCAACAACATCGTCGTTTCGCGACGCGCCGTGCTGGAGGAAACCCGTTCCGAAGCGCGTTCCGAATTGATGGCCAATCTTTCCGAAGGCCAGGTGCTGGAAGGCGTCGTCAAAAACATCACCGATTACGGTGCGTTCATCGATCTCGGCGGCGTCGACGGTCTGTTGCACGTCACCGACATCGCCTGGAAACGCATCAATCATCCCTCCGAGGCCTTGCAGATTGGTGAGACCATCAAGGTTCAGGTTATCCGCTTCAATGCCGAAACCCAGCGTATCTCGCTTGGCATGAAGCAATTGGAGGCCGACCCCTGGGATGGCGTCGCCGCCAAGTACCCGCAGGAAGCCAAATTCACCGGCCGGGTCACCAACATCACCGACTATGGCGCCTTCGTCGAATTAGAACCGGGCGTCGAAGGCCTGGTGCACGTCTCCGAAATGAGCTGGACCAAAAAGAACGTCCATCCGGGCAAGATCGTATCGACCAGTCAGGAAGTGGAAGTCATGGTGCTCGACACGGATCCGGAAAAGCGCCGGATTTCACTGGGGCTGAAACAGTGCTTCGATAACCCGTGGACGGCCTTTACCGACACCTTCCCCGTCGACGCCGAAGTCGAAGGCGAAATCAAGAACATCACCGAGTTTGGCCTGTTCATCGGCCTCGAAGGTGAGATTGACGGTATGGCTCATTTGTCCGATCTCAGTTGGGAAAAATCCGGCGAAGAAGCGCTTGCCGACTATAAGAAGGGCGACATGGTGAAAGCCAAGGTGCTCGACGTCGACATCGAAAAGGAACGCATCTCACTAGGCATCAAACAGCTTTCCGAAGATCCGGTCGGCAATGCCATGACGGACGTCAAGAAAGGCGCCGTGGTGACCTGCACGATTTCGGCGATCGTCGATAACGGCATTGAAGTGCGGGTCAACGATTCCATTCCGGGCTTCATCCGCAAGTCGGAATTAAGCCGTGACCGCTCTGAACAGCGGCCGGACCGGTTTGCGCCGGGTGAGAAAGTCGACGCCAAGGTTACTCAGGTGGATAAGTCGGGCCGCCGCGTGACGCTTTCCATCAAGGCCCGCGAGGCCGAGGAAGAGAAGAAAGCCATGGCCGAATACGGCTCCACGGATGCCGGCGCCTCGCTGGGCGACATCCTTGGCGCCGCCATCGCCGAGAAACAACAGGCGGCGGAAGCTGAAAAACAGGCCGATGCCGATGCCCCGGCGGAAGAAGAAAAGCCAGCCAAGAAACCGGCGAAGAAAGCCGCCAAAAAGGCCGACGCCGAAGAATCCGCTGCGGCTGATGATGATACGGCAGAGGCGACGCCTGAAGAAAAGCCGGTAAAAAAGAAGGCTGCCAAAAATTCCGCCAAAGATGCGGACGGCGAAGCGCCAAAGAAGGCCAAGGCAAAAGCCAAGCCGAAGGCCAAGGCGAAAAAGGATGCCGCAAAAGCCGAAGATGCTGATGCTGCCGGTGATGCGGCGGACGAAGCCAAGGAAGACTAGGATGGACCAGCTGCGGCGCGCTGTTCGACACTCGGGCGCGCGCCGCCAGCATCTCCGGTTGCGAGGCCGTCATGGCCCGTGATCCGGCCGCCATCATCGACAGGCGCCGTCTTAAGCGGCGCCTGAATTTTTGGCGTATCGCGGCGCTGGTTGCGGGGGTCATCGCCGTTTTGGCGGCCGCCGGGCGGTTCGCCGGCGGTGGTTTTAACGATTACATTGCCCGCCTTGACGTCAGCGGCATCATTCTCGACGACCCGGCCCGCGATGAGGCGCTGATGAAGGTTGCGGACAACGGCTCCATCCGTGCCCTGATCGTCAACGTCGACAGCCCCGGCGGTACCTTTGTCGGCGGCGAAGCCTTATATAAGAGCCTGCGCGCGGTGGCCGATAAAAAGCCGGTGGTCGCCGTCATGGGCGGCACGGCAACCTCGGCCGCCTACATGACGGCGATCGGGGCCGACCAGGTCTTTGCACGAAACGGCACGGTCACCGGCTCCATCGGGGTGATCATGCAGACGGCCGACATTACCGGCCTTCTCGGAAAGTTGGGGATCAAGCCCGAAACCATCAAAAGCGGGCCACTGAAAGCCCAACCGAACCCCATGGAACCCTTCTCGCCGGCGGCCCGCGAGGCCACGGAACGGATTATCCGGGATCTGTTTTCCATGTTCGTGGACATGGTCACGGAACGCCGAAGCATGGCCCGCGATAAGGTTCTGGCCCTGGCCGATGGCCGGGTCTTTTCCGGACGCCAGGCGAAAGACCACGGCCTGATCGACGCCATCGGCGCCGAGGCGGAAGCCCGCCGCTGGCTGACCGAAGCCCACGGCATTGGCAAGGATTTGGAGATTAAGGATGTGGAGATCAAAGACGACGATCCGCCATGGCGTCAGTTTGTTGGCTCAATGATCGGAAAAACTCTGTTTTCAGAAAGACTTAGACTTGACGGGGTGTTGTCGGTTTGGCAACCTGCGATGAGATGAGAACTGTCAACCGGCGATCATGCCTTGTGATTTGGCATATTTGCCGCCTTGCTAAGACCAGCCTTACGGCATCGCGCACAATAACCATAAGGGAGCGCGCGGTGCCGGGATACCCAGGGGGTTCGAAGGCATGACGAAATCGGAACTGATCACCCGTCTCGCGGCGGCCAACCCGCACTTGTATCAGCGCGATGTTGAGCGAATCGTATCGACCATTTTCGATGAAATTTCCGACGCCCTGGCCCGCGGCGACCGGGTCGAGTTGCGCGGTTTCGGTGCCTTTTCCGTCAAATCCCGCGGCTCTCGCGTCGGCCGCAATCCGCGTACCGGCGAGGCCGTCCAGGTGGCGCAAAAGTTCACCCCGTATTTCAAAACAGGTAAGCAATTGCGCGAAAAGCTGAACACCACCAGCTAAACCCGTGCCTTGGCCTATGGAGACCGCACGGCCTTGAAAAAGACGAAGCTGACCAAAGTTCTGACCCTGGTGATCGTTGCACCGGTGGGTCTGTTGTTAGTGAATTTTTCCGTTATCAACCGCCATCAGGTGCTTGTGGATTTCTGGCCCCTGCCATCCAGCCTGCACATTCCTTTGTCGGCGATTATTCTCGGCGCGCTGGTCATCGGCGTGATTTGGGGCGGCTTGGCGTCGTGGTTTGCCGCCGGCACGGGACGGCGGCGCGCCCGGGATGCGGCACGGCGCGCCGACAGCGCGGAAGCAGAGGCCCGCCAGCTCAAGGACCGTGTCTCGCGTCTTGAGACAGAGGTCCAAGGCGCCAAGAAAACCGAAACGGCAGATAACACCCGTCCCGTCCCGGCTCTGCCGCCCGCCAACGCCGCGTGAGGATGCGCAACCTCGGCGCCGCGGATGTCGCCGCCGCCCTTGACTATGCTTCCCTCGTCGATGCCCTGGACGACGCCTTCCGGGGCGACGTGACGGTGCCGCCGCGACATCACCATACGGTGCCGGTCGATGGCGGCCACGACGCCACGTTGCTGCTCATGCCGGCCTGGGATGTGGATTTCCTGGGCATCAAAACGGCCACGGTCATGCCCGACAATGCGCTCCGGAACCTGCCGGCGGTGAACGCCAGTTACCAATTGATGGACCGGGCGACCGGCACCCAGCTGGCGATCCTCGATGGCGCCGAACTGACCGCGCGCCGCACGGCAGCCGCGTCGGCGCTGGCATCACGCTTTTTGTCGCGACCGGATGCCGGCCGGCTTCTCATGGTCGGCACCGGGACCTTGGCACCGCACCTGATCGGCGCCCACGCCTCACAGCGGCCGTTGACGGAGTTGACCGTATGGGGGCGCAATTCGATCAAAGCCGAGGCGGTCGCCGCCGGCGTTGATTTACCCGGCGTCGCCGTGTCGGTGAGCGACGACCTGCAGGGCGCCGTCCAAGACGCCGACATCATCTCATGCGCGACCCTTGCCGCCGAGCCGCTGATCCTTGGCGATTGGCTTCGGCCCGGCCAGCACGTCGACCTGGTGGGCGGTTTTACCCCGGCCATGCGCGAGGCCGATGACGACGCCATGCGCCGGGCCAGCGTCTTCGTCGATACGGAAGACGCCATTCAGTCGGCCGGTGATATCTGCGATCCCCTGTCGCGGGGCGTGATCACCGAGGCTGATATTCTGGGCACCCTTTTCACCTTGGCCCGCCCCGACGCGCCACCGGCGCGGCCGTCGGGCGATGAAATCACGCTTTTCAAGTCCGCCGGGACAGCCATCGAGGACTTGGCCGGCGCGGTGCTTGCCTACCGCCGGGCCTGAGAGTAAAACCGCCGCATCATGCAGCCATTCGAACGCATTTTGGTGCCCCTGGATACCACCGACGTGGTTTGGGCCGTGGATTTGGCCACCCGGCTGCAAGGCCATGTGGGCGGCATCAAGCTCGGCAAGGAATTCTTCACGGCCAACGGACCGCAAGGCGTCCGCCAGGTAACCGGCGGCGGCGATCAGCCGCTGTTCCTGGATCTCAAATTCCACGACATTCCGAACACGGTGGCCGGCGCCATTCGTTCGGCCAACAAGGTCGGTCCGTTCATGCTCAATGTCCACGCCTCGGGCGGCCGCGCCATGATGGAAGCCGCGGTTGCGGCAAACGCGGAAGCCGGCGCCGACCAGCCCATTCTCTTGGCCGTCACCGTACTGACGTCGTTGGATGACGAGGACCTTGGCGATCTCGGTGTCAGCTGGACCACCGAGGACCAGGTGGTTCGCCTCGCCGCCTTGGCACAGCAATCAGGCATGGACGGGGTCGTCTGCTCGGCCAAGGAAATCACCGCCTTGCGAAGCGCTTGCGGGGCGGATTTCAAGCTGGTTGTTCCGGGCATCCGGCCCGCCTGGGCCGCCGCCGACGACCAGAAACGCATTGTTACGCCGGCCGACGCGGTCGCCATGGGCGCTGATTATCTGGTCATCGGCCGGCCGATCACGGGCGCTGCCGACGCGGTTGGTGCGGCCCAGCGCATTGGCCAAGAACTATCCGAAACCTAGGACGATTTCCATGGGAGCCCACAGATGAAACTTCACGGTTCAAAGACCTCACCCTACGTCCGCAAGGTTCGCGTTCAGGCCTTGGAGGGCGGGTATTGGGCGCAGCTTGAGTTCAATGAGCTCGGCACCATCCCGACGGACCCGAACGCCGAAATATCCAACCCCTTGAAAAAAGTGCCGGCCCTCGAACTTGATGACGGCATGGTGTTGTTTGATTCGCGGGTCGTCTGCGAATACCTGGATCAGGCCTTCGGCGATGGCGCGGCGTTCCCGGCCGGCGGTGTCAGCCGCTGGACGGCGCTTCGGCTGCAAGCCCTGGGCGATGGGCTTCTCGATGCCGCCTTGCTGGTCAGGTACGAAAACTTCCTGCGCCCCGAGGCGAACCGTTGGGACGACTGGAGCCGCGCCCAGACGATAAAGATCGACGGTGCGTTGGCTGATCTCGACGCCCACGCCGTGAGCTTCGGCGACCGTATCGATATCGGCACCATGACCGCGGGCTGCGCGCTTGGTTATCTGGATTTTCGTTTCAAGAACAAGGGGTGGCGCGATACCTGTCCCGAACTGGCGGCCTGGTACGAAACCTTTTCGGCACGCCCGTCAATGTTGGCAACAGTGCCGCCAGAATGAGCCGCCAGACCGTTTAACGACAAGGCGACGAGTCATTCGCTGGCCTTGGAGACGCGCCTATATTGGCAACATGTGGATGCGAGATGAGATGACGGTGAAAGCCAAAATATGCGGCTTGATGAACGAAGATGCTGTCGACGCGGCCGTGGAGGCCGGCGCCGCCATGACCGGTTTTGTCTTCTTCCCGCCGTCGCCGCGCTCACTGAGCCCTGAGCGCGCTGCGGAACTGACGGACCGGGTGCCGGCAGATGTTATCAAAGTGGCCCTAAGCGTTGACGCTAACGATGAATTGCTGGCTGAGATTACCGCCTCGGCCGGCGTTGATATGATGCAGCTGCACGGCAGCGAAACGCCCGATCGGGTTGCCGAAATTCGCGCCCGGTTTGGTCTGCCGGTCATGAAAGCCGTCGCCATTTCGGGCCCGCAAGATGTGGTCCGGGCCCACACATATGAACCGGTCGTCGATTACCTCATGTTCGATGCCAGGCCGCCGAAGGACGCAACCCGGCCGGGCGGCAATGCCTTGGCGTTTGATTGGAATTTGATCGCCGGCGAGGCCTGGATGAAACCTTGGGTTTTGGCCGGCGGCCTGACACCTGGGAATGTCGGCGAGGCGATCCGCATCAGTGGCGCGCAAGCCGTCGATGTCTCATCCGGCGTCGAAGATACCCCGGGCGTCAAGAATGTCGGCAAAATCCAGGATTTCCTGACCGCCGTGCATGGCGCCTGAACGGCTCAAGCGGCGTTTGATTGCCGGCGGTCGCCCAGCGTCGCCTCGCTTTCCTGATAGCGTCGATCGGGGCCGAAAAACGCTCCCGAGCGGACGAAGGACCGGCTCTCGCTCAAGACGCGGGCAATCCGCGTATAAAGTGTTTCGGCGGAAACAGGTTTCGCCAAAAATCCGGACATGCCCATGTCACGGGCCGATATCACTGCTTCGGCTTCCGTATAGGCCGAAGTGATCACCACGGGCACGAACGGATTGACGCTGGCGGGATCGTTGCGCATCTGATCCAACAGCTCCAAGCCGTCACAACCAGGGCCCCAATCAGCCAATACAACATCGGGGTTGTTGGCTTGGAAGGCGGCAAAACCGTTTTCGACGTTGCTGGCCGTGGCCACGTCGCTGGCGCCCAATTCGCGCAGAACCTGACGGAACACGGTTCTCAATAACGGGTTTTTGTCGACGATAAGAACGGATACGTCGCGGATGTCTATACTATGCATGGCCTTCGTCCCTTTGATCTATCCGGCGCTCTGTGGTGGCGCGGGTGTACGTTGATCGACCTTAATGGCGGTGACGAACGGCCGGCGAGCGAATACGGCGAACGTTTGTACGGTCGACCTGCGTCCGGCAATTCCGGTGACGAAAAAAATTGTTTAAAAGCAATTACTTATCATAATTGATTATAGTTTGAGCAAAATGTTCATTTTATGTTTCATCTGCCTTTTCGCTCCCAAACGATGGGGACGGCAACGTCCAGCTGATCAAACACCGTGCGTTGTTGCAAATTTTTGAAGGCCCGCTGCACGTGCCCGCTCACAGTGATGTGACCCGACTTTACTCCCATGTCCGGAAGAGCAGTCTAAGATGTTTCTCGAAATTATTTCAAAGACCGTAAATCATCAAAACAGGAGAGAGAAACCATGTTGAAGAAAACCCTGACCGCCGTCGGTATCGCGGCCCTTACCGGCGCCGGCGCCGCAAGCGTGCTTCCCGATGCGCAAGCCGCGGAATTGAGCCCGAAATCCGCCATCGTCGAACTGGCCTCGTGCAGCCCTTGTGCCGGCAAAAAGAAAGCCTGTGGCGCATGCAATCCCTGTGCAGCCAAGAAAAATGCCTGTGGTGCATGTAACCCCTGTGCAGCCAAGAAGAAGGGCTGCAACCCCTGCAATCCCTGCGCCGCCAAGAAGACCAACTAATATACCGCAATCCACTTTGCACGTCTCGGGACGCCGTGGATGGCTCATCCACGGCGTTTCCTTGTCCAGCCTGAGGCGGTATATTCCGGCCAGGAAAATGGTGGCCCATCAAGGAGCTGTAGCATGACGAAGACCGGTGCCAGCGGCGGCCTCAGCGCCATGAAACTCGGCAAAGTCGGCCTCACGGATGTCCCCCGGGAGCGCCTGGAGATTATGGCCGAGGCCGGCGAATATGTCGTCGAGTGCTACCGTGTCCTGAAGAAGAGTGACGCCAATGTGGTCGGCGAAATGCTGCGCGGCGGCGGCGAGTTCTTCGAATGGGATCACTATCCGGACGGCGACGTTTATGACTGGGACAGCCATTCCCAATACTACTATCACGCCCATCCACCGGAAAACCGTGCCAACAAATGGGGGGCCGAGCACGGGCATTTTCATACTTTCCTGCGCCCCAAGGGCATGCCGAAACACATAGAGCCGGTGGCCCTCGCCGATTACGAGAAACCGGAGGGCGACAACGATGCGCTGACCCATTTCATCGGCATTTCCATGAACCGGGCCGGGTTTCCGATCCGCCTGTTTTCCACCAACCGCTGGGTTACCGGCGAGATTTGGTACGCCGCCGACGATGTCATCGCCATGGCGGACCTGTTCGATATCGATCAGGCACTGCCCAGCTGGCCCGTGAATATCTGGATCGGCGCCATGCTGCGCCTGTTCCATCCGCAAATTGCGGCGCTCTTGATCAGGCGCGATGAAATCGTCGCCAAGTGGGAAGCCAGCCATCCGGGCCTCAATGCCTATGAGGACCGGGATTTGGAGATCACCTCGATCACTGATATCTCGGTCAAAGACCAGATCAAGGCGGTACGGAAGGCGTTGAAGAAGGCGGCTTATACCAAATTGCATTAATAATGACCCATAGAGATCGTCCGTACAGCCCGCTGGGTAGGAAGGAACGTGCAGGCGATGCGGGGTATCGTCAAACGTTTCTGACGCCCTCCAGCGGGCTG
>Ga0114932_10004893_pt1 | contig 12169 bp, 18 predicted proteins | sample 2SBtaG_2_FD_87286 | JGI IMG/M metagenome (GOLD analysis project Ga0114932, IMG submission 87286) | Deep subsurface microbial communities from Kolumbo volcano to uncover new lineages of life (NeLLi) - 2SBTROV12_ACTIVE470 metaG | ecosystem: Environmental > Aquatic > Marine > Volcanic ... | reverse complement strand
ATGCCCACAAGCAGTTGCATTACAAACACTTACTCGGCATTCGGCCTTATTAACTATATCTTTCCAACTCATATAATCACCTCTTTAGATATTTACTTCTCAATTTAATACCTTTCTCTTCCATAGCATCAAGAAAATATTGTAAATCACTTTTATCTTCCAAAAGCCCAATTACTAAAAAATTGATTATCATTTCAGCCGTAGAGTTTGGTTTTACCTGACTATATTGAATTGCACTATAATCTCCATCTCTTAATGCGCTATAAACTTCATCAATAGTTAAACTATCTTCTTTCTTTATTTCTTCTTTCCAACTCATTATTCCCTCTCCTTAATACTGACTAAAATCTGGAGGCTCATCAGTATAATCGCCGCTATGGTCTTCAGCAAATTCACCTAAATCGTGTTCCATTCTAAATGACTTAGTGTTAATTGGTCTTTCACCTGCGGTTAATGCTCCTAATAGTTCTTTTAAGTCATCTAAATTATAGTCTTTCCATTCATCTGTGGCTAGATAAAGTCCACTATTACCTGTAAATGAACCTAATCTAGTATCTTTAAAATACAAGTTCATTTCTCGAACTAATCCATCAGTATCTTCATCGGGTTCTATTCTAATTTTTACATCAGGATAGGATATATACAAATCAGATTGATTATCTGCATTATAATAGCCATCTTTTTCTTCATCATATTCTCCATCAGGAGTCCAATTACTATTTATATAATCCTCTAGCGGATTAATTAATTCATTTGTTATTGTGTGTAATTCATCTCTCTTTAATATATTTTTCCAACTCATTTTAATCACTTCTCGTCAATCACTTCAATTGCATCTTCTGATTCTTCCATAATCATTTGAAATAGTCTTTTGGCTCTTTCTAAATTATCTTTGTCGAGATATGTTTTAATTTTATGGGTTCTCATTTCTATGTCTTTTATGTAGTCAAGTAATTCTTTCTTTTTCTTTTCATCACCTGATGGACTAAGTTCCCCTCTTTCATCAGCATCTCTACCAAATTCATCAAACATTACATAACCAAGTGTTTTCTTTTGTTCTCTTGGTGTTCCCATAGGCCAAGTGCCTTTTGGTGGTTTTTCCTCTTTCTTTATTGCTTCTTTCCATGTCATAATATATTAGCCCCTTAAAACTCAATTTTTGACCCGTCATTTATTTGGCACTTGCGCGTTTTTTTATTTTTGTTTAATCCTATTCCCAGAATAAGAACTACAATCATTTAATTATTGTTTATTGCATTAATTAATGTGTATTTGTATTCATTTATTCATGATGCCGCGAATTTATTTATTATCTTATGTTCATGTTTAGCGTTAGTGCGCTACTCTCTATCATACGCACCCACACGCCTAGCATATTAAAGTAGTGTTAGCATAACTAAATAATTATACCACAACACAATAAAACAATGTATTAACACAAACAAAAAATTTCTGCCTACGGCCATATGGTTGTATTACTTTGCTTAGATACAACCTTATTAACTCGGAGGATAGCCTCTTATTGCTTGGAGATAACAGAATCACCAACAATGTTTGAAACAGACCCTGCGATAAGTCAGCGGCTGAACACCTCTTGTTGATGTTATGATGGCAAACAACCTAGCACCTTTCTATTCCAAAATGCGATGGGCGAGCCACCTTTAGGAAATGACTGAGTAAGACGGTAAGCGAAATAAGCGCGAAATAGGCCTTTAGTAGGCTTTGAGTATGCTTGCCGCCCCTGCTCACGATTTCGGGGTTTGATAAGTTCAAAGCGTTATCAAACCATATGGTGTTGCTTTGTCTTCTCACCCGAAGAGAGGAGGGGGCAAAAACCCTCACTCTTCTTCAAATCCCCCAGTATCAGATACAACCGGATGTCCTGATTCATCAAAAGTCATCCAATATCTCTTTTCTGCGTTCTGCGACTTTGCAGCATTGAAGGCGGCATTCAAAAATTGCCTCTCCTTCTTTGTCTGGTCGGTTGCATACTCATCTGCGCCGTTTTCCATATTCGCATACAGAATACCGCCAGACTTGCCATGAGTGCGTGCAGTTAGATTAACTAACTCATACACTTCAAGCATTGATTCGTAATACTCACCAAGATACTTATCGAGGTTCGACTTCTCACCAACATCCATCAATGATTGCCTACCGCGACCAATTGGTGAATTAGACAAGTCCGAGAATACTCCCGCTATTGCCGACCAATGCCTCTTACGATACTCAACCTGTGCATCGCCTATTGAAAACAGGCCATCCGTAATGGCCTTCCTTGACGAGTGTTCAGGGTTTGCCTCAAACCACTCATCAATATCTGCCTTCTTTGCGTTCCATGCGTCATCTTCCATACTATAATCAGCCATTCTTAATCACTAACTCCATTTCAAAGTGTGAGTTTTGCCCCCTCACACATTAACAGGTAATTAGACGAGTTAATAGGGTTGTCTGAAGACAAAGCGGACAACCATATGGTATGTCGCTTTGTGGGCATACCTTACTTACCCAAATAGATGCCCAGATTTAAACCAACGCCATTAGTATTTTTATTTTAATTGGTCTGGGTCTTATACTATTGAATAATAGGTGTAGGTTGGATTGGGTATTACCAACAATCTAACATGGGGAACGGTTCATGCTTTTTTCATGATGCCTTAACCCGTTGATACTATCTTTTAACCCGCTAAGGTTGTTGTCCTGCCTTCTCTTTAGTCGAGCCGACTCGGTAAATCACTATGATTCCAAAAGATATGCTTTACACCCCGTTCAAGGTGTTATTCAGCCACTACTATTGCTCCGTCGAGCAATAAGAGTAAATCAAACGAGTTTATTAGGGTAGTTTTCAATCAAAGTAAACTACCATATGGTTCTATACACTTTGTTCGCTATAGAGCCTCATAAATGAGGACTTATCTATTTATTTCATTATAGGCCAATTATTCCAATAACCACAAGAACAGCGCCCATAAGTCCTTGTTTGCTTTAAACACCCTTCACATTTAATCATCTTTAATCTCCCCTACTATCTCTATGTCTTCAATACACAAAACATCACCATATTCGGTGTTTTCAACATCAATCCACTCATTGATAGAATCCTGAATGCATGCTTGCCCAAACTTCAAAACCTGTTCATTACTGATACCATGTTCAACGCTAATTATCGCCCTTCGCTGTTGATAGATTACCTGTGTTTCCCAAAACAATACCTCTAATTTCCTCATTCTTCTTCCTCCTTTATCATATCAATGAGTTGAGAATAAGTAAAATAATTACCGCAGGTTTGGCAACTAAAACCATCTATCTCACTATCCACAAAATCACAATCTCCATACTCAATATCAAACACTTTAGCATTAGGTGGAATATCATCTTTAGAATTTGTATATACATTAGGTATCACCTTTGTGTGGCTATATGATATTTCATGCGCTACAATTTCACATTCCCTCAATTCAGAAGAATATCTTTCACAATCAAAAACGCAATTATCACTCATTACATTCCCTCACATATTCTCTAAATCTATACTCATTAAAATTAGCATTAGTATAATGCAGCCTCTCACATAATATATTTAATTGGCTATCATTAAGTCCTAATTCTGCAGCAAGAGAAGCCAACTTTCTAAAATGTCTTCTTTGAAACAAACTCATTCTTCTGACTCCTTAATGCTACAAGCATAACACTTACCATTCTTCTTATTATTTGATATAGGTTTATTACATCCAATACAAAACTTCATTTACTCACCCATTACTATTTCTACTGTTTCAGGAGAACATTCATAATTAGCCTCAGATAGAATCTTAGTTGAACAATCAACTATACTAACTATTTCACCATGAGGATTAACCCTATTCAATGCTTGTTGAATAACAGACCTGATTAGTTTCATATCACTTGCAGGAACATTAACAATTGATTCTTCAATCTTCTTCCTATTCTTTAGTTTCTCAATTTCATGAGTTATTGTAAATGTAAGAACAGCATCAAAATCAGTCATAGCAAATTTAACGAATAACTCCGTTCCATCATTATATCTCACATGTGGATATAAGCCTGATGTTGTTGATTTTCCATCTATGTCGCAAGTGAAAACGAAATACTTGCCTCTAACGGGCCTCCATTCACTCTTTGTCTTAGTTGTCTTTATTGTTTCAAAGTCTGCATTAAATCCATTATCATTCATTGAATTTACAAACTCCGCTGCTCTTGAACTGTATGCAACAGAAAACGCTTCCTTTCCATCTATTGTTATTACATACTCATCAGTTTCATCAACTCTTTTATTGTAGCCATATTTAGATGATAAAGGCAGCGACTTAATATCCCTTGTCCAAAAATAACTTGGAATCAAATGCATTCCATTATCATGCAATTCTGATTGAACCTTTCTATCATCATTTGCTTTAGAGAGTATTCCTCCATCCTTTTCCGCTGTAAATGTTATTTCCATCTTTCTTTCATATATTACCATATTTATGCCTCCATGCTTAGGTATTCATTTAACGCTGTTCTCAATTCTTCCATAACAAGCCCCAATTCATCACCTGAAACCCTCAATTTGCTTATGCAAAGCACTAATGAAGAACCACTCTTCATGTGCTTTACTTCTAAGACATATTTAGGTTCATTTATTTGTTGTATTATTGTATTACTATCATTCGCCATAATTTCCACTATTCATAGGGTGCGCTACGACTTCATAAGGTTATTGCTGAACAAAGTGCATAACCATATGGTTTGGCCTTTTATTTATTTGCTTGCAAAATAAATCGTGTTAATTAGCGCGAGGTTACTTAACAGGAGATTACAACACAGCGTTAGGATATTAAGTAAGGCGTATTATTTTTTCACCAATTTAAAAAACGCTGCGTTTTCATGCTAGTGTAATAACTACACCGTAAAAATACCTAAAACCATATGGTTCGCACTTTGGTCGAGAACCCCTTATAAGGTCGGCGTATGTCCGATAATTGCCCGAAACGGACAAAAATAGGAAGTGAAATAAAATGGAACAAATTGAATGGGATTCAGTCAAGTTTAAAGTAAATGATATGTTAAGTGCAGATAGCGAGATAAACGCTATTCCTGCCGATGTTGTGTCTCTAGCACGAATGCTGCTAGAAACAGGCGATAATAACTCTGCAACAAGAGATTCGCTAACAACATCAATTAGAGGAATGTTAAAGCCTTATCCGGGATATCCTTGGAAAAGAGGTAATCAGGGTTCTCTCCCTGCTGCTGCTAGAGCAGTTATTGATAGTGCGTGCGAGGAAATTCGCTCGGCTGCTCATGACTTCTTTGGTAGCACTATTCAGTATGCTCAACCATTGCTGCGTAAGCATGGTAAAAGCAAGGGTTCGCCCGTCTATGTAGATGCTGACGATTACGCAAACAGTCTTGCTAAGAAGGCAAGGCAAAACGGAACTGCTCTCTTTAAGTCCGGAGAGTGGGATGGAACATTAAGTGGCCTAGCCGCTTGTTCCGAATATGAATATGTGGAGGAAGAGGAGTAATCCTCTTCACTCTACTATTTACCGTTTAGGGCATTCCTGCGGGAGAGGGGATTTAAGGTCTTTAATGACCTTCCCCTCTCCCCAACCTTTCAGGTAGTTAAACAGAACAAAGTGTTTACCTACCATATGGTTTGTTTTTACGCCATTATCGTAAGTCGGGGGAGATGGCTACGCGGAGTATATAAACTCGGTCTGCTCCCTCTATAATGAAGGCGGCAATTACAATTATTGCACCGTTAATGAACGCTCTCCGCCAAACGGTCTACATATACCAATCACAAACAATGGCTTAAATTATTATGATGTGAATAAGCCACTCAATCTATATTGTAACAATAACTTGCTCTTATGATATTTATATGACTTATGTTATACACATATCATTATGATATATCCTATATGATATGATAACAGAATTGGAATCATGTTAAACTGGGCAAGAGTTTCCCACTTCTCATTTCCACTTGGGGATGAGAAGTATAGTAGGAAAGAGTTAGTGGGTTTAGATAGAAGAAGTAGTAATATATTACATATTTCTATTATTATCATTATTACACCCCCTCTCTCTCTCCTACCCCCCCACCTCTATATTCATTATTATTCTGAGTCGGTGGAAATGAGAGAAATGAGAATCATAATACGAATCCCAAACATCTCATGCAGTTTAGGCGGGAGAACTGATAAACTCTCACTTCCACCCTCAGAATAAACGAGTGAGAAGTGATTAAAATAAAATTCCCTATTTAACAAAAGGTGAAATAAAATGCAATACACAAAGAAAGAAATAACAAAATTAAAGAAAAAGTGGAATGAAGGTATAGTAGTAAAAGACATGGCTAAATCATTTCCAAATAGAAGCGTAAGTAGCATAACTGCTAAATTATATGCTTTAAGAAGGTCCGGTGAAATAGACGGTAGAACAACAAAAACAAGAAAGGAAACTAAAACCATTAATGATAGTCTAGAGGATATGGTAGAACAACAAACAAACCCATATGAGTATTACAAATCATGGGTTACACAGAACAAACCTTTAGGTTCATATCCTTCTAAGACAAATGTAAAACAATCCGAGACTTCTTCAATGAAGATAATCAAAACTCTAGAAGAGATTAGATTGTTTCTAATTAAGAAGAATGAACAATATGGCGATTCTGCATTAGAACCAATCCGTATCTTTTCAAAGGCAGACAAAAGCGAGCAACTAAAAGTTAGGATTGACGACAAACTTAATAGGTTAGTGCAAGGCAACGAGGATATAGAGTCCGACGAGGATGTTGTTAAAGACCTCATTGGATATTTAGTATTATTATTAATACAGATGCAAGAAAATCAATGATGTTCATAACATCTGTTGTAATGTGGGTTTGCCAAATAAAAACAATAACCTCCTTTCCGAAATCTAAACTTAGATTAAACTGGCTAAAGTTGTTTTTCCCACAAATTATACTCAACACCACATGGGATTAATTTCCACATGGGTAAGAGGAAGGTTTTACCAAAGTAATAAAGAGAAGTTGACTGGCCGCAACCCAAGATTAAATGGTATTGCTGCTCTTTTCCTTCTATAATGCGAGATATCCGAGTCTGGTCAAAGGAGCAGGACTTAAGATTCTGTGCGTAGTGCTTCGAGGGTTCAAATCCCTCTCTCGCAACCATTATACTCCAAAGGTTGTTAAACAAACTTCTGTAACGGAAGATTTTATTTTTCAGTCAACCTTACCTAACACTTAATAGGAAGTGTGGAGAAAACCTATCAAGTTGGGTGAGAAGCCCACATTTAAATTCAAGATAGGTGAAACTATGAAAGATATTAAAATATGTGTAATATGTAAACAAAAATATGAAGGTTATGGAAATAACGCATCTCCCTATACATTAGGAAGATGTTGTGATGAATGTAATTATAAGAAGGTTATTCCTTATCGAATAGAACGGAGTTATGGAATAACATGAAATGCATTAAATGTATTAATGGGGTGATAATGAAGCAAATAGCCCTTGCTGAATTCATACCCGAACCATGCGATTGTGTGGTCAAAAATTGGTTTAATGGGCTAAAGAAACAGAAGTGATAAAATGACAAGTTGGAAGAAAGAAAATAGAATGAAATTAAAAATGTGGTATTCTTTAGATAAATATAGAGAATCTGAAAGTTATGCTAATACTGTGCAAACCCTTGAAGGCGAAATGTATTATGTTAATACACCGTTAGCAGGAAGTTTCATCACAGTAGAAGATAGTGATGGAAAGATTACTTCTGTATCTAGGGATTTGGTTTTAAAGATTGAATGGGAAACATTACCTAATTGGTCTGTATTGAATGAAAAACAAGTAGTTGATTCTGCAAAGATGAGACTTCAAAACCTTGACTTTGAAATTGGTCAAGCGCAAAACCACCTAGACCAAGAAAAAAGATTAAAGGATGCTTTAGATTCTGATGTGGGGCGAAACTGATGGATATGGAAAAACAAGAAGAAACAACCGTAAGAGAGATTGAATTTAAGTTAATTGATGATGATGAAATGCCACCAATTGTAATTACTATGGGTGATAATGATTTACCTAAAGTAGTTATTAATAGGAAGCATCATATTTGGTTGGGTCTATATCGAAAGACAATTGGTGGGTGTGCTGAATCATTGTATGGTAAAATAGATGAGTTACTAACAGCACACTTAACAGAACAAAGAATGTATGAAAGGATGGAATATTAAATGATAATTTTCACCGTATTTAGTGAAGATATCGACACCTTTATTAGTTGGTGTGAAGCAGAGGATAATGAGTAATATGGCTAAACGCAACTGTGAAGTGTGCGGGTATGGTCTTGCTTTTAGAGCGAGGTCATGTTCTCATTGTAGAAAGAGGAATAAACATGAAAACAAATGAAATAGTAAGAGCAGTAATTAAGAAAGAAGGAATAGATGAGGGAATGACTCAGATATTAGAATTACTTATGTCTTATAATGTAAATGATGAAGAATGGTTAAACAACATTGTTACCAACCTTTGTCATAATTCTATACGAGAGGAAGTGAAAGAATGAGTTATGTTGTATTAAGTAAAACAAGGTGTTTACCTTGTAGGCAAATGCACAAAATGATTCAGCACCTAGAATTAGATTGGCCCATTAAGTGGCATCACGATGACCCCTCCTTTTTTGATAAGTTAGGAATAGTATCTGTTCCAACTCTCATTAAAGAAGTTAGGCCTAATGAATACTCTATAAGAGCAGTAGGCATGCCAGAAATTAAAAATTATATTATTAATATGAATACTAATGAGGATGAGGAAGAATGACAGAAATACTACCAAAGAGAGCATTATCAAACGGTCGATGGGATAGAGAACTAAAGAAACAAATGGTTGCTTTATCTAAGGCTGATAACTATGAAGAAGCAAAACATGAATGGATTGCAACAGGCAATGTTTGGTGGGATGAAGTAGGCGACCCCGAAAACCCACCAGAATATGTAGCAAATCACCCATACAAATGTTTATGTGGACATAACATTGTATATCATTTTGAGATTCATAATACCGAAACTGACATTAGAGAGGCAGTAGGTTCAGACCACATAAACTCCTATCTAATTCTTCGTGCTATCCGAGAAGAAACAGGTCTAACAGATGACCAAATTACGGATGAAATGATTGAGGAATGGATTAATGTTCGTGTTGATACTCTAAAGAAAGATGCATGGTGGAAAATGCATGGGGATGAATTTACTAAAATGTTCAATGCAGTTAAGGACATGGATTTAAGAATCAATGTTAGAAAGAACGGCAGATATTATGACCAATCATTAAGAATGTATAGAGACAAAACCTTTATCAGAAAAAGAGCAGAAGGGGCTTATGGGAACACAGGTTATCAAATGGCTTCTATTGTTTGGCGATGGAATCATCCCGAAAATCCAAAGGCTCAATCTGCAAGGAAAGGATTTCCTAATCAAAAACTCTACAATGATTTACTAATGTTCTATTTTACATTGGAAAAAGCAGAAGCACAAATCAAAAAAGAGGAAGATTTTGTTAGTCAGCGCGTGGAACAACTGAAAAAACACGATGAAAAAATAGAGGCTCAACGGAGGGCCGCTGTAGAAAGAAAACAAAAAGTAATAGAAACAGTTGAAGATATTAGACATCAGCCTGTTTTTGCAGAAGCGTGCGACTATTACGGTGTGAAACCTTTTGTTCCAGAACAAGGAAAAGACACTTGGGAAGAGCGATTTCTATTAGACATTAAAAATAGAATGATTAAGGGACAAGTATTAACTGAAAAACAATCACAAAAACTATGGAACATATTAGACTCAGACAAGAAAGTAATAGAACCCGCAACTGAGAGGCAAAAAAGTTATCTTATTCGTTTAGGATATGAGGGTGATATTGATGATATTTCAAAGTCTGATGCTAGTAGTGAAATAAGCAAGATTAAAAAGGAGAAGTGGGGATAATGACAGAAAAGAAAACAACAAAAAAAGAAATTGAAGATAGATTAGAAACGATTGAAGAAGAATTAGAACTGACCAAGCAACAACTAGTCGCTGTTAGTGAAGGGTATCAAAACCTGTTAAATGCTAATGGTGCTCTTAATGGGCTTGTAATGAAGTATGAAGAGACAATCAACATACTAACCGCTAGGTTAATTGAGGCTAGACCGCAAGGTTGATAGGCGAGGCAGTTAGTGAAGTAAAATACCGGAGAAGTGAGAAGAAAATGATATTAACAATAATCAATGAAACAGGCCACACCGAATTGGTGGGTATAAGCCAGAGTGAAGTGATAGAGCAGATTAACGACCATCCTACACATTGGGTAATAATAGACAGCGAATTAACTTCGAGAGAAGAAATTGCTGATGTAAACTGGGACACAGTAGATAATGTGGAACTAGTGCCAGCCGTAGTTGGCGGATATTAAGTCGCTTAGGCGCATTTTAGAGAGACGCGGGGCGAAGCCTCTCGCTCCCGTCTTTCTATCATAAAGGAGGATTAAAGATGAAATTAAAAGATAATATTAATTTCACAGATAAAGAGCAGTTTCCTGCCTTGTTTAGAGTGTTTGGATGGAAAGTAAGACATTTCAACACATTCAAAGGCATGGCCGTAATAAGAGCAGATTTCTATCCAATAGGTCATGTATTGGGGTTTAGTAAGAAAGCGGTTATTATGTGCGACGGCGAAATGCAGATTGTATATGACAATAAAACATTTACAGACTTTCAACATATGATAGAAATATATGGGGATAGAGCATATGAAACTTTTCCTGACTGGGAAATTATAGTAGAAAAACAATGGGCAATAAAAAAAGATGGTGAATGGATTGCCTCATTCACAAATTTGGCTGAAATGCCTTATAGTAAACAAGTGAAGTGTTAAAATGATGGAAGAAGAAAATTATTCAAGAAAGATATTATCGGACATAACTGTGTATATGAAATATGCTAAGTTTGTGCCTGAGTTAGAAAGAAAGGAGTCATGGGTGGAATTGTGCCAAAGAAATATGGATATGCACCTTAAGAAATTTGAACATCTTGGTGATTCATTTGCAGAAGAAATAGAAAATGTATATGCTGATTATGTATTAACCAAAGAGATACTACCTTCAATGCGTTCAATGCATTTTGCAGGTAAGCCAATAGAAATTTCACCAAATAGAATCTACAATTGTGCATATATGCCTATTAATGATTTTGCCTGCTTTAATGAGGCAATGTTTTTATTATTAGGAGGAACAGGAGTAGGTTATTCTGTTCAAAGGCATCATGTTAGAGAACTGCCTCCTATTAGGCAACCTAATGCAAATAGAAAGAGAAAGATTGTTATTGAAGATTCCATTATGGGATGGGCAGATGCAATAAAAGAATTATTCCGTTCATATACAGGGGAATTAACACAGACACCTAGATTCATTTATGATGATATTAGACCTAAAGGTGCAAAACTTAAAACAAGCGGTGGTAAAGCACCCGGCCCTGCACCATTAAGGAAATGTCTTGTTATTGTTGAAGGTATGCTTCAAAATAAAAAGGATGGAGAACAACTAACAACTTTAGAATGCCATGATATATTATGTCACATTGCTGATGCAGTATTATCTGGTGGTATTCGACGAGCAGCAATGATTAGTCTATTTAGTTTAGATGACGATAAGATGCTCAATTGCAAGTCCGGCCCATTTTGGGATGGTAATGCTCAAAGAATGAGGGCTAATAACTCAGCAGTAATTCTACGACACAGAATAGATAAGAAAACATTTAGTTCTGTTTGGAAGAGAATCCAAGAAGGAGCAACAGGTGAACCCGGACTTTACTTTACTAATGATAAAGATTGGGGAACTAATCCTTGTTGTGAGATTGCTTTAAGACCATATCAATTCTGTAATTTAACAGAAGTGAATGTAAGCAATATTAAGAATCAACAAGAGTTGAACGATAGAGTCAAAGCAGCGGCCTTCTTAGGAACATTACAAACTTCATATACTGATTTTCATTATTTAAGACCAATATGGCAAAGAACAACAGAAAAAGAAGCATTGATTGGAGTATCAATGACTGGTATTGCTTCTAACAAATTAGACGACTTGGATGTAACAGTAGCTGCAAATGTGGTGAAAGAAGAAAACAAAAGAGT
>Ga0114932_10004892_pt1 | contig 12170 bp, 14 predicted proteins | sample 2SBtaG_2_FD_87286 | JGI IMG/M metagenome (GOLD analysis project Ga0114932, IMG submission 87286) | Deep subsurface microbial communities from Kolumbo volcano to uncover new lineages of life (NeLLi) - 2SBTROV12_ACTIVE470 metaG | ecosystem: Environmental > Aquatic > Marine > Volcanic ... | reverse complement strand
GCGGTGGCGCTGAATTTCTGGGCCGCCTGCAAGGACCCGGTCCGACAAGCTGATTTCAAACAATTGCACACCCATACCATGATCCTGCGCGGCAGCCGCTCACCGCCACCAACCCAGCGCATCGCCGAGATATTGGCCGCGCAACTGCCGTTCGCCCGCTTGGAGACATTGGGCGGCGCCGGTCATATGGCACCACTCACCCATTCGGCGCCGATCAACCGCCTGATCCGTAAACATATTCATAACAATCTCGGCCGGCACCGCCGCGCCGCCTGACAAACACTTTGCAATCGCTCAGAGGATAAGCGCAAAATTAGGGTGCCGTCCTTTGTCTGAAAAAAGGAATTGGACCATGACCACTGCCATTGAAGGCGATACGGAATTCGTTGATTTCTGGAACACCGTGCTGGTGCCCAAATTCATCAAGTTCAAACATATCCTGGTCGACGGCCTGACCCATCATAGCGAAGCCATCTTCCCGAACCTGCAGGTCAAGGAAGGTGATGCCATCCTTGATGTGGGCTGCGGCTTCGGGGACACGGCCATGAAGTTGGCCCGGCTGACCGGCCCGGAAGGGCGCGTGATCGGCCTGGATTGCTGCGATGCCTTTATGGATTACGGCGTCAAGGAAGCCGCCAGCGAAGGCATGACGAACCTGTCGTTCATCAATGGCGATGCGCTCATTTACCCGTTCGAACCGGAATACGATTTCGTCTTCTCGCGCTTCGGCACCATGTTCTTCTCAAATCCGGTCGCCGGATTGCGCAATATGCGGAAGGCCCTGAAGCCCGGCGGCGTCGTCACCCACATCGTCTGGCGCACGGCGCCCGACAATCCGTGGCTGAGCATGGCCAAGGAAGTCGTGCTGCAGTTCCTGCCGCCGCCCGGCGAAGACGGCCTGACCTGCGGACCCGGCCCGTTTTCCATGGCCGGCCAGGATATGGTCACCGGGATGATGAAATCCGCCGGTTTCGAGAATGTCAAATTCGAACGGGTCGATGCGCCGGTGCTGGTCGGCCGCACGGTTCAAGATGCCATAGATTTTCAATTGGCGATCGGGCCGGCCGGCGAAGTGTTCCGCGAAGCCGGCGAAGAGGCCGAGGAAAAACGCCCCCAGATCGAAGCCGCCCTGGCCGACGCCATCAACAAACAGAAGACAGGCGCCGACGGAATTGTCATGCAATCATCATCGTGGGTGATTTCCGGCACCAATCCGGGCTGAACCCATGACTTGAGATTTCCCGCGGTCCGCCGTCAGGACCGCTGGCAAATCAGCGCAGGCTGGACAGGTTGGCGATCAACAGGTCGTTCTTGCGGCGGATTTCAGAAGCGATCTTATGGGCCAGATCCTGGTCCGCTTCGGGGCATTGGATGGCCGCATCGACGGCCCGGTGCTGGCCTTCCAGCACGCCTTTGATCACGGCAGCTTCGATGGCTTCGAAAATCTCATCATGCTTGCCGGCACCGCTATCGCCGACAATTTTCGTGACCTGTGAAACCGCCTCTTCGGCGATGATCTTGAGCTTATCCATATTGCCCTCCATTTAGACCGCCTCGACCCCTGTCAAATCGATACTCCCACACATAACATATGGAAGACTACGCCCTTGCGCCACCGCCGCGCACATTATTTTTTGCGGACAAACGCCGCGGCACACCTTAAATACAATCTCAACAACGAAAAATAACGGGAGGAGCGGCCCCCGACCGGGCGCCGAAAACGCATGGAATTGAACACCAAGAAAGTTCTCGTCTGCACCTGCGAAGGCACCATGGCCATGGATCCGAAGGCCTTGGCCAAGGCCGTCGATGGTGGCGCGCCGGATGCCATCAGCCAATTATGCAGGGCCCAGCTGGAGGTTTTCGAAGACGCCGCGGCGGCCCACGGCTCGTTGCTGGTCGCCTGCACCCAGGAAGCGCCGATCTTCCTGGAAGCCACCGACGACATGGGCGACAAATCACCGGCGCTCAGGTTCTGCAATATTCGCGAAAAAGCCGGCTGGTGCCGCGAGGATGCCGGCAAGGCATCGACGGACCTCACCGCGAAGATGGCGGCGCTGCTTGCAGAAGCGGCTCTCGATATTCCCGACACCCGTTCCGTAACAATGGAATCGGCGGGCAGCGTTCTGGTTCTCGGCGGCGATGACGCCGCCATGGACGCCGCCGGTAAGTTGGCCGACCGCCTGGACGTCACCGTGGTTATCACCGGCACCGCCGACATTTCCGCGCCCCGGATCATGGACATGCCGGTGTTCCGCGGCCAGGTGGCAACCGCCGCCGGGCATCTCGGCGCTTTCGTGGTCAGCGTCGAACAATCGCAGCCGGCGTCGCCGTCTAATCGCGCTGGCATGGCCTTCACCGGGGCAGCCCAAAACGGCGCCTTTGAATGCGATATGATTTTGGATTTGCGCGGCCAGACCGCGTTATTCACGGCGCCGGAGAAGCGTGACGGATATTTCAATCCCGACCCCGGCAATCGGGCCGCCATTGCCGAAACGATCCTGGACATGACCGACATGGTCGGTGAGTTCGAAAAACCCCGTTATGTGGATTACGATCCGAACCTGTGCGCCCACGCGCGCAACGAAATCGTCGGCTGTACCAAGTGCCTGGACGCCTGCCCCACCGGTGCCATTTCACCGGACGGCGACAAGGTCGACTATGACCCCTATATCTGCGCCGGCTGCGGCAACTGTGCCAGTGTCTGCCCGACCGGGGCGGCAAAATATGCGCTGCCGGCGGGGGATGCCCTGCATGAGCGCCTGCGTACCGTGCTGATGACCTACCGCCAAGCCGGCGGCGGCCATCCCGTGGTGCTGATCCACGATGGCGGATGGGGCGAAGACATGATCGCGGCCATGGCCCGTGCCGGCGGCGGCCTGCCCGCCAACGTTCTGCCCTTTGTCGTCAACGCGGTCGCTCAGACCGGCCTGGAAACCCTACTGGTGGCCGCCGCATTCGGCGCCGAACAGGTTGTCGTCCTGGTGCCGGCGGCGCAGGCGGATGAGACCGCCGGCCTGCGCGGCGAATTGGCGCTGGCGGAATGCCTCACTGACGGACTGGGCTACGGCGCCGGCCGGTTCTTGATCATTGATGCAACGGACCCCAGCACGGTCGAAGACCAACTTCACTCTCTGACCAAGCATTCGGACATGCCGGCGTCGGAATTCCTGGCCATGGGCCGCAAGCGCTCGGTCATGAACCAGGCCCTGCAGGCCCTGCATCAGGCCGCGCCAAGCCCCGTCGACGTTCTCGACCTGCCCGACGGCGCGCCCTTCGGCGCCGTCGAAGTGCGCATTGAGGGATGCACGCTGTGTCTGTCATGTGTCGGCGCCTGCCCGACCGGCGCCTTGAAAGACAATCCGGACATGCCGCAGTTGTCCTTCAACGAACAAAGCTGTGTGCAGTGCGGGTTGTGCCGCAACACGTGCCCCGAAAAAGTCATTTCCCTGACGCCGCGCCTCAGCTTTCTGGACACCGCGCGCAGCCATCAGGTGGTCAAGGAAGAGGAACCATTTGAGTGCGTGCGTTGCGGCAAGGCCTTCGGCACCAAGTCGACCATTGAACATATGGTGGCGAAACTCGACGGCCATTCCATGTTCGCCGACGCCAAAGCTCTGGACCGGTTGAAGATGTGCGAAGACTGCCGTGTCATCGCCCTGACCGAGGAAGACACCCAGCCCATGGCCCATGGCGCCGTACCGGTACCGCGGACCACGGATGACTATCTGCGCGAACGCGAGGAACTGCGCGAACAAGCGGCCGCCGACATGAAGGCCCGCGGCCTCGATGTGGCCGACGACGAGGAATCATAGGCTTGGCGAATAACCCTCAACAAATTGTGGGAGACAAGCGGCCCGATGGTGACTACATATTTGTTGCCTGAGCGGCGAATTTAGTATGCCATTGAAGATGAAGACAAGCCCGCGCCGGACGGCCATCAGCACATGCGGGAAGGAATGACCCAGTGACGGAAATGATCGACCCCTTCGGACGCCACGTCAGTTACCTGCGAATTTCGGTAACGGATCGCTGTGATTTCCGCTGCCATTACTGCATGTCCGAAGACATGACCTTCCTGCCGAAACAGGATGTCCTGTCGCTGGAGGAATTGGACCGGCTGTGTTCGGCCTTCGTCCGCAAGGGCGTCAAGAAGCTGCGCATCACGGGCGGTGAGCCGCTGGTCCGGCGCAACATCATGTCGCTGTTCAGGAACCTCGGCCGGCACCTGGAAACAGGCGCCCTGGAAGAACTGACCCTGACCACCAATGGTTCACAACTGGTGCGGTTTGCCGACGAACTGGTTGAATGCGGAGTCAAGCGGATTAACGTCTCCATGGACACTCGCAATCGCGAAAAATTCCAGCAGATCACCCGATGGGGCAAGCTGGATTAGGTGTTGGAGGGCATCGTGGCGGCCAAGGCGGCCGGTTTGGCCGTCAAAATAGATGCGGTCGCCTTGAAGGATTTCAACGAGTTCGAGTTCGACGACATGCTGCGTTGGTGCGGCGACGAAGGCTTCGATCTGACCCTCATCGAGACCATGCCCATGGGCGACATCGGCGGCGACCGGGTCGATCAGTACCTGCCCTTGTCAACGGTCCGTGCGCGGCTTGAGGAAAATTGGACCCTGACCGACATCCCCTACAGCTCCGGCGGGCCGGCGCGCTTTGTGGAGATCGGCGAGACGGGCCGCAAGCTTGGTCTGATCACGCCGTTGACCCACAATTTCTGTGAAAGCTGCAACCGGGTGCGCCTGACCTGTACCGGCACGCTGTTCATGTGTCTCGGCCAGGACGACGCCGCCGATCTGCGCGGCCCCTTGCGCGCCTCGGAAGGTGACGGGGTCTTGGAAAACGCCATCGATGAAGCCATCGGCCGCAAGCCGAAGGGCCACGACTTCATCATCGAACGCGGTGCGTCAGGCCCCGCCGTGGCGCGCCACATGAGTGTCACCGGCGGGTAAATCATTTCGTCCCGACGCCGACAGTCCACCTTTTCCCGCGCCCCTTGGCACTTAAGCCCCCAAAACGCTTTGTCCGATAATCATCGAGACCGTCTACACAAAATCGTGAACAGACATTCGGTGTTTTTGTAGACGTATGATATTATTGCTGATTCCCGATGCACTCATGGCATTTGTGGCATGCGCGTTGGGTGACGGAATTGAACGGGACCTTGGGGCGTTCGATGCAGAACAATGAATATCCATGTCGGGTTCTTGTCGTCGAAGATAATAAACCGACCCGCGATTTACTGAAGATGTTCTTGCAGGGGTTTGGCGCAACAGTCGTCGCCGAAGCGGACAATGGCGAAGAAGCGGTTCGGGCTTTTGACGCGCATAAACCCGACCTGACTTTTCTGGACATCGAGATGCCGGTCAAGAATGGCATGGACGCGTTGGCGGAAATTATCGCCATCGACCCGGCCGCCCATGTGGTGATGGTGACCGCGAGCAGCGAAATGAACGTTGCCAACCGGTGCATTGATGCGGGCGCGAAAAATTACATCCGAAAAGGCGTTGCCCCGGGCGTTCTCAAACTCATGCTGAAGGCACAACTGGATTTATGCGAGACCTGTTAAATCGCGGGTCGCGTGCAGTCTTTGAACACAATTGTGCGGCTGAGAGCGGTTGAAATCGCGGCCTACTGGCGGCCTCTCCGTGTGGATTGACGGCTGCGCTGCAGGGATTGCAGCAGTTGCCGCTGCTGAGCGACCAGTTGCCGGGTCAGGTCGCGCTGCTGTTGTTCCAGGGCGCGCGAAAGTTCCTGTTGGGCGCGGGTGCGGGTGCGCGCCGCGGTCGCCACCTCTTGGGCCAACTGTTCCTGTTCTTGGCGTAACTGCGCCGTTTGACGGCGAATTTGTTCGACCCGCTGGCGGGCTTCGACGATCAATTCGCGGGCCCGGCGCTGTTGTTCCGCGCCCAATTCCTTGTCGCTGAGAATCGTCGTCGCCTGCTGAAGAATCTGCTGTACGGCGCGTTGCTGACGGCGGATGGCCCGTACGGAGACGCTGCCGCCAACACGCTTGCGCTTGCCGCTGACGCATTTCATCTTGCCGGTTTTGCGGTCCATTTTCAGATGAAAGCGGCCACAGTCCGCCGTCGTGTCGGCGACCGCCGGCACCACCGGCGCCGACAGAAAATGGATGGCCAGGATCGGGCCGGCAAGAAACGGAAGAACAGATAAGTTCATAGCCGCGAAGTATAGCAGACATTCCCTAACAACTCATGTCGGTCAATTCGACGTCGTTTGACGCAGATCAATTCCGCCGGCGCCACGGCAGTGTAGACCTAGCGGAGCGCTAATCCGCCGCGCCATCGGTCGTGCCATCGGTCGCGGGCGGTGTGGGATGAGGGGAACATACATCATGGTGGTCGTCCAATGGTCAGACGATTACGAAACCGGCATTCCGCTGATCGACAGTGACCACAAGACGTTGTTCGCGACCTTCAACATGGTTCACGAGCGCGCCGCCGACGGGTTGGATGGCGACACCATCAGCCGCGCGTTGGATGTGCTGGTCATGTATGTGGACCGCCATTTCGCCCGCGAAGAAGCGATGATGCAGGCCAACGGCTATCCGGACCTGATTGAGCACATGGCCATCCACCGGCGCATCGCGGCGAAGGTCCATGGGTTCAAGACGGCCTTCGACGAAAACCCCGAAGCCATCGAGATTGAGCCGTTCCTGGAATTTGTCAGCGACTGGCTGACCGGCCACATTATCCAGCGCGACATGGACTATGTGCCGCATATCGATGCGGTCAGCAGCGAGTGACCCATTAGCCGCCGCCGTAGCGCGGCCGCGGCAACAGGCTGGCGATGAACAACACCACGGCGGCCAACACCACGGACGGCCCCGACGGCGTGTCAAAACCCAGCGATCCCCACAGGCCCAGCGTACAGGCCAGGGCGCCGGCGATGGCCGCGGCCAGGGCCATCTGTTCGGGGGTGCGGGCCAGGCGGCGGGCCGCGGCGGCGGGAATGATCAACAGCGACGTGATCAACAGAATGCCAACAATCTTCATGGCAATGGCGATGGTCGCGGCGATCAGCAACATGAAGATGAACTGGGTGCGGAAAACGGAAATGCCTTCGGCGCGGGCCAGGTCCTCATCGATGGTGAGCGCCAGCAAGGGCCGCCAGATCCACGCCAGCAAGGCCAGGACGACGGCGGCACCGGCGTAAATCCAGACCAAATCGGCGGGCGTGACGGCCAAAATATCGCCGAACAGATACCCCATGAGGTCCAACCGCACCCAGCTCAGCAGGCTGATGGCGACCAGCCCCAGTGATAAAGCGGCATGCGAGAGGATGCCCAAAAGTGTGTCGTCAGCGATCCGTCCGGCGCGTCGGAACGCCAACAGACAGAGCGCCACGGCCAACGCGGTGACGATAATGCCAAGTCCCGGATCGACACCGGCGACCAGACCCAGGGCCACCCCCAGCAGCGCCGAATGGGCCATGGTGTCACCGAAGTAGGCCATGCGGCGCCAGACCACAAAGCAGCCCAACGGACCGGCGATCATGGCAACCCCAATCCCCGCCAGCCAGGCGCGGATGACGAAATCATCGACCATCGGCCGGTCCATCCGTTGAATGGTGATGATGATGGACGTGGTCATGATCGTGGACATGGTCATGGCCGGCGGCGACGACGACGTTGCCATGGACATCGTGGTCGTGGTCGTGGTGGTGTTCGTAGACGGCGTAGGCCGTTGCCGCCTTCGACCCGAACAGGCGCTGGTATTCGGCATCGCGGGTCACCGTCTGCGGCGCGCCGGTGCAGCAAACATGGGCATTTAGACAGACCACCCGGTCGGTGGCCCGCATGACCACGTGCAGGTCGTGCGAAACCATCAGCACGCCGACCCGGAGACGCGTGCGGATCTCGGCAATCAGCTCATAAAGCGCCGCCTCACCGGCATAATCGACACCCTGCACGGGCTCATCCAGAACCAGGATATCGGGGGTCCGCAGCAGGGCCCGGGCCAGCATGACGCGCTGAAATTCACCACCCGATAGGGTCTGCACCGGCTGATCGATCAGGGGTGCGACCCCGGTTTCGCCCAGCGCCGCTGTAATCGCGTCACGATCGGCTTTCTGGGTCGCCGTCATCAACCGCGCCACGCTCAGGGGCAGCACCCGATTGATCTCCAAACGCTGCGGCACGTACCCGACCTTCAGGTTTGGTGCCCGGCGGATGGTCCCGGCATCAATGGCGACAATTCCCAACAACGCTTTCACCAGGGTCGATTTGCCGCCGCCGTTGGGCCCGATGATGGTGACGATCTCGCCAGCCGAGACGGCCAGGTCAATGTCATGGATCAGCCAGCGGCCGCCCCGGCGCACGCCGAGGCCCGCCGCGACAATCAATTTATCCTCAGACATGAGGACCTGCGCAATGGGGGCAGGTGCCGCTGACTTCGATCATCATCTGCTCAACCGCGAAACCGGTGCGCGTGGCTTCCGTAACCACAGCGTTGGCAATGCCGGGTCCGGTGATCTCGGCGACCGTCCGGCATTCCATACAGATCAAAAACCGCGCGCCCTCACCACCACCATGCCCTTCTCCCGCATGACCGCAGGCGACATAAGCGTTGAGGCTGGCCAGACGGTGCACCAATCCCAACTCCATGAGGAAATCTAAAGCCCGGTAGACAACGATGGGTGCCGGCTTGCGCCCGCCCCAGTCGATGGCCTCCATGATTTCATAGGCCCCCAAGGCCCGATGCGCGGCCAACAATAGATCCAACACCTCGCGGCGCTGCGGCGTCAGGCGCGCGCCTTGGCGTGCACACAAGTGTTCCGCACGGGCCACGGCCTGATCTCGGCAGGCGGCGTGATCATGGCCGGGGTCGGGAAACCCGGCGCCGTCCGCAGCTTTGTTGTGCGCGTAACTCTTGGCCATGCGAGGCTCCATCTTCATCAGTGAAAACTCTGCTTGTATTGTTATGATATTACATAATATGTAACAATCTAACAATACAGGATAATGAACAATGCCCGTTCGGATGGCACCAAAGTGGCGGCATCGCCTAAGTGTATTTGTATGCGTGCTTGGCTATTCGGTCCCGGCGCCAGGCGCTGAACCGCCGGTCGTCGCCGCCTCCATCGCGCCGGTCCATGCCCTGGCCGCCGGCGTTATGGAAGGCGCCGGCGCGCCGCATCTTCTGATCCCGGCCGGCGCGTCCCCGCACCACCACACCTTGAAGCCCTCGAAGGCCCGGCAACTGTCCAAGGCCAGGGTGGTGTTCCGCATCAGCCCGCATATGGAAAGCGTCCTGGTGCGGCCCTTGAAGGCGTTGGCCGACACGGCCCTGATTATCGATCTGATCGAGGCGCCGGACCTGACCCTGCGGCCCTTTGCCGGCGCCGTCCACGCTGAGCATGGCGACCTCAAAGGGCATCTCGAAGGACATCGGGGCACCGACCCCCATATCTGGCTCGACCCCCGCAACGCCGGCGCCATGGTCCACGCCATGGCGGCCGCGCTGGTCGGCGTAGATCCGGGCCGCACAAAACTCTATCGGCGCAACGCCAAGGCCATGGCGGCCCGGTTGCGTGATCTTGACCACATGTTGGGGCGGCAACTGAAGGCCGTCGCCAAACAGCCCTACATCACCTTCCATGACGCGTACCGTTATCTGGAAGCCCGTTACAGCCTCAACAACGCCGGCATCGTCGCCGTCGATCCGGACCGCCAGCCGGGCGCCCGTCATATCGCCGACATTCGCCGCATATTCAAGGCCTCCAACATCCGTTGTATTTTCACGGAACCCCAGTTTCCGCCGCGACTGATCAATACCGTGACGGCCGGTCTCATGGCGCGTGTCTCGGTGCTGGACCCCATCGGCACCGATAGTTACTTCCAGATGATGCAAAAACTGGCGGGGAATCTGACCGATTGCCTCCGCGGCAAAAACTAACCGCCATTGTTGGGGTGCCCAAGCCCCTGTGGTAAATTGACGGCATGCGTTCTGTCCTTGCCCCGTCGCTCATTATTGCCAGCGCCATCGTCGCCGGCCCGGCGATGGCGAAGAAGGTCTGGAAACCGAAACCGGTCTTCACGGTCGCGCTGTGCAACGAAGAACTTGCGTCGGCCACTGGCGCCCTGACCAAGAAGCTCCAGGATGCCGCTATCGCGGTGCCGGCGAAGGATAGCCGCGACGCCAAGCTGAACGGTGCCTATACGGAATTTCTGGTGCAGACCGACCGGGCGACCCGGGCCCGGGCCCGCGCCCAGGCCCGCCACGCCGGCAAGTGGAAAGGCCGGACCCGCTACAAAGTACTGAAGTGGCAGGGCCGGAAATACCTGATCACGTCGTGCCAGCTGGCGAAGCCGCGCATTCCGCTGTCGAAGGCGCTGCGCATCGTCGAGGGCATCAAGGAACCCTCAAGCGTCGACGAAAAGATCGCCGGCATCGTCCGGAATTACGTCAAGGTGAAGAATGCCCGGCGCATCTGCCGCAGCCTGCGGCCCTTTAGAAAGGCCCGGCGCTGCCTGGCCAAATACCCGGACTTGGATTGGCTGGACCGCTATCCCATGTAGGCCGTGCGCCGCCCCTTATCGGTCAAGCTTCGTCGACAGAATGATCGATGACAAGGTATCGGCGACCCCGTCCAAGGTGCCGATCTGGTCAATCACCGTGTCCAATTGGCCGACTGACGGCGCCGATATTTCCGCGCTCAGATCATAGGCGCCGCTGATCGAGTGCAGGGACGTCAGCGCGGGGATCTTGGCCAGCGCCGCCTCCACCCCCGCCCGGTTGGCCGGCGGCGACTTGATCATCACCATGGCGCGCACCCGGTTGCGGGCGAATGACGACGACAGACGTACCGTGTAGCCATCGATGACGCCGGTGCGCTCGAGTTTCTCCAGGCGCACCTGGGCCGCCGTGCGCGACACACCGAGGCGCCGGGCCAGTTCCGCGACAGGCAACCGCGCATTTTCCCGAAGCAAGGCGATGAGCTGTTCGTCTTTATCCAGAATTGTCATATCAACCATTTATATAGTTGTTTCACCTAATATTTATCACATAAAGACCAATATGAAACTATCTTTCGACAACGTCACCGGGTCTAATGATGGGCATCCGTTGTTCCCTTATTCGTGAAAGACGGTTTCATGGCTCTCAACAATATCGCCGTGCTCGGCCTGGGAAAGGTCGGCGCCCTGGCCGCCACCATGCTGCACGAGGCGGATTTTTCGGTGAGCGGTTTCGACAATCGGGACCGCGATCCGGCCCTGCCCTTCCACGTCGCCCGGTTGGACGTGGCCGCCCCCAAGTCACTGACGGAAACCCTCTCAGGGTTCGACGCCGTGTTGTCGTGCCTGCCTTATCACCTCAACAAGGACGTGGCGGCGGCGGCGCACGCGTCGGGCCTGCATTATTTCGACCTCACGGAAGACGTGCCGACGACCCAGGCGATCCGCGAAATGGCCGGCACCGCATCGGCGGTAATGGCCCCGCAATGCGGTCTGGCGCCGGGCTTCATCGGCATTGCCGGCGCGCATCTGGCCGAACAGTTCGATGACCTGCGCGCCATCCGGCTGCGCGTCGGCGCCCTGCCGCAAAATCCCACGGGGCTGTTGGGTTACGCCTTCAACTGGTCACCCGAAGGCGTCGTCAACGAATACCTGAACGACTGCGAAGTCATTGAGAACGGCGAACACAAGTGGGTGTCGCCCATGGAATGGTTGGAAACCATCTACGTGCAGGGCCGCAAACTGGAAGCCTTCACCACGTCGGGGGGCCTGGGCACCATGTGCGAGACCTACGGCGGGCGGGTCGAAAACCTGGACTACAAGACCATGCGTTATCCCGGTCATGCGGCGCTGATGAATTTCTTCTTCCATGAATTGCTGATGCGCGAGCGGCGCGCGGACGCCGGCCAGATCCTGACCCACGCCAAGCCGCCCGTCGATGATGACGTGGTTTATGTCCATGCCTCGGTCGAGGGCGCCATGGACGGCCGCCTGCAACGCAAGGAATTCGTTCGCGCCTATGTGCCCAGCGAAATTGCCGGCCAACGCCGCACGGCCATCGCCTGGACCACGTCGGCGTCGGTGGCGGCGGTCATTGAGATGGTGCGAGACGGCGACTTGCCGCAGTCGGGCTTCCTGAAACAAGAAGACTTCCCCCTGGCGGCCTTCCTGAAGAACCG
>Ga0114932_10004889_pt1 | contig 12173 bp, 9 predicted proteins | sample 2SBtaG_2_FD_87286 | JGI IMG/M metagenome (GOLD analysis project Ga0114932, IMG submission 87286) | Deep subsurface microbial communities from Kolumbo volcano to uncover new lineages of life (NeLLi) - 2SBTROV12_ACTIVE470 metaG | ecosystem: Environmental > Aquatic > Marine > Volcanic ... | reverse complement strand
GGGACGTCGAGCTGACCCAAGGCGGACGGTTGCGAGTCGTCGTGCACTTCACAGGACACGACCCCAAGCACGACAAGGTGAACTGGATGGCCTCCAGGTTGGCGACCCCCTTCGCTGCCATCCTCGATGCCGACCACATCGCCAAGCCGGACTGGGTGTCGACCTCCATCGCGATGTTGGTTCGGGAGCAGGCCAGTCTGGTCCAGGGCCATCGCGAGCCGATCAGTGCCCAGGGCCTGTTTGGCCTCTGGGACTCACTGCACCAGCACATCGGCTGCGAGGTCACCAATGTGGCCTATCGACACCTCGGGCTGACAATCTTCTTTACGGGCACCACGGCGGTGATGAGCTCCGAGCTGTTGCGCAGTCATCCGCTGCGAGACTGCCTGACCGAAGACACCGACCTGTCCTATGGGCTGGTCATGGAGGGACAGCGCCTGCTGTACAACCCCACAAGTGGCTCGGTCGAAGAAGTATCTCCCGACCTGTACAGCTTTTTGGCGCGGCGTCGGCGCTGGGCGTCAGGGCACACCGAGGCCTTCTTCCGACACCTCCCTGCCTTGCTCGGCGCTCCGATTGGATGGTCGGCGCGCCTACAGTTCCTGTTTCATGGCGTGCACTACCTGGTCGCCCTGGCCGTCTTCGTTGTCCATGCGCTGGTCGGACTGGCGTTCGCGCTGCGCCTGCCTGACCCCGCGTTGGCGGCAGCGCTCACAGCCGGTGCTGTGTTGGCCCTAAGTCTGTCGATGTCCCAGCCCACCCGCGGCTGGATGCCATCGCTGTCGGTGTTCACGGTGCTGTTTGTCTGGCTGACCCCGGCGGTGATCCTGTTCATCAACCTGGTGCTCGCGCTGATGCTGGGCGACGCGAGTCGGGCCTTACTGCCGGTGGCCAACTGGTTGCACCTCGCTGGATTGTTCGGCTTCGTCTCGCCTCTGGTGGTGCTGCTGGTCGGCTTGGCGGGCTTTCGGCAGTTGGGTGTGGGCAGCGCTCTGGCGGTCACCCTCAGCTACCCCTTGGCGTTCTATCTGGACGTGTCCGGGGTCCTGATCGGGCTTGTGGACTACGTCTGGAACCGGCGCATCTGGCTGGCCGTCGCCCGCGCTCCCGCCCCCGAATCCGGTCCACTGGCGCTCGGCATTCGAGACAGCTGGCGCCTGGGCGCCGTCATGGAATCGGGCCGCGAATACCTCCTTTCGGATAGGTCGATGCTCATGAACCCCTCTCGGTTGATCCCCGCCCTGTTCCTCGTCGCTGTGGTGGTCGGCGGCGTGATTCTGGCGTTGCCGGCGACCCAGATTCCGGTCGATCCCCGCGACTGCGAGGCACTCGAGCACGACGGACATCCCTGGATCGTGCCGCCTGGCAAGCTGGCCAACTACTGTGGTCCAAAGTCGCAGATGGGTGGCTTCGGCACACGAACTGGCTCGTTCTCGCCGCTGTACACCGACGAGTTCACCACCGTCAGCGGCGCCTATTGGGACAAGCTGGACGACACCTTCGACTGCAACTTGGCCAGGTTCCAGCACCAGAACCTGTCAGTCAATCCGGGCGGCGGACTCGATCTGCAGCTCCGGCCCCAGGTGGTGGGCGACCGCAACTACACCTCGGCCTCCATCGCGACCAAGAACGTGCCCGAGGCGAAGTACTTGTTTGGCCGCTTCGAAGTCGAGATGCAGCCGGCCAAGGCCGATGGCGTGCTGACAGCCTTCTTCCTGTACCGATTCGACCCCTGGCAAGAGATCGACCTCGAGTTCGTCGGCAAAGACACCACCAAGATGCTGGTGAACGTCTACTACAACCCCGGCGAAGAGGGAGACCTCTACAACTACGGCTATCGAGGCACGCCGGTGCTGATCGACCTGGGCTTCGATGCCGCCGACGCTGTGCATCGCTACGCCATCGAGTGGGACCCCGGCGAGATCCGGTGGTTCGTCGACGATGTGCTGGTGCACGCCCGGCCGTCTGGTTCACCCACACCGGTGCCTCACCTGCCGATGCGCTTCCACATCAACACCTGGCCCATCTGCAGCGAAGAACTGGCCGGCAAGCTCGACCCGACGCAGCTTCCCGTCCAAGCCCACATCGACGCAGTGCACTTGTTCTCGTGGTCACCACCGCCATTCGAGACCGTGTCCGAGCAGCCCGGCGGCTGGCGCAGCGATGCCGGCTGGATTCAGCCCGGACGGTAGGTCCAACGGCGGCGCTACGGTGAGTCAGCCACCCGGTAGAGCGACAGGTGCAGATCTTCGTACAGCTTGTCGCTGGGCACCGGGAAGGGCTCGCCCAAGAACGGCGGGATGGGCGAGTAGAGGAACACGTCCGTGAAGCCCTCGGGCACCTCATAGGGGGTTGCGTACCCGATGCCATGGTCAAGGAACTGCAGCTTGGTGCCCGGCTTGAGCTGATGGCACAGGGCCAGCAGATTGCCAGGATGGTGAACCTCGAGGTTGCCCACGACCAGCGGCCGCTCGCTGTCGTTGATGGTCTGGGCCACGACGGGCAAGGTGCGGCTGATTCCAGTGGTCCACACCGCCGGCTCAAGCGCATTGGACACGCAGCTGGCTGCACAGCCAAGCAGGGTCGCGGCTCCGACCCACTCACCGATGCGGCCCTCGCGTTGCCGTGCGATGGCCCATGCAACCGCGATGACCAGGGCCAGCAGAGACGGGGTCAGGTAGCGGGTCGAGATGGAGCGAATGCCTCCCCAAATCAGGTCGGGCAGCAACAGCAGCCCAATCGGAATGGCGATGAGCAGCGACAGGAACACGATGGCTCGAGACTGGGCGTGCCGAAGCTCGGACAGGCCCCAGGCGATCAGGGCCACAGCCAAGGCGACACCCACGACGGCGCCAGGGCTGTTGAAGTCGAGCCAGAAGTCGAGGAAGGGCCGGCTGATGTTCAGCGCGAACGTCGACAGCAGCTCGGTGCGCGGTATGACGATGATCTTCGACCACGCCATGGAGGCTTGAAAGGCCTCGAAGTGCAGCCACAACATGCTGGCCCATGGAGCGAAGAGCACAGCACTGACTGCCATGGCCGCCGCAGCGGAAAGGCTGGTGCGGTTGGGCACGCCGCGCGCGCTCCAGATGACGTACGCGATCTGCCCCATGATGACTGCCGCGGTCGAGAAGGACGTGTACAGGCTCACAGCGGTCAGCAGCGAGAACCCGGCCCACGCGGCAATGGGAATGCGTTCTTCAGCCTGGGTCCGGCGCATGGCGTACAGCAGCGAGGCGTTCGCGAACAGCACCAGCACGCTCCACAGGGCGTATTCGCGGGCTTGTTGGGCATAGAGCACAAAGAAGGGCGACACCGAGAGCAAGGCTGTGGCCGTCCAGGCGACACGCGTGGACTGCTCGCCACGGAACAGCTCGCGGCAGAACCAGTACATGGCCGGCAGACCCAACAGGCTGAGCACTGCCGACAGCGCCCTTAGGGTGGCGACCGAGTCCCCGAAGGCCCCCACCCACAAGCGAACGAGGGCGTAGTACAGCGGCGGGTGCTGTGGCTCGTCGCGGGCAAGGCCCAGCATGGTGTCGACGACGCCCTTGTCTGGGTTGTGGGACTGAAAGGCCAGCACCTCGGACACATCGAGCACCGCCCCCGTAAACAGAGCGGGCCGCCAGTCCGCGGCTTGGTAGCCACTGGCAAAGAAGCGCGTGTACACCTCGTCATGCCAGAACACATGGGTCTCGAGGCCGACGAAACGCAGCAGGACACCCAGGGCGATGACGACGCCCAATGCGGCCGCCTGGGGCTTCACTCGGTCTTCCGGAAGGCGTACATGCGCGCACCGGCGAAGTTCACCAACGTGCCCGCCAGCACGCCGCCGATGGCCGCCAGCCAGTAGTACTCGCGGGCGATGGCCACGTTGCCGTACAGCAGCATCGAGGTGACATAGTTGATGGCAAGCCCCGCACTGCTGGTCAGCACAAAGCGGGCGTAGCGCTGGCCCAGGGGCACCTTGCCGGCCCCTTCGAAGGTGAACCGGTCGTTGAGCACAAAGTTGCTGCTGACTGCAGCCGCAAATCCGGCGATTCGCGCCCAACCGAACCACACGCCGCTCTCGACCAAGGCGGTGATGATGGCCAGGTCGAACACCAGTCCGACGGTGCCCACGATGCAGAAGAGCACGAACTCCGTCAGCAACGGCCAGCGCCACTTGTACAGACGAATCAGGTGCGTCACATAGGCGACCTGCTCGGCGAAATCGAGCTTGGAGCTGCCATGCAGGCGGTCGGTGAAGGTGATGGGCACCTCGACCGGCTGCGAGATGCCGGCCTTGACCAGGATCTCCAGGGCAATCTTGAAGCCGGTGGGGTTCAGCTGGTCCAGCGGCACCGCGTCGCGCCGACAGCAGAAGAAGCCGCTCATCGGATCGGCGGCACGGGTCAGCGGGCGGGCCATCACCGTGGCTCCGATGGAGTTCACCCAGCGAAGCAATGACCAATCCACCATGCGCCCGCCCTCGGCGTAGCGGCTGCCCAGGGCGAACGGTGCTCCTCCCTCGACTGCCGCGGCCAGACTCGGAACCATGGCCGGATCGTGGGACAGATCGGCGTCCATCACCACACACAGCTCGTGCTTGGCATGCCGCAGGCCCCAGATCACAGCCGTGGCAAGGCCGCGCTCACCCACCCGAACCAGGGTGCGCACGTCGGGTCCGAGTCCCCGACCCACCTCTGCGGTGCCATCGGGGCTGTCGTCATCGACCACCAAGCACTCGAAGGCGCGCCCCTCTTTGGTCAACGCCGCGCGCAGCCGCTCGACCAATACGGGCAGATTGCGGCACTCGTTGTATGTCGGCACGATCACCGTGACCGGCTCGGGCAAGGGGCTCTCCTGGCGCGCGCACCATAGCGTCGGAGCCTCAGAAGAGCTAAGTCGCCGGCATGCCGCGTGTCGCACCGAAGCTGACTGTAAAGCCGTGGGGCTCCGAACTGCTGTTTGCTCAGCAGTCGGGCCACCTGGGCAAGCTGTTGAGGATTCGCGAAGGCGAGGCCCTGTCTCGGCAGCTGCACAACCACAAGGCCGAGACCTTCCTAGTGATCAAGGGCTCGCTTCTGCTTGAGCTCGGCGAGCTCGGCGACGACAAACACGAGCTGGCCCCCGGCGATTGTTGGCATGTGGCGCCCGGAACCGTGCATCGCCTGGTCGCCCGCACCGATGTCGAGTGCATCGAGGTCGCTGCGGGTACCGACGACGACGTGGTGCGGCTCGAAGACCGCTACGGCCGCACTGGCACAACGGTCCCCTGACTACAGCGGCGGCACCAAACACGGGTCATCCGGCCGGTCCGTCGAACAGATGCGCCCCTTCAGGTCCAGGCTCAAGCCTTCGTCTCCCGCCGCCTTCATGGCCTCGATGACCACATCCTTGAGGTCGGTCTTGTCCCGCGGTGACTCCACACGCATGTCCTTGGAGAGCATGGTGTAGCCGTCCTGATCGCCCATCTCGGGCGAGATCAGGTAGTCACCTGTGACCAGCAGGTACTCGGCATCGGGCTCGATGGGCACGGGCCCATCTGCGGTGAGCAGGTGCGGTCGCTCGGAGGTGCCCTTGTCGGTGTCGTGCACATAGGCGAAGCCGGCAATCTGCAGGAAGTGCCCCGACCCGCTCCAGTCATAGATGGACCGGTCGATCAGCTGCTGAACCACACTGCCTTTGACCTTGAGCAAGTACATGGGGGCCGGGTAGGCAAAGATCTCCTCGACCGTCTGTCGGGTGACCGCGGTGCCGTCGGGAATGTCCTGATTGAGTCGGAGTGAGCCCGAGTTGACGATGGCCAGCTGCGCGCCATCTTCGGCAAAGATGTCCAGCGCGTGCTGGGCAATCCAATCGCCGACGTTGGTCTCGTACCGCCGAATCTGAAGTTCCTCGGCGATCAGATCGCCCTTGGCGACGGTCAGGCGCTCATCGAGGCAGCCGGTCACGCCTTCGCCGCAGAATGCAGTCTCGTACTTGGCCAGCCAGTCGTCCACGCGCTGTTGTACGGCGGCATCGGCCGCGGGCTCGGTCGGTCCAATCTTGGTAGGAGCGGGCGCATCGACCGTGACCGCCGCATCGACACCCACGCGAATCGTCACCACCCGCGCACTGACTGCATCGGCATCGGCCTTGACCACCGACACGCCTCCGCCATCGAGGGTCATGGCCACATGGTTGTGTCCGCCGAGCACGACATCGGGCCGCGCCTTGGCGTCAGAGATGGCCTCGAGAGTGGCGACATCGCTTCGCGCATCGAGGTGGGTCAGGGCCACGACGACTTCGGCTCCCGCTGCTCGTAGCTGTGCGGTCTTGGCCGCCATGATGCCGCTGTAGTCGGTGTCGATCTTCTGGGCATAGGCGGGCACCTTGACGTCTGCGGTCAGGCTGAAGAAGCCCACGCTGACGCCACCGAGGTCGACTGTGTGCGTGTCCACCAAGTTGTCGGCGCTGATGAGAGGCTGTCCCGCCTCGCCCGACTTCCACTCGATGTTGGTGTCGAGCCAGATGAAGCCGCTCTGTTCCACGCGTGAATCGACCATGGACGCGTATTTCATGCTGGACTTGTCGAACTCGTGGTTGCCAAAGGTGGCGACAAAATAGGGGTCGCTCGCATCGGCATCACCGTCGAGCATGTTCAACACGTCGATCATCTGCTCGCCTTTGAAGGCGCGAGACAGCAGCGAGGGGAACAGAAGATCCCCCGCATGAGTGACCATGACCGGGCCGCAGTTGTCTTCGAGGTCACGGCGCAGCGTGCGCACTCGGGCCAAGCCACCACGTCCATCGGACAGGCCCTCGATCCGGTAGGTGTCGTTGACATGAAGCAGGCGGAAGACGCGACGGCCATCATCCTGCAGACCGCACTCGCCGGACCAAGCCAGCGTCGTTTCACCGCCGGGCTGCGGCGGTTCGGGGGGCGGTCCATTGCAAGCAAACATCAACATCAGAGGCAGCATGCCGCGAAGCTATCACTGGTCGGCCAGACGTCCTTCTCGAAAAAACCCGCCCTGCATTTGCAGGTCGCTGCATTCCCCTGGTGGATGACGCGAACTGGAGAAGATGATGATGACCCGAGCATTGATGTTGACCATGGCCCTGCTGCTGTGGAGTGGCTGTGAAGACCCGAACGCCGAGCCTGCGCCCGGTGCGTCTGCACGGCAGACCCAACTCGACGGCATGGATGGAGACACCCACGACGACACCGACGACTCAGACTGCGACGACGACTACGACGACCCATGTTGGAACGAGTTCGAGACCTGCCTCGACGATGGCGGCACCGAAGAGGACTGCTTCGACGGGCTTGTCGAGTGCGACACCGAGGCTGGCATGCCCTGGTCCGAAGAAGACATCGAGGCCTGGTTCGACGAGGACTGGGACGACGAGGACTGGGACGACGAGGATTGGGACGACGAGGACTGGGACGAGGAAGACGAAATCTGCTTCGACGAGTACCTCGACTGCTGCGATGCGGGCACCGACGAAGAGACGTGCTTCGAGGCGCTGCTGGACTGCGAAGACGCCGCATAGCGATCGGGCCAAAAGCCCTCAACTGACCCCTCCTCACGGACGAAGAGAAGTTGTGTGGGAGGGGTCATTCGCATTCTGATTGCCGAAGATGACGCGGTGAGCCGGCTGTTGCTGGTGCGGACGCTGGAGATCTGGGACTACGAAGTCGTCACCTGCAAGGACGGGGCTGAGGCTTGGGAGCAGCTGCAGCGAAACGAGGACCTGACGATGTGTGTCTTGGACTGGCACATGCCGCGCATGGACGGCATGGAGGTCGTCAGACGGGCCCGAGAACTGGGTCGATTGGTCTACACCATCATGTTGACAGCGCGGTCGGACATTGAGGAGATGGCATTTGCGCTGCACAACGGCGCGTCTGACTACATGCTCAAGCCGTTCAACCCGATCGAGCTGCGGGCCCGCCTGCGCGCCGGTTGGCAGGTGACGGAGCTGCATCGCTCGCTGTCACGCGCGTCGCGCTTTGAGGCCATCGGAAAGCTGGCCGACGGCATGGCGCACGAGATCAATACGCCAATCCAGTACATCGGCGACAACGTGCGCTTTCTGGGTGAGGCACTCGAGAGCCACCAACAGGTTCTGAGCTCGTACCGCCTCTTTGCCCAAGCCATGCGACGAGGCGAGGACCCAGCCGCCTACCTGCCCATGCTCGAGGCGGCCGAACAAAACGCCGACCTCGACTTCTTGGCCGAGGAGACCCCCCAAGCGGTCGACGAAGCCGTGGGCGGCCTCGAGCGCGTTTCCTCCCTCATCCACACCCTGCAGGACTTCGCCAAGCCGACCGACCACCAGCTGCGTCTCGCTGACTTGAACAAGGCCATCCGAGACGTGGTGGCGGTCGCTGGAAACACCTGGCGACCCGTCGCAGACCTGGACCTCGAGCTCGACGCCAGCCTGCCTTTGGTTCACTGCGTTCAATCCGAGATTCAGCAGGTTCTGTTGGCCTTGGTGGGCAACTCCTGCGATGCCATCAAGCTGAGCCGTCACTCGAACACGAGCCGAGGCACAATCCGCATCCTGTCGCGCCAAGAGCGAGGGCAAGTCGTGCTCGAGGTCATCGACTCGGCGCCAAGGCCGGACGCTGTCACCCCGACCTTCCCCGGTCTGCTCGCAGGTGTGGGGACCGGCCTAGTGGGCGCCTACAAGACCATTATCGATGTGCATCGAGGCGAGCTGACCTGCCAGAGCACCCAAGCCGGCGGCACAAGCTACCGCATCGCACTTCCGGTCGAGTCGTCGCTCGCAGCCCACGTGCACTGAGCCGCAACCCCGCCGCCATCAGACCCGCCGCTGCAGCAGCGCTCCAAAGGCCGTCACCGCAGCAAGAGAGCCTATCCAGAGCACGACCCGAGGCACTAGCGGACCCTCGTGGGTCAGCTGGTTCACGGCGACACAGCTCATGGCCACCAGCCCAAATCCCGCCAACACAGCCGGCGTCAATGGCCGCGCCATGGAGGGAGCACGCACGGTCACCGTCGGGGCCGACACTCCCAAGAGCATGCCGGCGAAGGACCTGCCCTCCTCGCGCGCAGTGGCCCAAAGATCGATGAGGTGATGGAAGTTCAGGCGCACCAGGCTGCCCTCATCGACGTTGGCGCCGATGCCCCAGACCAGCTGCTCGTCGCTGATGTCTGCTGGCAGCTCGCGGTAGGTGCCAAATAGGCGGTCCCAGACGATGAGCGACGCCCCGTAGTTTCCAAAGAAGCGCGGGTCGGACGTGTGGTGCAGGCGGTGGGCGGCTGGCGTGACGAACACCCAGCCGACCGCCCCCAGCGGCACGTGCAGGCGGGTGTGGCACAACAAATTGTAGACGTTCATGACCGCCTGAACGGCGATGAAATGCTCGATCGTGAAGCCCATCAGCGGCATCGGCGCGTACAGAATCCAGGCCATTCCACGGTAGAACCAATTGACCCGAGGCCCCGTCGACAGGTTCAGGTGCGAGCTGCTGTGATGGGTGATGTGGCCCCACCACAGCACGTTCCACCGGTGACTCAAGCGGTGATTCCAGTACTGCAGCAGCTCACCGCTGAGGTAGGCGACGACCCACATCGCGGGCCCAGGTAGCGTCGCGGGCAGGTCGACGATGCGGTGCTCGTGGATGAGCGTGTAGCCCCACACAATGAAGCCCGCCCAGACCACGGCCATGACCAAATTTCCCGCCGCGAGGTTCAGGTTGGCCAGGGTGTCACGGGGGTCGTGCCAGCTGCGGCCCAACGAGCGCGCGATGCCGAATTCGGCGGCGATGACCGACAGCGCCACCACCGTCATCAGCGCAAAGAAGGCCTGCTGCGGCATGTCACACAGCTTTGTGCAGGTAGGCGGCGCGCGGAGAATCGGGGTCGATCCCCAGCTCGGCGAGGTAGCGGAAGTGGTCGACGAACAGCCGCGCCAGCGTGGTCTGGCGGTAGGGCAGCCCGAACTCGAGGGCGGTCCGCCGGATGATGGGCGTCAGCTTGGGGTAGTGGACCGAGCAGATGTGCGGGAACATGTGGTGCGCAATGTGGGCGTTGAAGCCGCCGATCAAGAAGGTCAGCGCACCGCTCTCGGGGTGGAAATCCATCGAGGTGTGCAGCTGGTGTTCATAGAAGGAGTGCGGCACCCTCCCCGCATCATCGCGCTCGACAAACACCAAGCCGCGGTTGAGGTGCGACCCCGTAAAGGTCAGCACGAACTGGAACGAGCCCAGGGCCTGCCAGATGACGTAGCCGGCCAACACGGTGCCGATGCTGTACCCACCAACCATCACGGGCAGCACGAACATCAACACCACGTGCACGAGCTTCCAGAACACGATCTCGAGCACACGTCGTGGGGTGTGCTCGATCTGCGCAACGTTGCCGATGCGGCTCAACCGCAGCATCTGGAAGTCTTTGACCCAGATCCAATGCATGGTGAAGACCAGGTAGGCAAAGGGCGCGTACAGGTGCTGGTAGCGGTGCATCGGCCGCCACTTCTGGGTCGGTGAAAAGCGAAGAATGTCGCTGGCTTCGATGTTGAAGTCGAGGCCCGGAATGTTCACGCACATGTGGTGCATGACCGCGTGCCGAAGCCGCCACAGATAGGCGTTTGGCCCGAAGATATTGAACGTGAGTTGGAACAGCAGCTCGTTGACCCAAGGCCGCTCGCTGATGGTCCCGTGCACCGCGTCATGGGAGACGTTGTAGGCGGTCGCCATGGTCAGTGTGGACAGCGCCACAATCAGGGCGAGGTCGACGGGCAGGCTGTGCTGCACCAACGCGACCTGGGCCCACGTCCCCCACCAAGCGCACAGATAGAACACCACCTTGAACCACATGAATCCAGTGGCCTTGCGACCCGCAGGCTGGGTCGCCAGATAGGCCCGCACCCTTGACTTGAGCGCGCGCTGGAAGTCACGCCTCTGACTGGAGTCGAAGTCCACAGCCTCGGTGACAGAGTTCATGCCGCCCCCCGAGTCAGGCGCTTGGAGTAGCCCCAAGCGTCGAGCCAGCGGCCCAGACGGGTGCGCACCGCTTCCTCTTCACTGGCGCTGATCTCGTGCTGCGGCGGCTCGCTGACATGGACGCTGTCGACATAGGCGCGCATCGCTGGCGCGTGAACGTCGAATTCACCAAGCTCGAGGGTGCAGTAGATGTGCTCCATCGTCGCCATCGGGTCGGCCAAGAAGTCCTCGAAGGACACCTCGACCAACTGATTGGCGGCCAGGCCGACCTTGTCCCGCTCGTAGTTCTGATGGGCCAGATCGTGGCTCCACAAGATGTTCTCTTGCACAGCGTCGGCATCGATCTCTTGGAACCAGGTCAACGAGAACGAGTGCCACAGTCCCTTGTTCGACGCAAAGACCTCGTAGGGGTCGCGGCGAATGAAGATGTAGCGAGCGTCCGGGTACAGCTCGCGCAACGCCTCGAGTCGCCCGGTATGGGGTGGGCTCTTGAAGATCATGCGCTTGTGATCATTGGCCTTGCTGCTGCGCCAATGCAGGTCGGTGAGCGCATCGAGAAAGGCCCGGCGGACGGTGGGCGGCTGCTTGTCCAAGAACAACGCTGTGTCCCCATACAGCTGCTTGAACTGGCGCGGGAAGACCTGGCCCCAGTTGCTGGCCTCGGGCAGCGCACTGAACAGCAGGCTCACGTCCTCTTCACCCGGCAGCGAGAACTGGAACGGGATGCGGTGAGCCGGATGAATGACCCCAAACAGCGTCGCGATGGCTTGGGCGACCGGCTGAAACCAGCTCTGCGTCAGGTTGAACGCCGGGCTGAAGAAGCAGTGGTAGAAGTCGAGGTAGCCATAGCGGCTGTCCTTCATCAGGACTTCTTGCAAGTGGGTCGTGCCGCTGCGGTAGTAGCCCAAGATGAACAGCGGCGGATGCTGAAGGGTGCGGGGTTCATCGGACATCCAGCGCTGGACCATCTCGGCCTCGCGCCAGCCCTCGGTCAGGCCAATCTTGGCAATCCACACCAGCGCTCGGGGCGTGTGCCGCAAGTCGAAGCCATGGCGCCAGACCATGCCGAAGTAGTCGAGAAAGAGCCGCATGAGGAAGTTCTGTAACTGCTAGAGCGCCGAACAGGTAAACGGTGCGAGGCCCCTGAGGCAGGCTTGAGTCCAGGGCGGCGAGCAGCGCGTTCGCGAGGCGGGAGCGTGCTTCAGCACGTGACCGACGAGAGACGTCGTCG
>Ga0114932_10004888_pt1 | contig 12178 bp, 17 predicted proteins | sample 2SBtaG_2_FD_87286 | JGI IMG/M metagenome (GOLD analysis project Ga0114932, IMG submission 87286) | Deep subsurface microbial communities from Kolumbo volcano to uncover new lineages of life (NeLLi) - 2SBTROV12_ACTIVE470 metaG | ecosystem: Environmental > Aquatic > Marine > Volcanic ... | reverse complement strand
GTGCGTATTCCAAACCGAACAGGGCGTTCAAACCAGGTTCTAGTTCTTTGGCAAGCTGTGCTCTATTAATAGCCATATCCTATCTCCTATATTCCTGATGTTGAGTCCATAAAATGAACGTTAAGTTTTACGACCGCTAATCGGCCTGCTGCAGTTTTATCAACTGCGCCTTCTGCTACTGAAGCTTCGTCATCAAATCCTACAACTTTCATATTTAATGAAGCAGTAGTATTTACTGTTCCTACATCTAGTTCTCCTAAAGAGTAACCAGAAGTATTAGTTCCAGTAATTGCTGTTGCGAAGTTAGCATTAATAAACAGATTTGAATCAGGCATTGCTCCGTTACAATTAATAACGAATAATGCGTGAGGGTTATCTGCTACATAAGCTATAGCTTCTGTTGACGGCTTGATTGCCGCATATCCAGGCCAGTATGGTGCCCATGTTGGAGTTCCATCAGTTGCAATGTATTTACAACCCATGAAGACACCTAACAAAGGTACAGTACCGCCTGCCGCAGCGCCAGGTACATCTATTAATCCGCTAGCTAGAGGGATGACTGGAGTTCCAGTCCAAATCAAACTTGTTGTTCCACTACTTGAGCCTTCAAAATTAATAGGATACGCATTAACGCCTTGGTTATTATAATTTGAGCCTGATCTTTCGTAAGGACGAAGACCAAAAGCTGCATCTATATTAGCCATAATTTGTCTCCTTTAGACAATGTTGGTGTAACATAGATCTTAACCATTAAGATTTTTTGTTTCCACCAAATTCTACCCGAGATTGCCTATCTTGTGAAATTGGCATGGAGGGGTGCTCTTCCCTCATAAGATCGTTGTCAACTGATTTCTGTTGATCGTTAGTTAAGTTTTGGAAATATTCATCCCTAGACTCTTTAACTTCAATCGGACATCTCATTAACATTAATCCACCTACTGCAATAGTGCCTTTAAATTTTCCCTCACTTAAATGAGGTAAATCCATTCTGTCTGGATATTCATCTGCTCTCACAGGTTCATATCCCGATCTGATTCTAGCAACTACGTTTTTATCATCTTGCGTACCTCTATACTCAAATCTTACCCACCGATGGTGAAAACCTTCTGGTGGCTCAGGGGCATCTAAATTAGATGGCGGAACCCAACCTTTTTTACGAGTTTTTTGTTCACGGGTTTCTAATTTGCGTGAGGTTTTTTGTTTACTATCTATAGTCATATTACGCCTCCTTCACGTGTTTTGCGTACTCTTCAAGTGGCACACCAAGTCTTTTAGCTATTGCTATCTGGGAGGGTGTGAGTCTCACTACTTTGCGTCCATTTTTTGTCGATCTATTAGCAGAGGCAACCGTTTGGACTCTTCGGCTGTCTTTGTTCTTATCCTCGAATTTATGAGGAAACTCTTTTTTTATTCGTTTGTCAAGCTCATTATAATACTCATCTGTCTTGCCGTCAAACCCTTCTTCTTGAATAAGTTTTTTATGAAAAGATAAAGCGGTGTAAGTCATGGCTTCATCTTTACCAAACCACTCATTTTTTTCTGCCCAAGCTGCTGCTTTAGGATCTGGTTCAGGTTTAGGTTGAGATTTTTGTGTTTTATTTTCTTCAGGCTTATCTTCTTTTTTTTCTGACCTTTGTTTTAAAGACGCCTCAGCTCTCTCTTCTTCTATAGCTAATCTTGCCATAGCTTTTTGAGCTTCAACTTGAGCTTTAGCATCGCCAGCATTAATAGCTGATTGTAGAACACTTTGAGCTTTATCCATTTCTGACGAAACTCTTTTTTTATATTCATCTAAATAACCCTCATCTACTTTAACAACTTTTCCTTTAAGATCATCTCTTTCTTTTTTTACAGATTGTGCATAGACTAAAGCTTCTTCCTTTTGACGTTCTGCTTCTCTAATTTTAAAAGTAAGTTTATCAATTCTTTTTTTTACAGATTGTGAATATTCTTCACCTTCTTCAACAGTTTCTTTTTTTTGTTGATCCTCTTCAAAAACTTCTTCAACAGTTTCCTCATTTTTATTTTCTATCTCTACATCCATTGATTCCCCAGATGTATCTATTGGAACAGTTTTATTAGTTTCTTCTTTAGTATTTAATATTGTTGGCATGGGCCCTCCATGTTAAATTAAGTTAGCTGGCAATATATCTCTAGGATCTTCGACAACTGCCAGTACTTCATCGTCGTTGATTATACGAAGTTCACCACCATCAATGCTAAGTCTAGCTCCAGCATATTTTGTAATGATAATCCAATCGTCTTTTTTACACCACGCACCATTAGGAAACTTATCTTTATCCATGTAAGCATCAGGACCTACGGCAATAACTTTACAAATATTAGTGGCAATAGAAGCTTGCTCAATAGCGGTATCTGTAAGAATTACACCTCCTGCTGTTTTACCTTCTAATTTTAAAGGAAATAAAACAAGACGATATCCTGTTGGTTTAGGTACTTTTTCTATATCTTTTTTCTGTGTTTCTTTTTTTTTACCATCCCAAATATGTTTTGGCATAATAAGTTTACTTGCTGGTTTATTCATCCAATAGCTCCTGTTTTTTTAGCAGGTCCGTGAGTTCCTGTACTTCTTGTTTTAAAGCATGTAACTTTCCCGTTAAATACTTATATTCGTCCCAATTTGGAACGCCTTGTAATATAGCTTGTTCTACGGTTGCTTGTCTAGCAATTAATTCTTTTTTGTAATAGGTAAAAAAATTTTCTAAGCGCATGATTTCATGTGGTCGCTCATCTCTTTAGCTCTGTTGGGGGTTTGTTTTGCCCAACGACTATCGAGCATTTCGATCGACGCAACATGATAACTAGGTGGATCTTCTGCAAGTGCTTTCCACATATTACGGAATTTTGACACTCCAGATTTTCCAAGTTGAAAAATCATTTCTATAATTATAATTTTTGCATCGTCTGAGATGTTGTAACCTTCGCATAATTCTTCAGAACTTTTAATAGCTGATTGCAAATCATGTTCTAGTATAGTCATGAGGAATTTTTCCTCGTATTCTTTATTGTCTTCCCAAAAATCTTCAACACACAGGTGTCCTACCCCCACTGTTCTCTTACCTAGGGTATCTAGGTATACCTTGTTTCTGTAGCCTTCGTGTTTTTTCACGGAAGCTAAAAGTTTTTCCATATCTATCATGTGTATATCTTTGTTCTTGGTCTTTTCTTTGGTAGCATGCGCCCAAACCCTTTAGGAGTTACAAACACAAAACCACCTTTTTTGTAATTCTTAGCCCATCTTTTAGCTATTTCTGGTTCGTTTGCAAATAAGTATTTTCTTTGTTTTTCTGATTTAAAAGGCATTATTTTTTTCTAAGTTTAGATAAGGTTTTAGCAAATCTTGCTCTTTGACCTAATTTTCCTCCTTTTTTAGCAGCAGCATTAAGTTTGTTTTTAGGAATTGTTTCACCCTTTTTAATACCTAAAGATTTTCTTAAAGATCCTGGTTTCTTAATAGCTTTTTGAATATCTAATTTACCACCTTTTTTCATAGGTATAATAGATCCTTCAGCCGATCCTTTTGCGTATCCTCCTTGTCTAGCTTTAACGGGTTTTTTTGCTGTTTTAGCACTTTGAACAAAATCTTTTTTAGTAGGAGATCCTTTAGATCCTACTTTACGCATTTTTTCTCCACTACCATCTTTTATTCTTTGTCTTTTTGCATGAATATTTGCATATAATCCTTGTTTAGTCATTATTTTCCCTTCTTAAACATATTTAATGCTGCAGGTCCCGCGCGCACGCCCAAAGAAACTGAGCACGCCAGATATAAAAGATGGCGATAATACTCAGGAAGCCCACTTAAAATTTCAAACCCACGTTCTATATGGGGTTGCATAAAAGGCAAGAAGGCGCATATCGCTGGAATCATTAACGCAAGTAAAACAAATTCATCTTTCCAGGATCCTTTCATTTGATCCACGGCTGATGCTTCCCATTTCACTTTCCCAGCAATCTGGTCTTGTTTCAATTTAGTTGCTGCTTTTACTTCGGTAAGTTTTAATTCTGATTTTGCTTTTTTGGTCTCGACGAAGCCGCGAATTCCATCGGCGGCGACGCCGAGTAAGGGTTTTGCTAAGAGTTGCCAGACCATAGTCTAGGCAGCCCCGCCTGTCATCCAACTAATAACCCAAAGAACTACAATAGCTACGATAGCAGCTTTAATCCAGTCCTTCATCTGCCAATCACTCCACTCTTTAATGTGTGACCATAGATCTTTAATTAAATTCATAAGACCTCCTTTTGAGAGTTAATTTATATCAGAATAAAAGTTTATCTTAAACCTTTAAAAGGAACTTTTTTTATCTGAACTTTACTTCTTTGTCCTTTTGGCCCCGCGCCTAAATTTTGTTTTACTTTTGGTCCTTCCATAGATGCAGAGTAAACATCAGCTATTGCTTCTTTGTTTTTAAATTTTCCTGCATAAGGATTACCATCAGTAGAAACAGTCATTTTTGCATTTGGATATAGAGAACCATTTATAAATTTTGGTTTTGGATTATTTAATGCCATGTTATCTCCTAGTGAATTGTTGGTTTATCTTCATCTAATTCTTGTAAAGCATGTTGAATAAATAGTAAAGTCTGGTCTTCACTATATCCTTTACCTTCAAACAATTCTTTTACTTTAACCATTAAAACTTCTGCCATAATTAAAGCTAAATGATCACTAGTTACTGTATCTTTGACAAATTTATCAAGAAGATCAATGTAACTATCAAATAGTTGTTGTGGTGTTATTAAAGTTTTATTTAACATTTTTATATTGAAAACCTGGTCCTTTACCTTGAGAGTCAAGTTTTTTAAGGTTTATCTTTGCTCTCAACATAGCTATATCTTCTTGTGAGTCAATTCTAGCATTATCAATTTTATCTTTTTGTTGTAATTTTTGCTGTTCAAATCCAAGTTTAGTTTGATCAAATTGTAATTTAGCCTGATCATTCATTGCGCGTTGCTGTAATTCTTGTTGTTTTAATTGAATAACAGGATCTGGTTGACCTGATCCACTCATTTTTGCCTGTAATTGCTGTACTTCTTGTAAGAACTGAGCCTCTAACATAGCTATCTGTCCTTCAGTCATTGATTCAAGATTTTCTCCCTCAGCAGTTTGTCCCATTTGTTGCTCTGCTTGTTGGATCTGCATTGCTACTGCTTCTTTTGCTTTTAATGAAACATGTTGTAAAATATGTTTATTTAATTCAACGCCAATTTGTGGCATTAACTGAACAATCGACGATAAACCAAACGTAACATGCGCTTGAATATGAGCATCATGATTTTGTCCTTCATAAGCTTCAATTTTATCTTCTTCAATTAATTTACGGTTCTCCATGGTTGGGCTCATTGGTTCGGGTTTTTCCAATTTCATAATCTTGTCAATATCCGAAACGCCCAATGCCTCGTACATGCGAATATAAGCTTCTTTCACGTTGTGAAGTTGAGGCGCACTCGTTGCTAACTGAAGCTGAGTCTGTGCCAACTGAATGCGTTGTGCCATGGAGAATATGTTCGGATCTGCAACGGGAATAATATCCACGCGTTCATCGAAATCTGTTTGTTTAATAGATCTATCTCCTCCAACAACCGCATAAGGGTATTCCTCAGGAAGGTATGATTGAATAACGTTAGCTAATAATTTAAATTCTTTGTGCATTGCATAATACATTCTTTTGTGAATGCTACTCATGATACGCGAACCACGTTCTAATAAAGCAATTGTCGTTCCAACAGGGGCACCTTGATTTGCATCACCTACTTGCATGTCTGCAATTTGTGCAAAGCGTTGACCTGCATCAACAACAAAACCAAGTAAACCAAATAATGTTTGTGATGGTTCTTTATAAGGTAATGGCATTAAGCCTTCTCGAATAGCACCAGACGGTGCATCAACATCTCTAAACTCACCTGGTTGTAATGGGTCATCATTATCAGCGATCCGTAGACCACGTGTCTTGAAGCCCGCAGGAAGATTAGCTAATGTTCCAGCATCAATTAATTGACGTAATGCTTGTGTCGCGGTACGCGATAGGCCACCAATTAAATGTATTAAACCAAAACCATAAAATCCTAAACCTGGTAAAAATTTATAATGTACAAAATATTGTTTCTTCTTAAATAACGGATCATCTTCATCATAGTTACGACGAATAGATAAAACTTTTCCTGAAGACTCTTCTAGAGTTACAATATAGGGAAGTTTAATTCCTGTTTCCTCATCATCTCTTTTATCTTCATAACCAATTAGATCTAAGTTTACATGAAACTCTAAAATAGAAACTGTTTCTGATTCTCCTGTTGTTTGAACACCTTCTAAATTATTAATAGCATCTTTAATATTTCCTGTGCTGTACGTTGGTGTATCAGGAGGTGACGGCGTAATATCAATGTCTCGGTAAAAACCTGCAACTTGTTTTTTACGTACATCATTTTCTGATAATCTAACAAGATGTGTAACACGTTCACATGAATCTAAATCACTAGCTGTGTAAGGAACAACAAGATCTTCAGCAGGAACAAATTTAGAAACCGCACGTCCTAGTTGTCCGTCGTAATATACTTTTTTAAATGTGGAACCACTGAGTGGCAAATAAAATAACATCTGATCAAGTTCAGGAGTGTACTCTTCCATTACTTGTGTAATGTTGTAATTCATAAATTCTTTTACGCGTTGTGATTGTTGATATACTTCAACTGATTCTTTTCCCACGACACGCGTTCTCACAGGACCATCAGATGGCATCATTTCTTTAAAGGCGGTTGAACTAAATTGTGTAACAGCTTCTGCTAATAAAGGATGGGTAACGGAACTCGCACCGCGAAACGGTCTTGTTCTTTCTTGAAACTTTACTCCAAGTAAATCTAATCCTTGTGTGTAAGTATGGGCCCACTCTTCGCGTGACGCCCGATCATTTTCATAATCACCCATAAGATCACTAGCAATAACTCCTAGATCACCGTCGTCCATGTCCTCCGCTAAATTACCATAAAAGTCTTGATCCATTTCTGGTTCATCAGAGATAATAGTTTCTTCGGTAACTACTTCAATTTCTACTGGTTCTTCGTTTTGAATTGCTTCTTCAATTGTTTCACCAACAACGGATTGTATTTTTTGATCAATATTATTATCAGCCATAATTTTTTATAACCTATTCACGTCTATAAAGCCACCAAAATGAAATGAAGGTATTTCAATAGAGCCACCTAATTTTTTCTTCGTTATTTTTTTGGTTGTGTCTTGGATATTGGTTGATTCTCTTTGGAGGATTTTTGCGAAGAACTTCGTAAGTTGTTCTGCATAATTATAGATGTTTGGCCTGCTTCCACCCTCGGAAGTTGTTGAGGAGTCGTCACTAAAGTTGTTTTTAAAACTGCCACCTTGTTTATCCTTTTTCCAATTGTTAACTAGTTTCTCTAATTCTATTTCAGATATATACGTATTAGCATCTAAATTCAAATCATTTGTAATATCATTAAGCTGATTTTGAGTAAATTCTTGAATATAAGGTAGTATATCTGCTTTTTTTAAAGGAGAATTCTTAATAGCATCTTTGTCAATAATTATACGAATTCCTGCATTTCCGTCTACTATTATAGGTTGATAACCACGAAATAAACCATTAGGATCCGCGTTTATAATTCTTTCAAATAAAGATTTCAATGTATCACTATCACGTAGATTTTCTGACCCATCTTCAACAATATCTAAAGAAAAATGATTAGGGTTCTTTGTTAACTCTTTTGCCGTATTAACCCATACCTCTGTTTGATTAAGCATATAGGCAAGTTTAGCTGCCGCGTCTTTTGCGGTTTCTTTTGACATGTAGGCTTGTTGCACGGTTGATGGATTTTGATACAATTCCCATCCACCTGTACCATGAACAGTTCCACTAAAATCAACTCCTGTAAGCTCTCTAACATATTCAATTGCTTTAGCTGTCACTTCTTCATTTACCTTAAATTTTTTATCATCAGGTAAGGCATTATATTTTTCTCCATATTCCACGAACCACGGAGAACCTTCACCAGGATCGACTTCCATAGAAAGACGACGCAAGTTTCTATTAAGCGCCATATCAATATCTCCACTAGTGCCTAGTTCACCATACATCTTTGTTAAGTTCATCCAACCGATTGCTTGAATTTCTGCAGGGATCCAATCGTTCTTACCTTTCCAATTTATATCATTTAAATATTTTGTAAGATCTTGACCAAATAAAGATCTGTTTTCATATTTAGTTCCTGTAATACCTCCTTGACCAAAATCAGTTTTAATATTTTCAGGAACAATATAACCAAGTTCTCGAAGTTTATTTAAGTAAGTAGGATCTACCATTCCTGTATCTCTTGCTGTATGAACGTCGACCACGAACGGCGAACCGCCTGCCGTGTCATTATTCATAATGGAACGCGTTACTAAACCTTCACCCGCATCAATAAAATCAGCTATCTTTGGACCAATACCACTTTCAATATCTTTTCCGTAAATAATGCTTTTAATATTATTTGTTGGTGCAGGAAGACCTTTTCCTTTTACGTCATCAAACGGCACACCTTTTTTATATTGTTCATAAATATATAAAACATTGGTTAAAGCATTTGTGGGAGACTCATTAATTTGTCCTGATAACCATGCTCTTGCTACTTTATCACGAAGATCTTTATCTCCTCCAGTAACATCATCAAAACTCTCATATACTTTTTTATACCAATCTTTTTGATTAAAAAATTCTTCATCACTTAATGTAATTTTATTTGTCCAATCTTCAAAATTAATATTCCCTATAGCAATAGGAGGTAGATTAGATCCTTCGGGACCATTTAAAACTATACGCTCGTTTTGTGGGCCACCTGGATATGTATCCGTCTTACCATCAATAATATTTTGTAATCGCATCTTATGTAACCGTGTAACGTTATCCGTTTTTTCAGGAGCAAAATTAACACCTTTCTTTTTTTTCTTTTGAATATCTATAAACTTATCTTCAAGTTTGGTGACTGTTTGATCCACCGCTTCTTCCATTAGTACTTCAGCTAATCTTTTCCAATTAATATCTATCTTTGGTCCATCATCATTAGGATCAGGCATTTGATCGGGTAGATCAGGTAAAACATTTCCTTCTTGATCTATTGTTGTTTTCTTTTCTTTCGAATCATCTTTTTTTGCTTGTAAGACAATATTATCTAAAGACGTATCGCCGATCACGGGAGGCGCATCATAAAAACTGTCTCCGTATGTTTTGTATTCTTTAATTCGTTGTGATTCAGTCTCAGGGAATAATGTTTCGAGGTCCACTAAATCATTGGCACCGTAACCTGAAAGATCTATGTTTTGCCCTTTAAAATAATCAATGACAGCAGGAACAGATATTCCCATCTGTGTCGCGATAACCGTTAGAGGTACTGCAGCTTGAGCTACCATTTAATAATACTCGGGTTGTTGTTCGTAAATAGGTTTAATCGGGTCTTCATAATCATCCTTCAGCGCAATAAAATTACCTTGACGATAACGCATTAAGGCTTGCGTCATACTATCAACTAAATCATCATGTTCACCATAAGGAAATGCGGCGCATTCTTCAATCATTTCTTCCGCGAATTTTTTTCCTTCAGGGGCCCATACTTGACCCGCTTCAAAAATAGGAGACACAGAATTTACTCTTGTTAACTTATCGTTACCACGTGACGGCGAATAACTTACCACAGGAATTCCTACTTGTCTAAGTTCTTGTATTAAGGGCATGCCACTTGCTTTAGCTTCAACAATAATTGTTTCTGGTTCCCAATACTCATACTGTTCTAAAGCAATCTTTTTCAATTCAGGAAATTCCCAACGCTCTTTGATACAATCTAATAATATAATTTGATCCTGATTATATCCTGCTTTAAAAATTCCCCATGTACTAATAGCACTGAAATCCGCTTTTTCTTTTTTACTAAAGGCGGTGTCATAACTTTGAATAATATGAACTAGTTGAGGCATATCTTCTTTATCCCACATCTTCCACCATTCGCGTTTAATAATCGCTCCTTCTTGAGACGTTGGTTGTTGTTGATATTGCGCCTCCCACGACATAACAGGTAAGTTTGATTTGATAGACTCTAGTTCTTGTTGTTTCCAATACTCAGGCCAAATAGGTTTACCACTTGGAAGTAAAGCAGGGAACTCTACTACCTCCCATTGATCCGCTTTAGTTTCTGCTTGTTGTTTTATTAAACGGCCCGTCAAGTCGCGCTCCGACCAACGTGTCATTACGACAACTATAGCTCCACCTGGTTGTAAACGTTGCCTTGGTCCTGACATATACCACTCAAATGCATTATCAAAATTAGTTTCACTTATACTTTGCTCTGAATGAGGGTCATCAATGATCAATAGATCTGCACCACGTCCAGTAATAGCACCACCGATACCAGCTCCAAAATATTCTCCTGCATGATTTGTTTCCCAACGTCCCGATGCTTTACTATCTGCACGTAATCGAACATCTTTAAATATTTTCTTGTATCCTTCGTCGTCCATAAGGTTACGCATTTTTCTACCAAACCTATATGAGAGCTCTGCTGTGTGAGTTGCTTGGATTATCTTTGTTTTTGGTTTCTTACCCATCAACCAAGCTGGAAACAAGTACGAAGCAAATTCTGATTTAGTGTGTCTTGGTGGCATATTGACAATTAATCGCTTTAACTTGCCAGATGCTATGTCTTCAAATTTATTAGCCATTACATTGTGGTGATATCCATCAATAAATTCAGGCCAGACCATTTTAACAAAGTGCATAAAGCTATCTTTTGCCTTGGCTGCATCATCCTGCATCGCAATTGCTAATAAAAGCCTTAATTCTTCGTCCGAATACTTTTCAAATTTATTATTTTTTTGATCCATTGGGACTCCTACCCTCTTTATACTAAAAAAAAGGGGTATACCCTATAAAAAAGTGTTTCATATGAAAAATTGGTGGCTGAAAATTTGAAACATGCGCTAGAGCACCTCGCGCACCAGAGCGCGTGGCGTTTTTAGGGGTCGGGTATCCGCGGTTTTCCGCCATTTTTTTCATAATTCACAGGTACCCTAACGTTTTTCGCGATTAATGGCAGATTTCCCACGATTACCAATGTACGATAATTGTAGTTATCGTACCTTATCCTGTTTTACCGCAGATTTCCTCGCTTTTCGTGAGGCGCGAACCGTGAACTTTTTCAAGATAACTAGATATAGTACCCCAACCTTCCCTCGTTGGCGGTTCGTTTACACCGTTTCGTGAGAGATCTAGCGAAAGCCTTCCCTCATATAGATTTATTATCTCTGGGGGAAGGTGCTTCGCGTGTTGCTGATAAACCAATATGTAATTGCAGCCTCCAGTCTCCTTCCACAATTTAATGTTCATTGATATTTGATGTGGACTCAGCTTGATCTTGTTACCAGTTGCAACTTTAGCCTCAATGAAGATCGTATCTAAACGTGGAGCAACTCCAATCATATCAGGGAACCCATGAAGGGTTGTAGTCTCAATGCGCAACCAGTTATAAATAGTAAGCTTTTTCTTTATTAATTTAACAAAGTATGACTCTTTCATGTTACAAAATTAGTATGATTATTTTTTTAAAAAGCACAGATACGCATGATTAAGGTTTGGTTACTCGTTACAGCAATGTCATTACAAGGTTGGCCAAGTGTAAAATATAGTGCAGAACTATTTATGAATGAGCAAACATGTGAAGCAAAAAGAATATATGTTGAGAACCAATCAATTGAAGGTGCATTGAATAGAGGATACTCTGCAGTGCATGTTGAAACGTGGTGTCTTGAAACACTTATGTTTACACCTAACAGTACTTAATCCTCTTGCTCAATTAGTTTTGGTTCAGGCTTAGTCTCTTCTTGTTCAATGACATTCTCTTCATTAACAATTGGAATTCCTTTACGTTGTAGTTCACTTAGCTTTTGCAATAGTTGATCGCGCGGTAAGTTCTCAACAGCACTCTCCATTCTTATTGTTGGATCATACAATCCTGCAGCCTTACCTCTTAAAGCCTCAGCATTGATCGCTGCCGCATAATGTTTTTCGTCTTCAGCTTTTTTACTGAGATCATCAAGCCTAGCAACATGCTTATCCATATTAACAGAATACTTATCTGCTAATTCTTTTTTCATATCGTAG
>Ga0114932_10004884_pt1 | contig 12188 bp, 8 predicted proteins | sample 2SBtaG_2_FD_87286 | JGI IMG/M metagenome (GOLD analysis project Ga0114932, IMG submission 87286) | Deep subsurface microbial communities from Kolumbo volcano to uncover new lineages of life (NeLLi) - 2SBTROV12_ACTIVE470 metaG | ecosystem: Environmental > Aquatic > Marine > Volcanic ... | reverse complement strand
GCTGCTGATTCTGTGAACGAAGGGACCTCCGAACCGGGCACCGAAGAGGAGCCCGACAGCCCTTGGTACGACCCGACCCGGTGGCTGGTGACCCTGGTTGCCATGTGGTTTGTGACCGTTGGCGCCCAGACTTGGATTCCGGGGTTGGACGTGGTGGTGTTCCAGCAGTTCCAGGTCAAGCCGATCGGCATCATTGGCTCGAACGATGCGCTCGCAATTCTGGTGATCTTCCGCGGCCTGTTGGCGCTGCGTGAGCGACCCAGCGTTGAGCAACAGCGCGCCGCATTCGCACTGTTCTGTGTGTGCACCGCGGTCTGGGCCTGGGGCTTTGCCCATTCGCTGTTGCAGATGCGGATTGGTCAGGCGTGGGTCGTCATCGAGCCAGGCCAGATGTGGCTGGGTGTGACGGTGCTGACCCTGGTCGCTGGAAACGCCATCTGTTGGGCGCTGGCCACGTGGATTTCGCGCGCCGGCGTTGGCTCTGGACCTCTGTTGCTGTTCGGGTCAGTCCTGTCGATCCAGGCGGTTGGCAACGCCTATGACGTCGGTGAAATCCTGGCGCTGGGTGGGGATCTTCAGCTGTCGCTGATGTTCCCGCTGCTGTCGATAGTGGTGGTGTTGCTTGGGCTTGCCGCGTCGCTCCCCGAGTTTCCGTGGGCGGTTCGGGACGACCTACGACTGCGGTCCCCGGTGGATGTGCTGGTGCTGCCGCTGGTGGTCGGGGGCCTGATCGCGATTCCGTTGAGCATGAGTGCGCGAGCGTGGATGTTCGATTGGATCGGCGATGCGGCCACCCTGTTTGCAGCGATGCTGGTCGTTGCGCATCTGGTCCAGGCCAAGGGCAGCCGTCAGATCGTACCTGCGTTGCTGGCGTTCGTGCCCGCATCGGCGCTGGCCGTGTTCCTGGCCATCGGCTTTGCCCGCAGCGGTGGACTGGAGCGATTGATGGCTCCTGGGCCGTTTGATGGCACCGCCAGCGCGCGCGTGGTGGCTCATTCGGCCGACCCTGGCCCTGGTGATGCGGACGTGATTCGGGCGCGGCTCGATGCGTTGGGGGTCGAACACACGATGACGGGTCAGGGAGGCCAACTCACGATTGATCTGCGTGATGTCGTTGGTCCAAACGAAGTGACCAATGCGTTTCTGCCGCGGCGGGCTCTATATTTTCATGTCGTGGATGAGGACAAGACTCGACTGGCGTTGGCTTCCGGGCCCAATGCATCGTTCGCGCCGGGCCTGTTGGTGGTCTACGACTGCGCCGGCCAGCCGGTCGGCAGCCCCTATTGTCGGCCGTTGGTCGTGGAGCCTGCTGTGATCGGTCCCGAGCACATCGCCGACGCGAGTGTCGGGTGGTCGCAGTACTCCGAGCCCCTTGTGTTGATTTCCTTCACCCCCACTGGCACCCAGCTGTTCGGTGATGTGACCACGGAGATCGTGAACTCACGGTTCGCCATGGTGATCGACGGTGCGGTGCTGTCAGCACCGACGGTGCGCAGTCCGATCACAGGCGGTCGCGCTCAGATCGAGATGGGCAACCAGGGCATGCCCGGCGACGCCGAGAAAGAGGCCCGCATGCTGGTGGTCGCGTTGACGACCGAGCCGCTGGTCGGCACCTGGAACCTGCTGTCGGTGGCGCCGATTCCGTAGCGGGGGGTCTCCGTAGCGGGGGGTCAGGATCCTCCTATTCCTATTCGGCTGTCTCTGTAGATGCCTTCTGTAGGCACGTCTACATGGGGTCAGGATCCTCCCATTCCTATTGCAGACCCCACTTTGCACTGCAGATTTCCGCCTGAATAGGAATGGGAGGATCCTGACCCCGTCTGCGGTCGCTTCTGGTGCGGGTCTACGCGAACGGCCGAATAGGAATAGGAGGATCCTGACCCCTATTTCGCTTGCGCCAATACCACCTGGAACGGCAGGTGCTGCAGGCGACCGAAGCGTGGATCGCGCTGCAGGCCATTTCGACCCTGGGTGGCGGGACTGCGAAGTCCACATAGAAACCGGGTCAGCGAGCGGGCATGCGACAGCTGGGAGTGACCCTCGGAAGCGACCTCGGCAATCAGGGATCGGTGTGCATCGGTGAGCTCGGCCGGTGCAGACCGAGGCAAAGCACCCCCCGGGTCGCCCAGGCAGGGACCACAGTGGCCGCAGTCGCCTTGCAGCTCCTCTCCAAAATAGCCAACCAACGCACGGGTCAGGCAGGACTCTTGCTCTGCGAAAGCCAGCACCCGAGCGGTTCGGGCGATGTCCTTGGCTTCGCGTTCGTCGAACAGCGCGGTCAGGTCTGCGACCACCTTGTCGACGTGGATGTCGACGCGGCGTCGGTAGCCGTGGCGCAGCCCCGAGGGCTTGGTCAGCAGCTCGCCTTGCTGTTCGAGGTAGTTCACAGCGGCGGCAATTCGGTCGCGGGGCTGTCCGATCTGCTGACTGACCTCGTCGGGTTCGAGGTGCATCCACAGACGGTTCTGTTTGCCGGCCGCAAAGATGGCGCTCAGGAACGCGACCCGGTCGGGGTTGAAGCCGGCCAAGATCTGCTTGAGTGGCCGGTTGAACTGGATCTTATAGCCCGCGTAAAACGGGCCGGTGGCGTGCAGAATGCCCTGCAGCTCGAGGTAGGTCAGTACGGTGGCCACGACCAATGGGCGAATGTCGTGCTCCCGTGAGAGCGTGTAGCGAGACACCGAGAACGTCTGCTCGTGGCCGGCGATCTGACCGACAAAGCTGCGCAATGAGCTGTCGGTTGGGGTGTCGCCATAGCTGAAGTTGTCCAGCACAGCCTGGTCGTCAGCTGTCGCCAGGAGCTCGCAGGCAGAGGGGGCTCCGTCGCGGCCTGCACGGCCGATCTCTTGCGAGTAGCTCTCGAGTGACTTGGGCAGGTTGTAGTGGTAGACCGCCCGAATGTCCGCCTTGTCGATGCCCATTCCAAACGCAATGGTGGCGACCACAACTTGAATGCGGTCGGCCATGAACGCCTCTTGCACGTCGCTGCGGCGGTCGTTCGCCAGACCTGCATGGTAGGCCTGCGACGCGAATCCGGCGTTCGAGAGAGCCTGGGCGATGCGCTCGGCTGTCTTCTGCAAGGTGACGTAGACGATGGTGGCGCCGCCGTCTTGTGCACGCAGGCGCTCGGTCAGCACGTCGACCCGCTCAGGCGCGCGGCAGCGATGCACTCGCAGGGTCAGGTTGGGGCGGTGAAAGCCCGTCTGGATGTGGTCCGCTTTGTCGATGGTGAACGCCCGGCGCACGTCGTCGGCGACGGCCGGCGTGGCGGTGGCGGTCAGGGCCAGCACGCGCACGATGCCCAGCTCTTTGGCGAACGCAGCGATCTTTAGGTAGTCCGGGCGGAAGTTGTGCCCCCACTCCGAGATGCAGTGGGCCTCGTCGATGGCCAGCATGGCGATGTTGGTGCGGCGGAGTCGGGAGCGAAAGCCCTCGTTGCCCAGCCGCTCGGGGGCGACGTACAGCAGCTTGAGCGTGCCATCGGCCATCTGGTCGTAGATCGCAATGGCGTCCTCGCGGCTCAGGCTCGAGTCCAGCCGTGCCGCCGCGACACCCAACGAGACCAGTTGGTCGACTTGGTCCTTCATCAGCGCGATCAGCGGCGAGATGACCAGGGTGACGCCGTCTAGCTGCAGTGCTGGCAGCTGGTAGCACAAGCTCTTGCCACCCCCGGTTGGGAAGATGGCCAGTGCGGGACGTCCGGCGAGCAACGCCGCGATCACGTCGGCCTGCCCCGGTCGGAACTCGCCGAAGCCAAAGATGCTGTTCAGGTTGGCGGTTGCGGTCTGCATGCCCGTCCCCTAAGCCCCGTCCACCATGGATGCCGTGCCGATCATCGACTGGCTGACCCACGAGGGCAGACTGCATGCGAACCCCGCCGAGCTGACCGCTCGATTCGCTGAGCGGTGCTTGGCTGCAGGGCTGCCTGTGTGCCGCATTCGCATCGCCCTAGTCGTGCTGCATCCTCAGGATATGTCCTATGTCGTGACCTGGCAGCGAGGCATGCCCATCCACGAAGAGCGCATTCGTGCCGAGGTCTACCCCGAGGTCTTGGCGGCAAGCCCCCTGCAAGCCCTCGCACAAGGCCAGTCCACCGTGCGCCATCGCTTGTCCGGCAACCAGTCTCTCGACTGGCAGATTCTCACCGACCTGCGCCAACAAGGGCACACCGACTACTTCTCGCAGCCGCTGCTGACCATGGACGGCAAGACGACCCGTGCCATCATCTATGGAACCGATGCCCCCGGCGGCTTCACCGATGAGCACATCGCTGCCATGCAGGCCATCTTGCCGGTCCTTTCCCTGGTGTGTGAGGTGCACGCACAGGCACGTCGGTCCGAGATTGTGCTGGCCACCTACCTCGGCAAGAAGACCGCCCCTCAGGTCCTCGATGGACGCATTGCTCGTGGAGACGGCGAGACCATCGATGCGGTGATCTGGTTCTGCGACCTGCGCGGCTTCACGGCTCTGTCCGAGTCCCTTTCACGGACCGCACTGCTGGGTCTGCTGAACGACTTCTTTGGCGCCATGACCACCGCCGTCGAGGACCAAGGCGGCGAGGTGCTCAAGTTCATCGGCGACGCCATCTTGGCCATCTTCACCGTCGAGGGCGACCCCGCATCGGCCTGCAAGAGGGCTATGGCAGCGGTTCGCACGTCCCACGACGCCATCGACCGCATCAACCACCAGCGTGTGAAGAAAGGCGAGCCTGCCATCGAGTTCGGCATCGCGCTGCACGTGGGCGACGTGCACTACGGCAACATTGGTGGCTCAACGCGCCTGGACTTCACCGTCATCGGTCCTGCCGTGAATCTGGCCAGCCGCATCGAGGGCCAGACCAAGCTGCTGGGACAGACCGTTCTGGTGTCCGAAGCCTTCTATTCTGCGGCGCCCGACGGCCTGGAGCTGGCGGCCGAGGTGCAGCTGCACGGCATCGCACGGCCGCAGTGTATGTACCGTGTCATGGCCGACGATTGAGCTGGGCGACGCGGTCGGAATATGGGTAGATAGGATGGCGAGCGATGCACAACCGGAGAAATGAGATGCGACACCTGATTGTAATGGCGCCGGCCCTCATCCTCTTCGCTTTTGCGGCCTGCGACGGCGGTGAGCAGCCGTGCGTGGACGGAACTGTTCAGTGCGATGGCGATGCAACCTACCTGCTGTGCACCGACGGCGAGTGGGGCGAGTCCACGGACTGCTTGGGCACAGACACATGCATGTACATGGAGAGCATGGACATGGACATGTGCATGACGATGTAGACGGGGTCTCTTTGATGCGCTTTGTACTGCCCCTTTGCTTGGTTCTTGGCTGCGATCCGACGCCAGACTCCGACACGGATTCTGGTGGCGGAGGCGAATCTGATACGGACACGGACACGGACACGGACACGGACACCGACACCGACACGGACCCGGGGCCCTTCGCGTTCGTTGAGACCTTCGATGACGCTTCCAACCTCAGCGTCGGGGCTGTTGACGGATCCGGTTGGGTCCGAGGCACAGCACTCTTTGGGTTGGACGAGGACGCTGGAGACGGCTCGGACGGGGCCTATGCCCCGACGACCAGCGATACGCTGACAGCAGGCACCTACCAGTTCACCAGTGTGGACCTGGATGGGGTTCAGGTCGGCACTGATGGCGATGTCACCCTGCGCATCTCGGGTGCGTTCTCGATGACGAATTCCGCTCGACTGCAGTCGACGGGGGCGCTGCGCATTGTGGTCGATGGACCCTTTGACATCGGCGCCGGCTCTTCCTTCTTCGAGGCCAACGGTGGCGAGCTGATCGTCGATCAGCTGTCCACCGACGGCGTGAACATGGGCAATGTGCTGGTGCGCGCGACGACCGTTGGCGCAGTCCCCGCGGACCTGTCGGTGTCGAGCCGTGGCTCAATCACCTTTGACTCTGTGCAGGGGTACAACGAGTGGGATGCGGGGGCTACAGCCACGACCCGTGGCGGCGATACCATTCTGTGCGCCTATGGCGACATCGTCGTTCAGAATCTGACGCGCTTCGACACGCTCGGAACGGCCACGGCAGCCAGAGGGACAGGTATTTGGCTGCAGAGCGAGGGGGACATTGTGGTGCAAGGCACCTCGGCTTTCCTGCCGGACTTTGGCCCTGTTGAGCTTCGCGCTGCAGGAGCCATTCGCGTGCTGGACCTTGCCGATGTCCACAGCGTCGGTGGGCCGCTGGACATCATTGCGGATGGGCCTGTGGTGTTCGATACCGAAGCGCTCGTGCGTTCGCTTCCGGGGGATGGTCCGCGCCCAATCACCATCCGTGGCGCGTCGCTGACGATGGGCGAGTATGCCGTCTTGCAGACCACCAATTCGTTCTCGGGCTTTCCCGTCGGTGAGATCACAATCGAAGTGAGTGGGGACGCGACGATGGACCTCGAGTCGTTGATCATCATCGGCGATTCAGACTGTGGGGACGGCGGAGACGTGACCGTCAGGGCCGGAGGCAACGTCAGTTTGACCCAGGACTCGATGATCTATGCCGGTGAAGACGGCGGCTCGACCTGCCCCGGAGTGGGCGGTGATGTGCTGATCGAGGCGGGCGGCAGCATTGCGGCCACTGGAACCGGCGGGCCCTACATCCTGCCAGGAGCGGGCTTCACCAGCCCCGGAACGGTGACCGAGTCTCCCGGAGCATCGGTCACCGTTGAGCCAGACGCTGGCGTGCGACCGACGATCTCGGTCGAGTCCAATGCCCTTCCCGTGAATCTGGCGGGTCGAACAATCACCGACGTCAGCGTTGGCGCTGTCGATGGACTCGATTCCTGGGTGTCCGTCTGGGTTGATCCCGATGGCTCTGGAACGTGGGTCGCGCCGGCGGACGCAGTTGGACAGGTGCTGGTCGACGGTTGGAGATACCGCGTTGACCTGGGGCAGCGCATGTTCGACGGAAGCGGCTTAGACGAGCTCAGTGTGGCCTACTGACTGTCTGGAGTACCTGTGTTCGTCTGGTTCCTCACCTCGCTCGCGCTTGCTGAGCCGAGTCCAACGTGGACGGTCAGTGTCGATCCGCTGACCACGGCGCTTGGCTACGTGCACGTGCAGACCGAGGTCAAGATCAGCGACCACTTCTCGGTGTATTCGGGCCCGCACCTTCGCTTGTTCGATCCGCCGTGGACGGCGGCGGCCGACCGGGAGCCCTTCCTGGGCGTAGGCATCGAGTCGGGTGTGCGGTGGTTCCCCAAGGGCCAAGCCCCCGAGGGCTTTTGGCTGATGGGCCGCGGCGTCATCGCCTATGCCTGGGCCACGGACAGCGATGCGAGCAACCCTGCGGGCTATGGCAGCGGCCTGTTCGGCTACACCTGGATTGTGGGTGACCACTTGGTGCTCGCACTCGGCACGGGCATCCAGCGCATCGACTACGGGGTCGGTGACTACGGCCTGCACACCTTCTTCCCAGCGGCTCACACCAACATCGGTTGGTCCTGGTAGCTAGCTGTCGGGTAGCACGTGTTGGCAGCTCCAGCACACCTCGAAGCCGGGCTCCCAGTCCTCTCCGCATGCGGGACAGGACTCGATCGGTGCGGCGGTTCCGCCAGGCTCGGACAGCGCGCCGCGCACGTCACCTTCCGCGGCCGGGGACAGACCGCCATGGGACTCGCTAAGCTGGGCGATGGACAGGCCTCCGTGGGCGACGGGGCTGACCTCGATTCCGAGCGCACGCTGGGCCTCGCGCATGTCCTTTGCAGGCACCCAGACCTCGACCTGCGACTCCTGGAAGGGGATGAGTCCGCCCAGTCCGCTCAGGTGACCGCCGCGCAGCTGGGCGTTGATGCCGATGCCCTCCAGCAGCTGCTGTGCCATGTGTCCCTCGACGTGGAGCAGGGACGAAAACACGAGCACAGGGCGATCTTCCATGAGCTTGTTCTATCAGCTGCTACGCTGCCCGAATGGACTTTCAGACTCTGTTCCTGTCGGCATATGAAGTGGCGCTGTCTTTGGTGTTCGGCCTGCTGACGGTGTTCATCGTCATCAAGCTGGTCGAGCGGACCTTTCTGGAGCGCGAAGAGGGTAAGACCAGCAACCTGGCCACCAGCATATTCACGGGCTCTACGGTGCTCTGCGTGCTGCTGCTGGTGCAGTCTGCGGTCTTGCCGTCGGTTGACGCCATGCGCGCGATGGTACTGGGGCACAGCGCCATCACCGCGTCGGTCGTGGCCATTTCGTTTGGCTACTTCCTGGCGTTCTACGCAATTAGTTTGATGATCGGCCTGGCGGTGATCTTCCTGGCGATTCAGATCTACATGGTGGCCACCACCGATGTCGACGAGCTGGCCGAGCTGCGCAGCAACAACGTCGGAGTCGCCGTCGTGCTGGCGGCTGTGCTGTTGGGAACCACGCTATTTGTGCGCCCGCCGGTCGAACGATTCATCGGCAGCTTGGTGGACTATGACGCCCTCGAAGCCGAGCCGACGGTCGTTCCGCGCGCGATGCCCGAGGCCGAGGACGTGATGATTGCCCCCACGATGAAGACCGCAGACTGATGCGCTGGCGCCACAGCTTGTCGGCACTCATTGCCCCCGTGCTGGTGATTCCGCTGGCGCTGGTGGCGGTCGATGGGCTGAACGACGAGCTACGGGAATACCTGCCGGTCGGACCGCGCCTGAGTCCGACGCAGTACAAGGCCGGCGAGAATGCGTCCCAAGATGTGCGGCTTGTCAACGACGAGTACCGCTTCAACTACGTGTTCCGCGACCACTTGTCTCGAGAGTGGCGATGGAAGTGGGGCTGGAGCGAGTCCGATACGTCCGCCGCCATCGAGGGCTACGGCATCCCAAAGTGGGTCGTCGAGCCATACAAGCCGGTTCCCGAGGTGCTCGCTCAGCGTGAGGCGGCGATGTACGCGGGGCTCTTTGAGCAGACTGGGCGCAAGATCAGCCCGGACTACAGCGCGATGGTGAGCGCCTATGCAAACTACACGGGCACGCTGCACGACTTGGCGCGCACGAGCATGGGCGAGCACACCCGCACCGACCGCGCCCGCATGTTGCTGGCGTTTATGCAGGACATTCCGTACGGCATCCCACCGCTCAACGACGGGGACCGGTTCATCGGAGAGCTGATTCCTCCTCCCCAAGTCCTGGTCGAGAAGTGGGGGGACTGCGACTCAAAGGTGGTGCTGTTCGCGTCGATCTTGGCCCACGACCCCGCATATGACGTGGTGCTTCTGCCCACGACAAACCACCTGCTGACCGGCATCGCCGGGGTGCCGCGGCCCTACCAGACCTTCGTTACCTGGCGAGGCAAGCGGTACATCCTGGCCGATCCCGCGGGACCCGGCCGATTGGCGCTTGGGGACACCGGCGGCCGCACCTACTCCTCCTTCGAGAACGTGCACCACGTCGACGCGAACCTGTGGACCGGCACCCCCTACCGCGCGGGCACCTCGGCCTCTGTGGGCGCCGAGCGCTCGTTTACCAGCGGCGATCTGCACCTTCTCAGTTGGTCCCGCGAAGAGGACCACATCAAGCTGCGCCTGCGGTCGGGCAGCCCGCTCGAGGTCGTCGCCAGCCTAGAGCTCGAGGACCAACAGCGTCCCGATGCCGTCCCATTTGCCCAAAAGCGCGCCGATGGCGACTACGAAGTTCTGGTGCGGCCACCGGGTCCAGGGGACTACACCGTGCGCGTCTACAGCAAGGCTCGGGGGTCTGACGGCGACTTGCTGCAGGCGGTTGAGTTCCCCATGCAGTGGGCGGACACCCCCGACTCACCGGTGTCCTTCCCGACTGCATTTCGGGCCTTCAATCGGGCGGGCGGCCAGCTGCGCACTCCCCTTCAGGGCAGACTTGCAGGAGGCACCACCGCATGGTTCGACCTCGATCTGCCAGGAGCCGAGGAGGTCGCCGTCATCGTGGGTGACCAGTGGCATATGCTGCGAAAGGAAGGCATTCGCTTCCGCGGAAAGGCCGAGGTGAACCACAGCGACTTTGGCGTGTACGGACGATTCGCTGGCGAGACCAACTTTGCGGGCTTGCTGCAGTACCAGCCGTACCAACCCTGACCCGAGTCGGTCAGCGCACGTACAAGAACCCGTCCTGGTGCCAGCCGGCTGAGCTGTTGTAGCAACCGCTCCAGTTCGCGGTGTAGTTGCCGCCATTGTAGCCCACAGCGATGCTGTAGATGATCAAGTTGCCCGGTCCGTAGCTGTAGTCGCCGAAGTTGCAGCAGCTGTTGTCGGTGCCGCTGTAGTTGGCGCCGCCGTACGTGCGGCTCCAGGTCATGTTTTTGTTGCCCGTTGAGCTGTTGACATTGAAGTTCGCGATGCTGTCGATCGTGCCCCAGCGCTCGGGGGTGGTGGTGCCGCAGCTCAACCAGAACTGGTCGCTGTACAGGTCGCGAATCTGGGCGTCCGACAGCTTGGCGCATGCTGGCTGGGCTGGGTCGGTCAGGGTGCCCACTGCGTTGACGTCCCCGGTGTGGCACCACGAACCGTTCACCATGCGGGCCGCAAGGGTCCAGCCGCCGTCGTTGTCGGCCATGTTGCAGTACACCTCGATGGCGTTGCTGGTGTCGCCGTCGGCATCGGGGTCGACCCAGAACATGCCGCTGGTCAGAGCCGGTGCGAGTGTGTGGATGCCCTCGCAGCTGTCTGCGGCGCTGGCTTGGGTCGTGCCGCAGTCGCCGATGCTGGCGTCGTTGTCGTCGCAGTCAGTGCCGCCGTACAGATAGGCGTCGGCGCCATCGCCGTCCTGGTCGAAGTCGCTCAGGGTGTCGCAGTCGCGGTCTTCGCCGTCGTACCAAATCTCGGCTGCGGACGGGTTGGTGTCGACATCGGTGTCGTTGCAGTCGGTGTCGTTTGCCGCGAAGCCGTTGGGCTGGTCGCAGGCATCGAGTGTGATCAGCGCGTTGCCGAATCCGTCATCGTCGTAGTCGACGTACCAAGTGGTGGCATTGGTTGCGGCCTCATCGGTGTCGCCGTCACAGTCGTTGTCCTCGCCGTCGCAGACCTCGTCGACGCCCGGCTTGATGAGGTCGGAGGTGTCGTCGCAGTCCCCGGCACATGTGGTGAAGCCGTCCGCGTCCGTGTCAAAGCCCTCGTCAGCCGTGCCATCGCAGTTGTTGTCGGTCTGATCGCAGGCCTCGACAGCGCCTGGGTAGGCGTCTCGGTCCAGGTCGTCGCAGTCGTCGCCGTTGTCGGCAAAGCCGGTGGGCTTCTCACATGAATCAACCGAGACCGCGGCGTCCCCGAACAGGTCGGCGTCGCTGTCTGCGTACCAAGTGGTGGGGTTGAGCGGATTGTCGTCGATGACTCCATTGCAGTTCTGGTCCACGTCGTCGCAGGTCTCGTCGGCGCCGGGAAGGATGGTGTCGTCGGTGTCGTCACAGTCCCCGCCGCAGCTGCTCACCCCGTCGCTGTCGGTGTCGTAGCCCTCATCGACGCTGCCGTTGCAGTCGTTGTCGACCAGGTCGCACTCTTCAGTCGCGCCAGGAAAGCTGTCGTTGTCGCTGTCGTCGCAGTCGTCGGATGCGGCCGAGAAGCCGGCGGGCTGCGTGCATGCACTGACTGTGGTGGTCGCCCAGCCGTGCCCGTCCCCGTCATTGTCGGCGTACCAGGTGGTCTGGTCGATGGCGTTCTCGTCGCTGGTGCCGTCGCAATCCGAGTCATTTCCGTCACAGACCTCGTCTGCGCCCGGATACACCGTGTCTTTGGTGTCGTTGCAGTCCGACGCGTCCAGCACGTAGCCCGTGGGCTGATCGCAGGCGTCCATCGCGGTCGCAAAATCGCCGAAGCCGTCGGCATCATCATCTGCATACCAAGTGCTCTCGCCGCTGGCACCGGCCTCGTCGGTCGAGCCGTCGCAGTTCTCATCCACCGCGCCATCACAGACCTCGGGCTCGCCCGGGCTGATGTCGCGGTCGTCGTCGTTGCAGTCTTGACAGGCTGGCCATCCGTCCGCATCGGCATCCGAAAAGCCGACCGAACCGTCGCAGTTGTAGTCGTTCGGGTCCTCGCAATCGAGCTCGGCGGCGCTCGGGTGGAAGTCGGCGGAGAGGTCGTCGCAGTCGTCGGCGTTGGCCACGTGTCCGTCGGGTTGGTCGCAGCCGGTCACCGGTGCGCCGGAGTCGCCGTAGCCATCCCCGTCGCTGTCGGCGTACCACAGAGTGCCATCGACGGGGTTTTCGTCGATCGCCTCGTCGCAGTCCTGGTCGATCCCGTCGCAGT
>Ga0114932_10004883_pt1 | contig 12190 bp, 15 predicted proteins | sample 2SBtaG_2_FD_87286 | JGI IMG/M metagenome (GOLD analysis project Ga0114932, IMG submission 87286) | Deep subsurface microbial communities from Kolumbo volcano to uncover new lineages of life (NeLLi) - 2SBTROV12_ACTIVE470 metaG | ecosystem: Environmental > Aquatic > Marine > Volcanic ... | reverse complement strand
TTCCACCACGCACGAATACACGGAATTGGATCCCCAATCCTATCAAGCATTGATGATAGACCCAGACGTAGAATTGGTCAGTGAAGAAATTGTTTACGAAACAATCATGCAGATTGATCCAATGACACAAGAAGAGATCACACAAGAAATCCCAGCATCGTACGATGTTGTCATCAGGCGTATCACATCAAAAGATCAAGTGTGCATAGAATCCATACCGCCCGAAGAAGTGTTAGTGGCCCGCCACGCACGGGACCTCGAATCCGCTTCCTATGTTGCGCACCGCATGGTCAAAACAGTATCCGACCTCGTTGCAATGGGCTACGACGAAGAAGAAATAAAAATGTATCAAGGCTCCGGGGCAACCTCCGATCCAGAAACGTACGAAGAACAACAAGCAAGAAACCCACTTGACAATCTTGTCTACCCCGACCGCACGGACGCTGGGGGCAAAGACGTATTGTACGTCGAGCATTATTTGTTTTTTGATCTTGACGAAGACGGCATTGATGAGCGCGTCCGCGTATGCACGATCGGCGATGCTGCAAACATCGTCAACGTTATGCCTTGGGACGAATTACCGATCATTGACTTCTGCCCCGATCCAGAACCACACACAGCAATTGGATCTTGCCCGGCTGATTATTTAAAACCAATACAAGCGGCAAAGTCACAAATTATGCGCGATACATTGGATTCATTGGGACACAGCGTTTTTCCACGAATGGCGATTGTAGAAGGCCAAGTCAATATTGACGACGTTTTAAATACCGATATCGGGCAACCGATTCGTATGAGAGCGCCCGGAATGGTACAGCCCATGTCCATACCGTTTGTTGGGAAAGAAGCCTTCCCGGTGCTCAATTACATCGATATTGAAAAAGAAAACAGAACAGGCGTATCGAAAGCATCTGCGGGATTAAACGCCGATGCGTTGCAATCCTCAACCAAGACGGCTGTGGCCGCAACGATGTCTGGTGCGCAAGGTCGTGTTGAATTAATTTGCAGACATTTTGCAGAAGGCATGAAACGATTGTTTTCATTGACCAATCATTTGGTGGTTAAACACCAAAGAGCGCAAGATATATTTCGTTTAAATGGAAAGTTTGTTCCAGTGGATCCTAGAGTGTGGGATTCAAATAAGGATATTGCAATAAATGTGGCCATTACAAAAAGCAGTGATGAAGAAAAAGCTTCGATATTACAAGGAGTTGCGAGTAAGCAAGAAATGTTATTGCAATCGCTTGGACCGAGTAATCCAGTGGTATCGCTGCAACAATACGTCAATACGCTGACCAAATACTTAGAGCTGGCCGGATTTAAAGATCCAGAATCATTCTTTAATACTGAAGTACAGCCAATGCCTCCACAGCCTGAACAACCAAGCGCTGAAGAACAACTGGCACAAGCTGAAATGAGAAAAGCCGAAGCACAAGCCACTAAAGCGCTATTGGATGCCGAGACTGATCGCATGAAGATCATCATGGACGATGACAGAGAGCGTGACATTAAAGAAGCAGAAATCAGATTGAAAGTCGCAGAACTGCAAGCCAGACATGGTGCTCAAATCAATGTGGCGGAAATAAACGCACTGATGGAAAGAGACAGAGAAATGATTAGAGGGTTAGCAAAAGCACAAGCTCAAGGACTCATGCGTACCAATGGTACTGGACAATAAAATTTATAGTGTAGAAATATTACAAGGCGATATGGTTTATGTTGCTAGCGATGTTTTGGCAAAAGACGTGGAAGAAGTCAAAGGTTTAATAAGCTTTTTTTTCGATCTTGACCTTGATGACGAATCAGAAGTTATATTATTAGAAGAAAACTTGGTACATTAAAATGACTGGAAAGAAAAAAAAATACTGAATATGAAATTTAACTTAATTAAAAACGTGGTCGGCGCACTTGCTCCAACGATCGGATCTGCTCTCGGTGGGCCGATGGGAAATATGGCAGCCAATGTTGTTGCAGAAGTTTTAGGCGTAAAGCCAGAACCAAAAGCGCTGCAAAAAGCAATTGAAAGCGCAACGCCTGAACAGCTTGCAGAAATTAAGAAAGCTGAACTGGAATTTGAAACGAAAATGAAAGAATTAGACGTTGATATATTTGCACTTGAGACAGCCGACAAACAAGATGCTAGAGAGAAATTCAGCAAAGACTGGACAACAAGAGTTATGGGCGTTTCAGTATTGGGTGGTTTCTTGGCATATATATTTTTGGTAACATTACAACCGCCAGAACAAAATTCAGAAGCATTGATTAACTTGGTGTTGGGTTACTTGGGAGGACTGGCCAGCGCAGTGGTATCTTTTTACTTTGGCGCATCAAACGGTGGGGGAAATAACGACAAGTAATGAGGCAACACAGTGAAGAAATTTCTACCCCTACTTTCAATATTTTTATTAATAGGATCGTCTAACGCACAAGCGGATCAAACTGGCGATTGTACTGCTGGTGAGCAATATTGTGAGCAAAATTCGATGACCACTACATCGAGTACGACCACAACCAATACAAACACAAACACGAATACAAACACAAACACCAACACGAATACAAACACGAACACAAACAACAATACCAATACGACTACAACAACGTCTACTGGTACGAACACCAACACCAATAACAACACAAACAATAACACCAACAACAACACCAGCACGTCAACCGCAACCAACAACAACACAAACAACAATACATCGACGTCTACGGCGACCAACACAAATACAAATTCAAATACCAGTACGTCAACTGCGACCAATACAAACAACAATACAAACACCAGCTCATCGACAAACACAAACAACAACACAAGCACTAACACGTCTACAAGCAGCAATACCAACACAAATAACAATACGAATACCAGCACCAGTACGTCGAACAATACAAACACAAACAACAACAACAATACTTCGACAAGCACAAGCAATAACACCAATACAAATAACAACAACAGCACGTCGGATAATACGAACAAGAATTACAACGAATCCAAATCAAACTCAAATGTAAGCACAAACAATAAGAACGTAAACGAAAACAACAGCACTTCTGACAACACCAATCGAAACATCAATGAGTCAAAGTCTGAACAAACCATCAATCAAAACATCACAACCAAAGCACCACCCGCTTCAGCCATCGCACCATCAATAATGAGCTACAGTCAAGACCTTTGTACCGTTGGTAGATCCGGCGCGTTCCAGGGTCAAGTGTTTGGGCTTTCTACAGGGCGTACTGTTAGAGATGAGAACTGTGAACGATTAAAACTCTCTAAATATTTATACGATACGGGCATGAAAGTAGCCGCAGTTTCAGTGTTGTGCTTAGACCCAAGAGTCTTTAAAGCAATGCAAATGGCTGGGACACCTTGTCCGTATGAAGGAAAAATAGGAGAAGACGCGAAAATGGCTTGGGCTTCGAACCCTAAAGATCGCCCTGATTACAAAAAAGCTAAATCTGAATATATATCAAGATGTGCTGGCACACTCAATACATCGGGCCAGAGAAAATCAAGAATGACGTGCAGACGTGAATTTGATAAAGGCAGCTAGTTTATTTGTTCTGCTTTGTGTTTTACCGATTCAAGCAGATTACATATACGAAGCGAATCAAAACATTTTTGATTTAACCAATCAAACAGGAACAACCAACATGGCATCGGGTGACGATCAAGTCTCAAGTGCTTTTAATTTAGATTTTACATTTACTTTCTATGGCGAAGATTTCACATCTGCTCGAATGGCAACCAATGGCTGTTTACACTTTGGGTCGTCAGGAGGTTATTGTAACGACTACACACCTGATCCATTACCTGAAATCACATACACACTTTATCCTTTTTGGACTGATCTGATACGAGACAACGGTTCAAAAGTGTTGGCCAAGAACTTTACCGATAAGTCTGTTTTTGGTTGGTACAACCTACGAGAATACAACAGGGCATCGGACAATACATTTGAGGTTATTTTATGGAAGTCAAACGACAGCTTTGAGTTTCGGTACGGTGGATTAAATATTATTAACCACGATGTATTGATTGGAGAGCAAGGCAAATCCGATGAGCTTTACACTTATCTTTATCACGATCAATGCGGCAAAGGCTCAACCAATGTCACTGGCACTTGTGTCAGCTCCACTTGGAATCAAACCGCTTTTAACACGCTGCTTGAAAATGGCGGCAGTTTGTATGGCGTTGGTTCTGGTAATGCGCTCGATTGCAGCAACCCATTGAACAACTCCGCTTGCGTTGGCTATGATGCTGCGTACTTAACGCAGCAATGCGATATCGATGGTTTGTACTCCAGTCAATGCCCGAACTATTGGGATGATTTGTTTGATTACGAGTGTTCGTATGACGCTCAATACTCCCCCGCTTGTCCTGGTTACATGGTCGAAACATACGAGCAAGAGACATATTATGATGACAGCATGTACGGCTATGATGACGATCAGTATGGGTACACCGACCCATATTATGAAGATGAATATTATTACGAGGAAGAACCAATATATTTTGTTGAATCTTTTGAAACAGAATATTACTTAGAAGAAGATTATTCATTTGAAGATGAAATGTATTATGAGGAAACAATATATTTTGAAGAAGAATATTTTGACCCAATTGAAGAAGAATACATTGAGCAGTTTGTAGAAGAATACGATGCAATATTTGATGAGACTTTTATTCCATTGAGTTATATAGAAGAGCGCCCATATATCGAACAGATATATGATGAAATTTTGTTAGTCGAAGAGCATTACGAAACAAATTATGATATTCCTGTATTAGAAGATATTTTATTAAATCATTTTGAACATGAAGAACACATAGAAGAATACATTGAAGAAGAGCCTATAGAGTTTTTGGAATTTGAAACGATAGAAGAGCTTGAGGAATGGATTGAACATGAAGAGAACGAAGAAGCATTGGAAGAACTCGTGGACACAAGTGAAGATGAAATTTCAGACTTGGAGGATGCGGAGACAATTGAAGAAGAGAGCCAAGACCGAGAAGAAAATATCGAACTTGTTGTCGCAGAGAACGAAGACAAAAGAAACAACAAAAGAGCAGAGCAATTAAATGTTGTGGCAAACACAATAAGGGCTGCAAGCAATAGTGTCAGAGGTACAACTGCTGGAACATCGGCACAGGCCACAGGCACTTCAATCTCTTCTGGAGGATCGTATGCTTCTGCCGTTGCATCGGGTGGAGTTTCTAATGCTGCAAGCACGGCTGTCGCCAGCTCATCATCGGGTGGCGGCATAAGCACAAGCAACTCACCCAGTATTTCAGCTCAAGTCGCCAGCTCCGCAATGCAGACTCAACAAGTCTTATCAATGAGTGTTGGCAATGTTGCAGCATCAGCAAATAATATGGCTGGAAGCAATAGCTCAAACACGATGAATAACAACAATGCATCAAACACAAATACCAATATAAGCACAAGCGCAACATCAACTGCAAATGATTCATCCAATACAACAACGAGTCAAAATATAACAATTGCACAAAACAATACGGAAGGCGCTTCAAGCAGCAATGCAACTGGGTCAATGGAATTGGAAATAAACACAGCAATGTCTGATATGTCTGTATCAGAAGCAGATTCGATTGCCGAACAAATAATTGCACAAAATATACAAGGCCAACAAGAAGAGCTGGAACAAGAACAACAGGAAACTGGCGAATACGCAGATTCTACACAATTGGTTGCGTTAATGGGTTATGTCCCCGGTTTCAATAATTACAGACAAGTTAATATACCAAATGCTAGTATTTGGTATGAGCCTAAAGATATTTATACCAACGTTTCAATGTCAGACAACAATCAAGCTTTTTTCAGTATGTTTGGAAACAATCTAACAACAATAAAAGACATGATACAATCACAACCTAATCTATGAGGAAATGATATGAACTGGTTTGAAAGCAAGACAACACAATTAATTGGATTGGTTTCAATTGTTGGTACATTAGCTGGGTTTGGTTATACAGGTGCAACCTATGTCAATCGTATTGAAAACCTTGAATCTGCAATAAATAATTATATGTCTGCAACAGATCAACTTTCGGACGATCTTTCTGAGATTGAAAAAAAGATTGTAGCAATAGAAGAACAGATTGGATCGATTGAAATACCGGACACAACTATTTTACAAACTAATGTTGCAGCAATTAATACAAAAATTGAATCAATGTATGATGATCTTAAAGATTTGAAAAACAAAGATGACAATCCTTTGGCGCAATAACAATGGAAATAAACAGCTTAATTTTTTGGAATATAATATTAAGCTTGGTTTATGCACCATTAGCGTTTTTAATACGAACAAATTTGGCAGAAATAAAACGTATAGATATTTTACTTAACAAAACCAGAGAAGAAATCCCAAGAGACTATGTTACTAAAACAGAGGTCCGGGCTGATATAGAAAGGTTATTACAAAGATTTGATAATTTAGAAGCCAAGATAGATAATCTAACTATTAAAAAATAGAGGTATAGTATGGAATACATTATTAGCATTGTGACAGCAGTAATTAGTATATGCTCAATTATTGCAGCAGTTACACCAACACAAAAAGACAACATTTGGCTAGAAAAAGCAATGAAATTCATTAACTTATTAGCTGTTAATGTTGGGAACGCAAAGAAAAACTGATACAATTTTACTATGAGTATAGGAAGAATACCCGGATACATACCTGGAATGGGAACGGGCGCAATCGCGCCAAATCCGTATGCGTCAGGACAAGCCTATGCACAAGAAATTGCGGGCGGAATAGATCCATCACAATTGATAGCGCCAGGCGTCAGTTATTCACCCGATCAACCGGGTGGTTACACACAAGCTGATCTCAACGCATCTGCGGGTCTTGGTCCAACAACACCTATACCAGTACCCCCACCAATTCCGCCAGTTGTGCCGCCTACCCCGCCAAAAATTACTCCGCCTATAGCACCGCCAGCTATTCCGCCAGGTTATTCACTACCGCCTGATATTTCAATACCTCCAGGTATTTTACAATTGGATATGCCAATTATTCCAGAAGGTATGCGAGAGTTAATTGAAGGAATAGATATGCGAAATATCGAGGACATATTATCTGGACTTGAGCAGCCTAAAGAAATGCCGACTGTAGATTTATCTGGCATTGAACAAAGATTGTCCGCATTAGAAACAATGCCACAACCAGAACGCATTAGTATTGAAAATGTTAGGCAAGGTTTGTTGGCAGATATGCCTACATTTACACCAAGGACCGATGAAGAAATATTAGGTTTAATGGGTGGTGTGCAACAACCAATTTTTGACCCAACAGGTTTACAAACACAAATTGAACAAATAAGGTCTGGCATGTCAGACATACCACAAACATTTGATCCAACAAGTTTACAAGCAAGACTAGATGCGCTGGAAGCAAGGCCTGTTTACGATCCAATACAATACGCCAGTCCAAGGCCACAAAGAACTTACATCGATGACCAACCGCTCCCGCTTGGTCTTCTATAATATATGCCGACAGAAAAAGAAGTCTTAGAATCACATCAAGCCGAACAAATCTTAAAAAGTGATGTTTTTAAGACGGCCATAGATAATCTCAAACAAGAATACATAGAACACTGGATGCAAAGCAATGGACCCGAAGAAGGTATGCATAGAGAAAGCATACATAAGTCTATTTTGCTTTTACCAGAGATCGAACGTCATTTGCGAATCATTGTTGAGAAAGGGAAACTCACCAAAGCAAATATTAACAAGATAAGAAATATAGGCTAATCATTGTTTTTATCTTGTAAATCATTATAAAATAAACACAATCGTAGGAGATTATTATGGCAACAACGGAAAAACCGACTGCTTTACAAAACGATCAAGAAAGAACAACGCTTGCATTTGAGGCCTTGCTGAATCCTGAACCAGAAACCGAAGAAGTTATTGAAGAGGTTGAGGAACAAACAGAGCAACTTGAAGCGCAAGATGTTGAGATAGAAGAGGAAGTTGAAGAAGAAGTTTTTGAAGAATCGGAAGAGGAAGAAGAGCTAGAGCTTCAAGAAGAATCTGAAGAAGAATTTGATGAAGAAAATGCAGAAGAAGAGTTAATTGAGGAACCCTCGCTTTACAAAATCAAAGTTGATGGCGTAGAGCAAGAAGTCACCCTCGACGAACTCAAGAACGGACATCTTCGTCATGCTGATTATACTAGGAAGACTCAAAAGCTTGCGGACAGAGAAAGACAACTGCAAACGAAAGCGCAAGAGTTGGAACAGAAAGACGCGATTTATGCGGAAATGTTACCAAGATTAGAGTCGGCAATAAGTGCCGAACTTGGAGATGAACCCGACTGGGACACTTTAAGCAAAGATGATCCATTCGAATATGTGCAACAGAAACAATCGTGGGATAAAAAGAAAGAAACTTTAAAAGCTTCACAAGTAGAACAACAAAGGCTTCAACAAGAGCAAATGATTGAACTACAAAAGCAAAGACAAGTTTTAGTCGAACAAGGTGTGCAAACACTCCTTGAAAAAATCCCAGAGTGGCAAAGCCCTAATGTGGCTAAGAAAGAGCAACTAGCGATTAAAGAATTTGCCATAAATGAATTGGAACTAACTGCTGAAGAAGTCGATGGAATTATCGATCCTAGAATTGTTCTTGGATTACGCAAAGCATGGCAGTATGGAAATACTGAAAAAGCTGTAAAGCGTAAGCCTAAGGAAAAAGCAAAAGCTAGAGTTGGTAGACCGGGTACAACTAATGTTAAAAGGTCAACATCACCCGCCAAAAAAGCGCGTCAAAAATTAGCCAAGTCTGGGAAAGTCCAAGATGCGGCTAAAGTATTTGAACAAATAATTTAACCTTTTAAATCCTAGTTATCTAGGAAGGAGTAATGTCATGGCTAAAGTGACAAATGCGTTCGATACCTATACAGCAACGGCGGATAGAGAGGCTTTGAGTGATTTGATTTACAACATTTCACCAATGTCTACACCCGTTATGTCTGCAATTGGTAAGAACAATGTAAAAAACGTCCAGTTTGACTGGCAGACTGAGGCATTGCCTTCAGCGTCAGCTACGGGACAATTGGAAGGATTTGAACTTTCGAGAGCTGCTTCAACAGCAACGGTTCGAGAAAGTAATGTATGTCAAATCTCAAGCAGAGATGCAACTGTGACTGGTTCACAAAACGCATCAGACGCGGCCGGTAAGAAATCAGAAATGGCTCACCAACTCGCAATTATGGCTAAAGCCCTAAAGCGCGATATGGAGAAAACCATTTGTGGTAACACTGCTAAAAACGCGGGTGCTGCTGCAACAGCAAGGCAAACAGGTGGCTTTGAAACTTGGATTGAAACCAATGTTTCTAGGGGCACTAATGGAGCTGGAGCTGGAAACGGCGCTGCGCCAACTGATGGCACACAAAGAGCGTTCACTGAAACTATTTTGAAAGACGTACAAGAGCTATGTTTTACAAATGGTGGTGAGCCTTCTATGCTAGTTGTTGGACCTCACGTTAAAAGCGTTGTGTCTGGTTTCACTGGACGAGCTTCTGCTAGGCAAATGATTGATGCAAATGCAATCGAAGCCAGTGTAAGCGTTTATTCTGGTGATTTCGGCGAGTTGCGTGTTATGCCTTCTAACTTCAGTAGAGGCAGAACTGCACTATTCATCGATCCTGATTTCGCGAAAGTTTCTTATCTTAGAGATTTTGAAACTATCGATATTTCAACGATAGGTGACGCTTCCACAAAAATGCTGGTCGTAGAATACGGCCTTGAGTGCTCTAACGAGAAAGCTCATGGTCTAGCTGCTGACCTTTCAACTTCGTAAGTTGAGCTTTTGAGGGGGTAAGAAATTGCCCCCTCATTTTCAAAATGAATAAGAAAACTACTGTAGAAATAAAAGCCGGCGGATACGTCAACGAGTTTGCGACTCAAGACGATAAATTTATTTACCATACTAAACAAGATGTTCAGCCTGTTATTGAACACGCCAAGGTATTAAGCGAACAAACGCCAGGCAAGGATTTCCGTCATGTTGCGGAGATACCTATGGTAATATATCAAAAAGCCCTTAGAGAAGGTTGGGCCGAAGATAAAAAGAAGTTTAAACAATGGTTAAACGATCCAGACAATAAAATGTTTAGAACTTGGAAAGGCAGAATATGACTTACAGTGAATTAAAAACCGCAATCGCAGATTTTTTAAACCGTTCTGATTTGACATCAAATGTAGATACATTTATCGATTCAACAGAAGCAGAGCTAAACAGAAGATTAAGAACAAAAGATATGATTGTAAGAGCTGAAGCGACAGCCGACAGTCAATATCTAACACTTCCAACCAATTGGTTAGAAGCCATTAATGTAGAAATTACAACAAATGATTTTTCACCCCTGATGCAAATGTCATTGGAAAGCCTCGATATTTATAGGAAATCAATTAACAATGCCACAGGCCAGCCAATTTATTTTTCCATTGTTGACAATGCAATGGAACTCGCACCAACACCATCTGGTAGTTTTAGTTTGCAGTTGACATATTTTGAACGCATAACAGCGTTGGATGACACGAACACAAGCAACTGGGTTTCAACAGATCATTCAGACGTGTATTTATATGGTGCAATGAAACATGCATCGATCTTTTTAATGGAAGATGATAGGGTTGCAATGTTTTCAACATTGTTTGAGAAGGCTTTAGAAGAAATAAGGCTTGCACAAGAAAAAGCAGAATTTGCAAAAGGTTCGCTTATTCAGAGAAGAAGGACTTACGGAAAGCCCAAGAAAAATATATACTACATGAAATAACAAAACTTTTAAGAGGATAGTACAGTGGCCGGTTTTACAGATTATTTAGAAGACAAGGTGTTGGATCATGTGTTTGGTGGTACAGCTTACACAGCACCAACGACATTATATGTAGGATTATTCACAGCAGCACCATCTGACACAGGTGGTGGGACAGAAGTTTCTGGTGGTTCTTATGCCAGGAAGAGCATGGCAGCAATGACTGTTTCAGGGACCAGTCCAACTCAAGCAACAAATGGAGCAGCCGTTGAGTTTGTGACTGCAACCGGATCTTGGGGCACCATAACCCATGTGGGAATCTTTGACGCATCATCAAGCGGTAACCTAATGGCTTGGGCTGCGTTATCCGCATCAAAATCGGTAGCTTCAGGTGATGTCATCAGATTCGACGCGGGTGACCTCGACGTAACATTGGCGTAACCTAATGGCCAGCGTTGGCTATGGTTTATATAACTACGGCAAGGCTGCCTATGGTACGCCTCAGTATGAATTTGCTGCAGCCACAATCGCACAAACATCCGGGCTCGACGCAACCGCTAAGCTAGATATTATTGTTGCAGCAACGAGCGCACAAACGTCCGGCTTTACATCTTCTGCAAAAATAGTACACCCAGTATCCGCAACGATTGCACAAACCAGCAGCGTTGTTGCCACAGCCGAAGTCGTAAAACTTGGATCCGCAACAATGGCCCAAACTTCGGGCTTTGATGCTACAGCCAGGCAGGTTGATAGAGCGCAAGCAAGCATAGACCAAACTTCAGCAATGACGGGTGCGGTTGTTCTTGTCAAACCAGTCTCATCCACTATAGCTCAAACATCAGCCATGACTGGTGCAGCAACCATTGTACTTGATGCCGTTGCATCGATGGACCAAACATCAGCAATGACAGGAAGCGCTGTTCGCATACCTCTTGCGGTTGCAAGCATGGATCAAACCAGTGGATTTAGCGCTACCGCAGAGACAGTTTTAAGTGCCATAGTTGTAATTTCACAAGAAAGTGGAATGACTGCAGTCGGCGGTATACGGTACACAGTTTCCGGCACTAGCGCACAAACATCTAGTTTTTCTGCGCTTGGTGGCTTAAAATGGAAAGATGAAACCAACCCAACTACGAACTGGGCCGATCAAAGCAATCCAAGTACAACTTGGACACCGCAGAATAACCCGAGCACAAGTTGGCAAGAATTAGACGAGCAAGAAGCAGCTTAGAGGAAATAAAATGGCAGATACTTTTACAACTAACTTAAATCTCACGAAACCTGAGGTTGGGGCCTCGACGGATAGTTGGGGTGGAAAGCTTAATACAGATTTAGACACACTTGACGCAATCTTCAGTGCCACTGGCACAAGCGTTGCGATGAACAT
>Ga0114932_10004874_pt1 | contig 12201 bp, 18 predicted proteins | sample 2SBtaG_2_FD_87286 | JGI IMG/M metagenome (GOLD analysis project Ga0114932, IMG submission 87286) | Deep subsurface microbial communities from Kolumbo volcano to uncover new lineages of life (NeLLi) - 2SBTROV12_ACTIVE470 metaG | ecosystem: Environmental > Aquatic > Marine > Volcanic ... | reverse complement strand
TATAGAACAGATATTTCTAAAAGAGAAAATATGATTAATTCATCAATAGAATCATTAACAAAACAAATTCAAGAAATTATCAAATAAATAAAATAAAGAAAAGTAGCGGGTCTAAAGGGATTATTTGCTCTGATGGTATCTGTTTAAGACTCATTTCATCAAATAGAGCATTATACTATTTTAGATATGGGTTATTTGGTGATCTGACAAGTTATTTATTTTTTGGAGAGGATCTAAAACTGGTTCTAATCCCATTATTGATAAGAAATAATTCTGCCTTTTCAAGTTTAATCAGTTGTAAAAAGTCTATTCGGTAATTTTTCTCCAAACAATTGAATTGATTCAGAAATTAAATAGAGTCTATTCCCTTTCAATACCCCTACAGGTATTTTTTGTTCTTTACATAAATTTACAAAATCTACATCTTTGGTAACGATCACAAAATCATGAATTTGAGCAAACTTTGCAATATTTTCATCTTCAACATCTTGAGGTAATTCTTCATGATGTCCAACACAAATTAGTTGATGTTCTTTTTCAATTTCGGATCGATTACTAAGATATTGTCCTTGACAATGAATATCAAACAATAATTTCATTAAAAACATAAAGAAATTTCTAAGTTATAAGAAAATATCTCGAATCTAAACATAAATTATCAAATATTCTAAAATAACCTTCTCTTCTTATTTCATCATATTAATTATTTATTTACAAATGATTTTGTGTTCAATGAAAAATTGTAACTCTGAAGAACATCTTTCAATAATGGTAAATTTTTTCACAGATAAATTTGCTGATGTTCCATACTGTAAGACAATATGGAAAGTGTGCCAAAATCATGCGAGAGTAATTGCAAGTTCTGAACTTGAAATACGAGTTCAAGTTTTACATTGACTACGGTCATCCACTACAGTTTTCTATATTTTCCATATGTGCCTAAATCGTAGATGTATTGATACTGTACACTGTGAAAATGTTTGGAAAATCACCAGGAAGAGTTATAGATCGTTTGAGCCTAATCATCATAATGACCAGAAAAATTGATGAAAAATCAATTATTGTTGATTTTGCATTTTTTAGATCAATTTCTAAACTTCCAAAATAGAAGAAATGACTAAAACTAACCAAGTAATTAATGGAGATTCAAAAAGAACTCTACAAAAACTTGAAGATAATTCTGTTGATTTGTGTTATTTAGATCCTCCATTCTTTGCTGAACGTATTTTTGAGGCAAAAGGAAAATATGGAAAAATCAATTCTTTTAGCGATAAATGGGATCGTAATTTAGATTCTTATCTAGATTCTATGATTGAAATTATACAAGAATCCTATAGGGTGTTAAAAAATACTGGCTCATTTTATCTTCATTGTGATTGGCATGCTTCACACTATCTAAAAGTTGAACTAGACAAAATTTTTGGTAGAAAATATTTCCAAAATGAGATTGTATGGAGAAGACATAATGTCCATAACAATACTAGACATGGAACAAAATCATTTGGAAGAATTCATGATGTAATATTATTTTACACAAAATCTAATAATTATACCTGGAACCCTATCTATCAACCGTATTCAGAAGAATATGTCAAAAAAACTTACAGACATGTTGAACCTGAAACTGGTAGAAAATATGCTCTTGGAGATTTGTCTGGACCAGGTGGCAGATCAAAAGGAAATCCAAGATACAAGTTCATGGGACTAACAAGGTATTGGAGATATTGTGAAAAAAGCATGATGAGACTCAAAAGAGAAAATAAAATTTATCAAGGAAAGCCAGGAAATGTACCTCTTTTGAAAAGATATCTCGATGAAATGCCCGGAATAATGCTTCAAGATGTTTGGGATGATGTAAAAAGCGTCCAGGTATCAAAGAAAGAATCCGTTGGATATCCTACTCAAAAACCTGAGAGATTATTGGAACGAATTATTCAAATTTCCAGCAATGAAGATGATTTAGTGTTAGATGCAATGTGCGGTTCAGGAACTACTCTTATTGCAAGTCAAAATCTGGGAAGAAATTTCATAGGGATTGATTCAAATAAACAGGCATGTAAAATTGCTAAAAAACGAATTCAAGAAAAGGTTATTGATTCAAGTATGATGGAACCGTTGGTCATTCCATAAGTAAATCATTCAAACATTTTTTCAATATTTTCTTGTCTTTCAGTGTATTCTTTGTAATTTGTTTCGTTTTGAATTGCATGTAATTGTGTTTGTAACTCTGAAAGATCATAAGCACTTACACGTTTGAAAAGTTTAGATTTTAACTTTTCATCCTTTATACACATTTTTAAAGTTTCAATAACTGTTAACATAGGATATTTAGCTTTAGTTTTTTTTGAAAGTATTGATTTAGCTTTATCATATGCCTGTTTGAAGTGATCTTTAGACATTTTTATTAATTGAAATAGATATCTTATTTGAGTAATTGAATTTTCATCAATAGATTTTCGAAAAAATTCTCTTTCATTTTTACCATTTTCCATCGCATAAAATACATTATTAGAAAGATCTTGATATGCATCTAAGAAATTTGGCCATGAAATTGATGTTTCAGATGTTTTACCTAAAAAATTAGCTTTAATTTCTAAAAAATCTTTTCTAGAATAATCTTTTTCACATAATTTTTCAATTAATTTTGTTTGTTTTTTAGGAGTAATATCTGAATTTTTTTTGGATAATACAGAAATTAAATCATCAATTCTTTTTCTTCTTAAATTTTTAAATTTATGCCCAGCAGCATCAGCAATTTTCATAAAATATTCTTTAGTTTGAAATTCATTATAGTAAATATATGCCAAATAACATAGTGGTTTCTTTCTAATCCTACCAAAAATTTTTTGATCTAATTTTTTGAATCTTTTTCTAGACCATTCACGTCTCTGATCATTTGGAATGTTATTTTTTTCTGCTTCATCATTTACTGCAATACCTAACTTCCAATAAAGTTCAGGTTTACGCATTTCATATCTTTCAATATCTCCTGAGCCTCCAGATACGAGAACACTTTCATTTTTGATTTCTTCTACAATCTTTTTGATTTTTTGTGTACTTGTCAAGTTGTGTCTTTACCGATAAAATATTCATGATATGCTTCCCAAAAAAATTGTTGTTTTTCATCAAATGTTTTATTTTTTATACAATTCATAATTACTTCCCATAGATATCTTTCTGAAATATAATTTTTCAATTTTTTGTCATATGCTCCATCTTCTGATTTTGAATTACGTGAGCGCTTTTCTAATTTTTTGTAAGTATCTGTTCCAGAATTAACAATTACTTTGCCTTCTGTACTTTCATACCATGAAAATATGGGATTTATTTCTTCTTCTTGAAAACCAATGCCAGGTCCAGTAAGTGATTTTCTTCTTTTTATTCCTCCTTTACTAAATAATTTTGAATCAACAGTTACAGTTTTTTTTGAAACCCCATCATCTGGAAGTTTTTGAGTTTTTGTTTGAGAGTTATTTCTTTTTTTAGGATCCTCTAAAACTATTTCAATTATACTGTCATCTGTTGGTTTTCTTTCTTGTTTTTTATAATAAATCTCAGCTTTGTCTGTCCCATTGGGAGTAATCAATCCTTCATTATTGTCACCAGGAATATCTGAAATTCTTTGAATTTCCTCATCTCCTAATTTTTCAGATTTTTTTAATTTTCCAAGAATATTTAGACCCTTAAAATCTAATGGAATTTTCATTTTCTTTAATTGTTTTTGAATATCAAAAATAATTTCCTTATTCTCTTCTTCACGTTTTAAAGTCAAACTTGCTTGAATGTATTTACTAAGAATTTCTTTCAGTTCAAAATTTGCAAAAAGACGTAATGAATGTACAAATGCACTTTTTTCCTCACCTGGTTCTATTGCAATTCTGAGTTGATTTGGATGAATAAAATCACATTCAATATACCCAGTAAGATAGTGAGAAGACCAAATATCATTATCATTAAATTCTTCCATATTTGCAAAGAAGGAACTTTGTAGTGGTCTACCTTTTACAATCAAGAACGGTTTTTTATAATCATGCTTATACCTTGATGATGCTTTGAATAGTGTAAATTTTATTTTTCCAAATTCTTTGTTTGAATCTTTATCTTTGACTATAAGATCAGGTATGTCAAAAACAATTAGCGGTCTATTATCCATTTCAAATTCTCTTTGAGAAATTATATGTGATTTTTTGTTTCGTGTAATTTTAATTTCAATTTGTTTATTTTCAATTTCTTTTCCAAAATGATGTTGAATCCTTTTTTCTAAACTGTCTCTTTTGCTTATGAAATCTTCAAATTCTGTGCCCAACCAATTTTTTAATATTACAACAGTACCTGTTTCACTTTTAGAAAATTTTCTAAATTCTTCAATTCCTAATACTTCATAAGAACCTTCATCTTCAGTATTTTCAAATTCAATTTTTACACATCTTTGATTTTCTCCATGTTTTCCTTCATCAAGTTCACGATCACTTGGTTTATTTCTTAATGAAATGTATTCTAATTGATTACAAAACCCACGAAATCCATGTAATCCCCTTCCATACTGACCAGTATAATCTGCACTTGTCTTTAGACTTTTAAACGGATTTTCAATAATCCATATTGGTTTTAGTATTCCAGTACCATTATCTATTATAATTACTTGTGAATTTTGTTCATCAATTATAATTTCAACTTTTCCAATACTGGTAAAATTTGAACCACCTTCACTAACTGATTTTCTGTTTTGTTTTATTGCATCAATTCCATTCTCTACATGTTCTGTTAACATTAAAGGAGCTCCACCAGCTTGATGAAATGCATCTGCATTTGCAATTAAAGCTGCAAGTTTTTGCTCACGTGAATCAAGTTTGATCTCAAATGTTTTCTTAGTGGGATTTTTTGTTTTTTCTTTTGCATCTTCTACAGCTTTTTTTCCAATCAAAATACAATTAATGCAAGTAGATGCTGTTGAATTCATAGAAACTTTAAACGGATTTCTACATTGTTCACAAATTACAGTTTTTTTTATTTTCCTAGCCATTTTTTCTCCTTATATGACCATCTAGTATTTTATTGACTCTAAAAATGTGATCCTCACATTTCCACATTATGTTCATATGCTCATTCAATTGAATCCCTCTGAATCTTCTTCTAGATGCAGGTTTTTCATGTCTTGTAATTCCTGAATTCTTATCTCATCATAACCTTCCAAGCCTGCTTCCAATCTAAAAAAATAACCCGTAAGGCTATTTCCTAATGAATATAGAAATTCACTAATTTGTTCTGGTTGTAACGTTGCAATCGATTCTATTATTTCCATTCCACTTTTTTGATCACGTTCTAAAACAGAAAACAAGAAATGTCTTGAAATATTTGGAATTAATTCACTGAACATGATTTATCTCCCAATAATCTTTCAAATAATTTGAATTCCAAGAAAAGATATCTAATACATAAAAGCATGCACGACACATTTGATGTTCAAACCACAATTGATGTCGTGACGTATTTTTATGAACTGAATTACATAACTTGCATCTCATTTTTGACCTCTCCTAGAATAATCTCTGCAGTTTCTACACCATGATTGTACTCTAACTGTTCCATCACACATGTTGCGAAGACCAAATTTTGACATAATTTTATCAAAACCTAAAGCAGTTAATCCACAATTTGGACAATTAGTAGGATCTTGTATTACAAAATCACCTGTAAATTGAGAGAGATCAAAATTTGATTCATCACTAAACTCTTGTAATTTTGGATTGTTCTCAATTTGAAATTCTAAATATTCATCAGTTACCCTGTATTCATCAAATGGAATCTTTTGTTTTTTGAGTTTGTTTCTAGTTTGTTTTTGTTTTTTAGTAAGTTTTGATTTTCCAGATTTTACATCAACATAGATTTGAAAAATAGAATTGCCAAGTTTTTTCTCTGCAATGAAATCACTTCCTATACCAGTTTCATGAATTTCAAATCCGTGCTCAATATAATCTTGCTTTGCAATTTCTTCAGCTAGTTTTCCTTTTAGAACATTTTTTTCAAGAATTTCTCTTGGAGTTTTTGATGAATTATTCAATTTCATGTCTCCTATGATTTTGTGCCTGTTTTCTGTAAAAGTTATCAATTTCAGCCTCAAATTTGATAATTTGCCTCATATCTTCAACTGACATCTTAAAGATATTCTCGGTATGAGTCTTATCAAAAATTACCTTAGACAAAATCATCTAATCTCCTATTGTGATTTAAGACATTGTTTTTGAGATCACCATTAAACATTAAATGATATATTTTATTGTAAAATGTTGTAAATGATGTTGTTTCATCAATAACATATTCAATTATTTTATCAAATTCTCTATTTTCATACCATTGAGGTACACTAGATCCAGAACCTGCTTTGTTTAAAATCAAATGATATCCTTTGAACCTACCACCATTAAGTAGAATCATTACAGGTTTAAGATCTATTGATGGTCTATTATGAAAATAACCTACATCAATATCCAAATTTTCATATTGCTTGATTTTACTTGCAAGAAATTTGTATTCAAAATTAAGATTATTTCCAATTGGAACAAACCCAAATGGATTTTCACTCATGACTAATGGAAGAATTTTCTCAACAAGACCTGCCTCTCCTTTCTTATCTGTCCACGATTTTAAAATTGTTAGTGGACCTTCAGGTTTTGCAGATGCTAATCCAATTTTTTGGAATTGCATTGTAATTATATGATCATTTACAGGATCTAATCCAGTTGTTTCAATATCAAAATAATATGGAGGCATTATTTTTTCTCCTCTCTTTTTGGTGTGAATGTTGCAATACCTAATTTTTTTGCAGTTTCAATTAATCCTCTATCATAAGTCAAGATAGAATGATTTCCAAATTGAGCCATTGCAAGAAGTATACTATCAGGAAAATGTGCTAATGGATACTTTAATTCAAGTTCTTTTGCAGCAAGACGAATATCTGAATTGCACTTTAGGATCCTAACTTTTTTTCTTAAAATTGTAGAGATGTGGTTAATTATTTCTAAGATTGAAATACCTCTAATTTTCTGAAATTCTTTAATTATGACCTCTGGAATTACAACTTTTTTTGGACCTTTTCTTAATCCAATTTTTGCTCTGTAACATGAGCCTGAATTATCGAAGATATTGATTAACCAATTTGTATCGGCTATTCCTGATTCTCCATTTTTTTCATTTACTGTTATTGTTTGTATTTTATGTTTCATTTAACAGTATATGAAAAGAATTACTTATTATTAAATGGATCCTTTACTGTTAAACAGCGTTATGATCGCTATTTTAACGATAAATTTGATAGTTTACATTTTATATGAGAATCAAGTAATTTAACTATTGACCACTAGGATAAAACCAACCTCTGAAACTATTGATAAAATCAAAAAATTAGTGGAGGAGGGCAAATACAAAAACATTCATGAATTTGTGAGTTTAGCAATTGAAAAACAATTAGAGAGTGAAGAAAATAATGAAAATGAAATAATTATCGAGTCTCCAACAATTGAAAAAAACGAAGATGATGAAATTGGAGATAATACTCCTAAAAACGAAATATTTCAAAAATTAGATTATGTGAGAATTGAAAATATTCCAAAGGAAAATAATATTACATCAGATACCATATTAGAAAAAACATCTGTAGATTTACAATTTGATCTTTATGGTCCCGGAACAAGTGGTTTGATTTGGGTTTTTCATAATAGATTTTTACCAATTAAAATTGCACTTTATAATTTAGGATTGTTAATTGGTGCACAAAAAAATAATTGGATTAATTTTAATGAATGGAAAACATCAACTGCAGATTATGCAGCAATGATTTCTGATAAGCTATATGAAAATGAAATATCATTGACTACCGGATTGCCTATGCCTAAAGAAAAAATTAAAGCAAAATTTACAAGAAAAAAAAATAAAACAATATTAGTTTTTACAAAATCTGAGGCAAGTAAAAAGAGATTTGCTGATCAGTTTATTGGTCGTTCAATCAAAAAAGAAAAGTTAGACCGAGAAATTTTTTCAGGTGCATGTATTGAAATGGGTTTAATTCGAGTAGAAAAGGATCCTATTACAGATGAATTTATAGTGGCATTTACCGAAACTGGAAAAGATTTTGTCTTGATAGATAACCCAATAATTGAAAGATACAGAAAAGATTTCTTAGATGGAATGAAAGAAGAAAAAGCATTTTCTAAAAAAGAAAGAGAATTTATTTTAGAAAAGATAATTCCAAAATACTCTCTTGAAAAACAACTAATAGATAAAATACTAAATTTGAAAAATAAACAATTCACAAATGATGATGTAATGAAAATTTTCAAAAACTTGAAGAAAAAATATAATGAAGAGATTATCTTTCCAACAAAATTAGAAAAAATTTCAAAACAATATGAAAGTGAAATAAAGAAAAAATTCATGGTAGATTTTCCTGATGAAGAATTCGAACCTTCAAATGATAATTCTATGAATTGGGTAATTTCTCGCTATTTGGATTTGCAGCCTACTGGAATTTTAGGCAGATTGAAAGAATTAGGCGTGATTTCTCGTGAATATGTAGGTAGAGAGCCTCATTATACTATCAAGTGAATTCTATCTAATGAGAATTATAAATCTCTCAGCACACTGAATTTATTTCCCTCATACGCATTTTTCCAAAATATGATGAATTCTGTGCACAGAACAGGATTCTATATGTAATCTGAAGGAACAAATCTACCATAACTGTGACAATTATTCAAACGAAATTTCCTTCTGTTTGTATCTGATTGATTTGACTCTCTTGGAATACACTAAACTTGCACCATCCCAATCCATGAAGATCTCAAGTTTTCCTTGCTTAGAACACATCTTTCGAATGTATCTTTTTGTTGTTTCGGGGGAAACTTCTATTATTTCAGCTCCTGAATTAATTATATCATCATAAACTAAAACTCCTTTTGCATCTAATTCCATATACACATATTCTCTAAATTTTGGTTCCTTTGAGCGATTAATTACAAGTGAATCTTTGGTATTAGAACTCACACACATGTCGAGTGGTCCTTTTCTTGGATTCTTTACATAGTTACATCCACGACAGAGAATTTGGAGATTATTGAGAGAGTTGTTAGAGTTATCATTGTCTATATGATCTATTACTAACTGTCCCTCCCAAGGAAGTTTCCCACACATCTTACAATATTCTCCATCTCTCTTACAGAGAAAATCATACTGCTTTTTTCTAGTTCTTCCATTCATGTTGCTCACACAAATACCTCCAGACATTCTGACACTATTTGGACATAACTTTGACAGAAAGATCTATTGTAACCTGACAGTCTTTGCAGTACCACTTTGTTGTTCCATACCTGTTTCTATACAATTTGTTATGTATCAGACAGTACGGTGCATAGATTCCAATATTTTTAATATCTATTCTAGTACTCATCCAACTTTACCTCTCTTTTCAAAAATTCTTTTGATTCTTGTTGGTGACATTGCTCACACAAAAAAATCTGATAGTCACCAGTTTGATTTTCTGAGAATTCTAACATGCGTGTTTTTGGCTCATGCTTACAACTCAAAATCATTTTTTCTTTTTGCATATTTTCTATACGTGACTCTGTATAGCTGTAGCTTTCAATGAGTCATTTTGGTACCTTAGGCACCAATTCATTGAAAAATGACTTCAAGTATTACATTCTGTGGGAAAATCAAAGTCTGAATCTAACAAGAAAAAAATCCTTGATTATTTACACATACATCCTCTTTCGACAATGGATAAAATTAGAAGAGATTCAGGAGCAACAAAAAACAAACAAGATCTCAAAAAACATCTCAACGAATTAGTTGGTGATAACAAAATTAGTTATTTTCCAAAAATCAGAAAATACCTTGCATATGGAAAAATTCCAAAAGAAATTGCATATGATGTGTATTTAGAGATTTTACCTCTATTGATTAATGAATTTGCTTTGACAAAAAAGATAATCATTATTCATGGTAAAATATCAATTCCTAGAAAATATCAAAAAAGTCTCAAAAACCCCACTTCAAAATTTGTCTATGAAAAATTTATGAGTATTTTGGAATTAAAATCAAAAATATTAAAAACTGAATTAAAAGAAATTAAAAGAACTTTCAAAGATCAGAAAATTATTTCTGCATTATCTGATGATGCCAAATTCAAAGTAATACAGTTTTCACAAAAAATTTTGGATTTTGTAAATTCCTTAGATGATGTATCTTCTTATATTTCGCTTGAAAAAATATCAAACTATTTAGATCAGGAATTTATCATCAATGAAAAATATTGGAAACAAATCAAGATCCACAATCGACCATTCTATGAGGTGTTAGATATTCTTGTTACAAAACAAGTTCTGGGAATAAAAGATGCATCAGCAGTACATCTGAAAATTATACAAAAATCATCCATAAAACATGGTCCATCTTCTACTTCTAAAGGGATTTACCCTAAAAGAATGACAAACACAAAAAGATTTGTAAAAAAATTTGAAAGACCTGAGGGTATTGATCCTTTCAAAATTTTAGACTTGTATGAATCAGAGATTGGCAAAGTTTTGGGAACTAATTCTGAAGACTATCATAATATGATGAATTCTTTTAAAATATCGATTGCATGTGCAATTGTAAGTGATAGAATTCCAAAGAATTGGTCTGACAAGCAAATAAAGTCTGCTCTAAAGATAGTTGGAGGCAAAAAAGGTGCAAAACAACTCGTAAATGACCTTAGTGAGAAGTTATACGCTGATATTTTTCAATCCTGATGATTTTTGCTTCTAATTCTTTTACTTTCCTCATTGTTTTTTCTTTTTCTGTAATCTCATTTTTTAGTGATTCCTCTCTCTGATTTTGTTTCTCAATTTCCAGTTCTAATCTATTTTCATTGTTTATGGTAATCTCTGGCATTGCTTCCAAATAATCTGGAACCAATTCTTCAATTGTTGTCCAGTAATAGTTTGCGTCAGTTTTTACCAATCCCGAATGTCCCAACAATCTCTCCTTTTTCACTAGAGCAGAAAGCAAATCTGATTTCTTGGTACTTTCCATCATGACTTTGTCAAAATATCTTCTAAATCCATGTGTGGTTGGAACTTCATATCTTCTCTTTCCTTCTGTTAATGGTGAACGTATTCCTGATTTGATTACTGTTCTCTCAATTTTTTTCTTTATTGATAATGGACTTCTTGCTTTGAGTTTGGAATATCTCTCTAAGAGTAGTGGGTCTGAATCCAATGGTTTTCGTTTTGCCTTTCTTATCCATTCTTTTCTATATTCTTGTAATTTGTCCCATGCCTCTCTTGAGATTAATGCTATGTATTCTTCAGATGTACCTTTGTAGATTCTCATGGCTGCACATACCACCTTTGAATTTTCTTCAGGCTCCTCTAATGTGAATTTGTCTTTTATTTGATAAACTGGTTTTACATCATCCCATGTTACATTCTCCCAAACTCCAATTCTTAATCCACCAGAGCTTGCAGCAAGAATGACAAAATCTAATCCTACGTCATTTGAATGCTCTAAGATAGTTTTGATTTCTTCTCTGGTATAACCTCGTCCTTGATGAATATTGTTTAATTCTGGAAAACTAGAGTGAATTCTTTTCCAACCTAATCCTAAACCATTCATTTCTAATAATTTCTTAATTGGTTTTATTCGATTAGGAATCGTTGATGGATTAAGATAATTTTCATTGTTTTTTGCTAGTTTTGTTCTTGATCGTAAATGTCTAACATATGCTAAAATAATTTGTATTGTTTTTTCTTGATCTTTTCTTGCAAGTTCTACAAATTGTTGAGCCCTCTCTTCAAATGTACCTGAAAATATATCGGCACAGATATCTTCTAGAAAAACTCTGAGATTTCCTTTCATAGTTCTTTTTGTCTCATCTGATTTGATTCCAGAATAGAATAATTCTAAGACATTTTCTGATTTTGATTCAATATCCTCATTTGAAAGTTTGAATGTTTTTTTCATAACTATATTAACGCCTCTTGAACTGTTGTAGCTTTCAATCTACGATAATGGTACGTTTGAGTCTTGAAAATGGGATAAGAGAGTAGCGGGTCTAAAGGGATTCGGACCCTTGACAACCGGATTAAAAGTCCGGTGCGCTACCTGGCTGCGCCATAGACCCTCAAGAAAAATGTTTTACGTGTATAATTTAGTCTTTTACAAATT
>Ga0114932_10004873_pt1 | contig 12205 bp, 14 predicted proteins | sample 2SBtaG_2_FD_87286 | JGI IMG/M metagenome (GOLD analysis project Ga0114932, IMG submission 87286) | Deep subsurface microbial communities from Kolumbo volcano to uncover new lineages of life (NeLLi) - 2SBTROV12_ACTIVE470 metaG | ecosystem: Environmental > Aquatic > Marine > Volcanic ... | reverse complement strand
TGACCCACTACCTAATCAAATACAACCTGAAACTGATACTGCTTGGCAAGAAACTTCAAAAAATTTATTAGACGAAAAGTGTAAAGATAATCAATATTTTAATATACATGAATTTAAAAATCTAAAAGAATATCTTGTAGATTACAAAGAACTATTACAACATTTTAAATCTCACCGTATTAATCAATTTAAAAAAGATGATAAGTATAAATCTAATTATAATAAATTAATATTTGACTATAAAAAGTTTTTAAGACTTCAAAACAAAGCAGTTAACTACATGGTAAAAGAATTTGAGATGAAAAAAGCTGCTCATGCTTATAGTAGAGCAAAACAAGACAAATCAGGTATTGTTGATCCACTTAAACTACACGGTTACAAATATAATGATGATATCTTCAAAAGATTAACATTATTACCTGATGGCAAAAATCACGGTTTGATGATGTTTATTGATTGGTCAGGTAGTATGAGTGATAAACTTACTGCTACTATTCATCAATTAATGAACCTAACTATGTTTTGTAAAAAAGTACAAATACCTTTTGAAGTATATGCTTTCAGTAATAATACAAGTTATAGAAGTGATAATGATTATAGTAAACCAACAATTTTTCCAGAACCTAAATATGAGAACAATGATATATCAGTTGACGAACATTTGTTACTTTTTAATTTTGTATCTAGTAGAATGAATGCTGCTGAATATGACCAAGGTATGACTAACTTATACTATCTTGGTGTGAAACATGAAGCACAAAGAAATTATTATAGAGTAAGAAATTTATCTTACATGACCGGTGAAATTCAAGACGAATGGAAATATTATTTACATCACGAACCAAAAGGTATGAATCTATCATCCACACCATTGAATGATTGTATCATGGCTGCTATGAAAATGGTACCTGCTTTTCAGAAAAAATATAACATTGATAAAATGAATACAGTATTTTTAACTGATGGTATGAGTGATGGTAATGATAGAAAAGTTATAACTGATCCTCAAGAGATTAAAAGAATAATGCAATCAGATAGATACTATGATAATAGTAGAAATCAAAATGCCATAACAGAAGGTTTACACTATGATAAAAATAAAATATTAGTTGATAAACAAACTAAAAAACAAACCTTAGTAAACTCTACTAGAGAAAATTTAACTGACGCTTTATTACAAGCATTAAAAGATAGAACTGGTAGTAAAGTAATAGGATTCTTTATTGAATCAAGAGCAAGAATTTCCAGACATACTTTAGACCAATACTTTCCAGAGAGATGGAATTATTACAGAAACAAAGGTGATAAAACTTTTGATAGAAAAAAAGTAATGTCTGAGTGGAGAAAAAATAAATGTCTTGTAGTAAAACACAATACAGGATATGATGAACTTTATTTGCTTGCGGCAGATAATATGAAAGTATCAGATGATAGAATGAAAACACCATCTGAAAATGCTAAGAAAGGTGAGATTAAAAGATTGTTTGCTTCTACTTTAAAATCAAATAAGAATAGTAGAGTAGTTTTAAACAAATTTATCTCATTGGTAGCGTAAATAGAACAAAATGAGAACAAAACTAATTTATAAGTTATTGAAATATAACACTTTTAATTTAGTTATTTGCTTGACTTTTTGCTCAAACTATGATAGCTTATAAGAATAATAAGACATTACATTATGAAAGGAAAAATGACTATGTTAAATACTGAACAAATACAACAAGTTGAAGCGTTGTATAAACATTTCGGCAAAACTGACTTACACAGAACCGAAATTAATTCACTTGTCAAATTAGGCAAGATAAAAGATCCAGGTTGGTTAAAATCTGATGATTATAGAGTTTCTAGGGGGATTTATTCTTTACCTATTGACGGTAACGATTTCTCACCTAATCTAAAAGATATTCCTCTTGTAGAAGAAAAACCAAAAACACAAAAAGCAGATGTTTCTGAAACTGTTAATCAGGCCGCTTATGTTGTTTCATCTTTAACAGGTAATATTGTACCTACTAAAGATCCTGTGTTTGTTCCTTGGGGGCATTTTAAAGACATTAAATCAATTGTTTCTAGTAAACAATTTTATCCTATATTCATTACTGGTTTATCCGGCAACGGTAAAACCATGAATGTATCTCAGGCTTGTGCTCAAACAAAAAGAGAGTGTATTAGGGTTAATATTACAATCGAAACCGATGAAGATGATTTACTCGGTGGTTATAGATTGCAAGACGGTCAAACTGTTTGGCAAAACGGTCCTGTTATCGAAGCAATGGAAAGAGGTGCTCTTTTATTGTTAGATGAAATTGACCTTGCTTCTAACAAAGTTATGTGCTTACAACCTATATTAGAGGGCAACGGTGTGTTTCTTAAAAAGATAAACAAATTTGTAAAACCTGCTGACGGTTTCAATGTTATTGCTACTGCCAATACTAAAGGGCAAGGTAGTGATGACGGTAAGTTTATCGGTACTAATATTCTTAACGAAGCATTCCTTGAGAGATTTCCGATTACTGTTGAACAATCATATCCTACAAATAAGATTGAAACAAAAATCTTAAATAATGTTATGACCCAAAAAGGTCTGACAAAAAAAGATGATGAAAAGTTTGCTGACAATCTAGTCACCTGGGCAGATATTATCAGAAAAACCTTCTACGAAGGAGGTATAGATGAAATTATATCTACCAGACGATTAGTTCATATTGTTGAAGCGTTTTCTATCTTTAAAAATAAGATGAAAGCAATAGAATTATGTACTAACAGATTTGAGTTAGATACCAAAACTTCATTCCTCGATTTATATACTAAAGTTGATGGCGGCAAAGATATCTCCACTTGGGGAAATCCAGTCGAAGAGGAAATGAATTCCGATGATAGTGAGGAAGGTAACATTGATTACTAAAAATCTATTTCATAATGTAGTGAGGAGGCGTCTAGTCAACGCCTCCTATTCTTTCTTTGGGTGTATAAAGGCAGTCCTAGGTAATATACTTAATGTATGGTTCAAATCAGTTGCGTGCCAAACCATCGCCCTTTTCATTGTGAGCTTGACAAAAAATAAGGATTATGATACAATATAGACAAGAAATAAATTAAATAATTAAATAACGAAAGAAGATATAATATGAGTAATAAAGAAAAAATAAGTAATGATGTTAGTTTAAAAGGCGTGAATGCCTTTCCAATACTAGATGAAATTGTTGAAAAAATGCCCGGTCAAAATACCTATACTATTCCGTTAAAGGCATTATTATTAACAGTATCATCAAATTTTGCTAGTATGAACGATAAAGAAAAAACAACTTTTTTGAGTAATATAGTAGATAATTCTTCTCTACTTAATAATAGTAGAAGTGATATTGTAATAACTGATACTAAGGATTTAGAAACACTTGAAGCATTTGCAGAAGTGGCAAAAAAATACGGAAAGAAAGTGTTTAAAAAAGCAGCGTGTATTGCCTATGGTAAAGATAATATCAAAACATTTACATTTACTGTGGAGGGTCAATGAGAGAATTTATAACTGAACAAGAGTGGTTAGATTTTGCTTTAAAAAACATAGCAGGCAAAAGAATACATAATGTTTCTAGTGGATCTGGTTATCTAGGCAATAGTTTAGAAAAACTGATACATGGAAAAAAGTTAAGTAGTACTGATGTTGACTTAGTTATAGAAGGAGAAGATTGGGAAATGAAAACATTTAGAGGCAATAAAACAATAAGTTGCTCTAAAACTAAAATTAATCCTGATGATGATACTAAAAATAGTTTTGAGAAACATTTAGATTATACTTGTAAGAAAATGAGAAATTTAATTTTATTCAAGTTTCACGAAGCATATTCTTTAAACGAAAAAACAGGAATAGAACTTATATCTGTTTGTAATGAAATTTTTATGCGAAAAGAATTAGTTGAACCAGTTTTCAAATTTCATCTATCAACCAGAGCATCAAGAAATAATACCGTATGGGAAAGTAATATCAATGTTGACAAATTGTTGAACTGTTATACAAAGGGTAGAAGCACTCCGCCCATATCTAATGACGAATATAAAGTTTTGCCAGATTTTCCTAGCCCATTTGGAATGAGTATGTTTAGATAATCAAGTGCTTGACAAAAATAAGAATTATGATACCATATAGATATGAAAAAAAATAAACAATTAAACAAAGAACTACCTAACTCAATCAAAATAGGATATATAAACTATCAATTTGATTTTTGGCCAGATAGTTTTTCTAGTACTGAAAAAGCACAAGGAGAATTTTTTGAAGAAGCAGGTAAAATAGGATTAAAAGAATCAGCGATACCAAGTATTCAAGGCGTGAACACTTTATTACATGAGATAATGCACGGCATAGTATATCAGTATGGTATGCAAGAAACATTGGATAGTAATGAAGAAAAGGTTGTGAATACAATGACAAATGGTTTAACAAATGTTCTTGTAGATAACCCATGGTTAGTTGATTACATAAAGAAACATATATGACAATAACAGTAGAAGTTAGAAACAATAATGTTGAGAAAGCGTTAAGGGTTCTTAAAAAGAAATTACAAAAAGACGGTCTGATGAAAGAATTGAGGATGCGTCAGCACTTTGAAAAACCTAGTTTGAAAAGACAAAGAAAACATAAAGAGAACATAAGACGCTGTAAAAAAGAACAAAGATTAAAAGAATTGAGAGATTAAAGGAATTACTTGATATGAAAAGGTTGCCCATATCAAATAATGTAATAACACGGCGACAAAATAACTTGAAGGAGTTGATATATTATGGGTAGAAAAGCCTTAACAAAAAAACAGAAAGTATTAAATTTACTTTCAAATGGTAAATCAGTAACCTGGTCTACTTTAAGAAATAAATTTGATTTAACATCACCTAGAGCGATGGTGGATCAATTAAGAACTGAAGGACATATGGTGTATATTAATCAAACATCAAACGGTACTTCATATCGTTTAGGTACACCTACTAAAGCGATTTTAGCTGCAGGCGTGAAAAAAGTATTAAGAGGTAATACTTCTGAAATCGTTGCTGCTGGTATCAGAGCTTTATACGGTAAACAAAAATACGCTTACTCTAACCAGTAAGAGTATCTACCGTATAAATAGTAGTATCAGGCAGCTCGTAAGTCCTGGTATTTAGAGGTAGAGTGTCTTCCGCAAAGGCACCGATAGAAAAAGGTTTAGGCAGTTTATCCTTATACAAAAACTGCCCTTTTTTTATAGTTAAAGTAAAAAACTATTATAAATAAAAATGATACGCTCATTGTGAGGTATCATATTATTAACTCGCTTAAAAGGAGAAATACTTATGAATAGAACCTTATCTATTTGGAACGACCTACGACCTTACGCTGTAGGTTTCGATAACATCTTTGACCATTTTAGTAATACACTAGAATATACACATAGTCAAAACCAATCTTACCCACCTTATAACATTAATAAAATTGACAATCTTAATTGGCAGATTGAAATGGCACTTGCAGGTTTCAATAAAAACGATATTGAAATTGAATATGCTGATAGTCAATTAACTATTAAATCAATTTTTGAAAAAGATGGTAAAGACGAAGGCAAAGAGTCCGTTCATAGAGGTATTTCCAAACGACAATTCACAAAACGATTTACACTTGCTGATGAGGTAGTTGTAAACGGTGCAGAATTGAAAGATGGAATGCTTCGTGTTGAATTGGAAAAGATAGTACCTGAGGAAAAGAAACCTAAGATTATCAAAATATCGTAGAAAAATAAATGAGGGGTGCTGCTTGACAGCATCCCTTAAAAATGATACAATAAGACAACAACAAACATTGAAAGATTATATAATGAAACTAAATGAAAATACAAAAGATATACTAAAGAACTTTTCTGAAATCAATACTAACATTTTGATTAAACCAGGAAATCAATTAGCAACAATCTCAACTATGAGAAACATATTTGCCAAAGCAACAATTTCAGAATCATTTGAAAAAGAGTTTGGCATATACGACCTTAACGAATTTTTATCAGTAGTATCAAGTTTAAATAAACCTGAAATAACACTACAAGATAAATTTATGACTATTGCTTCAGAAGGCAGTAAGTCAAAAGCAAAATATTTTTATTCTGACCCATCAGTAATTGTCGCACCCACTAAAGATGTTAATATGCCAGAAGCAGATGTTACATTTAGTTTAACAGAATCAAATCTTACTGAACTAAAAAAGATGGCTGCGATACTTAAAACACCTGACCTTGCGTTAGTAGGCGAAAAAGGTAGTAGTGTTGTATTAAAAATATGTGATAAGAAGAATGACACATCAAATAATTTTGATATTGTTGTTGGAGAAAATGCAACAGCAGATTATACTTTCTATTTCAAAGTAGAAAATATGAAAATGATATCAGGCAATTATGATGTTTCTGTATCTTCAAAATCTATATCACATTTTAAGAATACAAAACTGCCGATTGAATATTGGATAGCATTAGAACCAGATTCTACTATTTCCAAATAAGTTTAATTTTCAAATTGTGAATAAGGTGAATTATGAGTACAGATTTTTTATGGGTTGAAGAATATCGACCAAAGACAATAGATGATTGTATATTACCATCATCATTAAAAAAACTATTTTCATCCTTTATTAAGAAGGGTGAACTTTCCAATCTATTATTATCAGGCACACCAGGTATCGGTAAGACCACAGTTGCGAAAGCATTATGTGAAGAATTAAACTGTGATTGGATTATGATTAATGGTTCCGAAGAAGGTGGCATTGATGTATTAAGAAATAAGATTAAGAACTTTGCTTCTACTGTATCACTATCTGGTGGTAAAAAAGTAGTTATACTTGATGAGGCAGATTATTTAAATCCTCAATCTACACAACCTGCATTAAGAGGTTTCATTGAGGAGTTTCATGCGAATTGTAGATTTATTCTTACTTGTAATTTTAAGAATAGATTGATTGACCCACTACATAGTAGATTTTCAAATATAGAGTTTAGAATTAATCCTAAAGACAAGGGCAAACTTGCCACTAAATTATTTGAACGAGCAATATATATTCTCAAAGAACAAAATGTGGACTATGAAGAAAAGGTCCTTGCAGAATTAATCAAGAAACATTTCCCAGACTTTAGAAAACTAATAAATGAATTACAAAGATATTCAGTAAGTGGTGCTATTGACGCTGGTATTCTTGTAAATGTATCTGATGAAAACTTAAAAACATTAGTTACACATTTAAAGAATAAAGAGTTTAGTGATATGAGAAAATGGGTTGTCAATAATCTTGATAATGATCCAGTTAAAATCTTTCGTAAAATTTATGATAGTATGTATGATAGTTTACAACCAGAAACTATACCTCATGCTGTTTTAATTATTGCTGACTATCAGTATAAGTCTGCCTTTGTTGCAGACCAAGAAATTAATCTGGTGGCGTGTCTAACTGAATTGATGTCCCAGGTTAAATTTAAATGATACACAATATAGATTGTTTAAAATTTTTAGAAACAACACCAGATAATTCATTTGATGTTTGTATATCTAGTCCGCCATATAATCTTGGTGTTAGATATAGTGAATATAAAGACACTAGAAAAGACTATATAGTGTGGATGAAAGATGTTTGGTATGAAGTTTGTAGAGTTTTAAAACCAGATGGTCATTTATTTTTAAATCTAGGATATTCTAAAGACAATCCTTTTGACACATACAAAGTTGCAGAAAATGTACCATGGTCTTTACAGAATAATATCATATGGGCAAAGGCTGTGGAGGTTGATGGTCGAGTAAGAGGATATAGTATACCTCATTCTAGTAAAAGATATCTACAAAATGGTTGGGAACATTTATTTCACTTTACAAAAAATGGTGATACACCTATTGATATAGAGTGGTCTGGTGTACCTTATAATTTAGATTATAATAATGCAGAAAGAAATGCTAAACGAAGTGGTAAAAATTATAGAGCAACTACTAACTGTTGGCATATTACATATAAAAGTAAAGCAACAAAACAGATAACAAAAGAGATTGCAGGTGATAATAAACACCCAGCAATTTATCCAGAAACACTTGTTGAAAAATGTTTGAAAGTATCTGGTTTAAAAAAAGGAGTTGTATTTGATCCATTCATGGGAACAGGTACAACAGCTGTCGTTGCTAAACATTATGGTTTAGATTATGTGGGTTGTGAGATTGATAAAGATTATCATAAATTTGCAAATGAAAGAATAGCGAGGACAATATAATGTACGAATTAAAAGATTATCTAAACGCTATTAACTTTACTAAAAATGACTTAATGAAGTCCGAGGATAAGTTATGGGTAAAGAAATATCCTGCCTTTATTGTCAATAAGATGTTATCTGCTTTTTCAGATACCATAATGCTTGTCAATGAAATGAATAGAAATCATTTTCTTGATAAAGATATGCAGTTTCAATTTTTAATAAATAGTATTAGGTCAAGAAAGAGGTTTAGTCCTTTTTTGAGAGCGAATAAATTAAAAGATATTGAGTGTGTAAAAGAGTATTATGGATATAGTAATGATAAAGCAAAGTCCGCTCTTGATATACTCACCAAGGATCAATTGAAATTGATTAAGGAAAAATTATATAAAGGTGGGACAAAATGAATGAATTAGATAATAGTTGGCATCCCGAAAAGATGCTCGAAGTACAATTAAAAGAACCTGATGATTTTCTAAAAGTCAGGGAAACACTAACAAGAATTGGAGTTGCCTCTAGGAAAGATAAAAAATTATTCCAGTCTTGTCATATATTACACAAACAAGGAAGATATTTCATAGTACATTTTAAGGAGTTATTTGCATTAGACGGAAAGTCAGCAAACTTTTCTGATAATGATACTGAAAGAAGAAATACAATTGCTCAATTATTAGCAGATTGGGGTCTGATTGCTATATTAAATAAAGATATTGCAGAAAAGAAAGCACCTCTTTCACAAATAAAAGTTTTATCATTTAAAGAAAAAGGTGAATGGGACTTACAAGCAAAATACAACATAGGTAAAAAAGTAGAAGATGAAGGCACCGAAGTTTAAAGAGTTTATAACTGAAAAAGTACAAAGAAGCGACATACAAGTTGCTATCTTAACAAAAATAGATGCTGACAGCAAGGCTGTTGTTAGTAATATGATATTAAAGGAATGTAAAAAGAGAAATATTCCTTGTTATATTATTAATACATCTGAAGCATGGGTATCAAAAAATGATTTAGAAAAAGGTACTTTACTTATATCTAATATTGATGGTGAAGATACCGAGATAGAGTTTGACCTTTCAAAAACAATGTGTTTTACACGAGCAGGTGTTCTTGAAGATGAAACTGGACTAGCATTATTATCAACATTTGAAAATGCTGGTGCATTTATGATAAACACTAGAAACGGTATGTTGACTTGCGACAATAAAATGTCAGCATATATTTCTTTTGAAAGAGATAATATACCAACACCAAGAACTGCTCTTATTTCAAATGAAAAAGGATTGATTCATGCCCACGAAAAACTAGGTGGTAAATATCCTGTCATTATGAAAACACTTACAGGTACCCAAGGTATTGGTGTATCAGTAGTTGAATCTGAAAAGAGTATGGTTTCAGTTGCACAATCTTTATGGAAGTTTGGCGCTGCTTTATTGCTTCAAGAGTTTTTAAAATTTGATTTTGATATTCGTACAATTGTTGTTGATGGAAGAATACTGGCATCCACAAAAAGAATTAGTGCTAAGAAAGATTTTCGTTCTAATAGACATAGAGAGGCGACTACTGAACCTTATAAGTTATCAGACGAAGAGCGTATAGTAGTTTTACAAGCCGCTCGTTCAGTTGGTGCTTATATGGTTGGTGTTGACCATGCAACAGTTAATAATCAATTATATGTTTTAGAGTGTAATGGTTCTCCCGGTGTCGGCTCAGAGTTTGCTTTATACAATACTGCTAAAAGAGAAGATACATACATTGGAAAAACTACAACAGACAATGTGATTAAAGAATTATTTGATTATCTTACCCAAGATGTTCACAGAAAATACTCATTTACTAGAGAGGCAGGATTTCACGAAAGAGTTAATATTGATGGATACGGACCTGTCAGAGCAAAACTTGACACAGGAAACGGAACTGTTGCTTCAATGTTTCATGTTGACAAAATAGATGTATCAGGTAAAACTGTGAAATGGGAAAAAGATGGCAAGAAGTTTACAAGTAAATTACAAGGCGAATCTCAAGCAACTAGAATGGGTGATATAGATGAACGACCTATTGTATTTGTAGATTTAACTTTTAATAATAAGTTTTATACAGATGTGCCTATTGGTTTAACAACAAAAGATTCAAGAAGTACATTTCTTGTTAATAGAGATTTATTGACTAGATTTAAAGTCAATGTAAATCCAAATAGAAAGTTTGTTCTTTCTTCTTGGATTGAAAGAAGCGATGGTGATGATACACAAGGAGTTAATATCAATCCATACAAATAACGCTTTACAAAGCAACTAAAATATGATATAATACAATATGAAAAGGAGTGAATATGGCAAAGAATCATCAAACTGAAAACCCTCTATTTAAGGCATTAACTAAACAATACGAATCAGATATTGCAAATGCATATGCTACATTAACAGTTTATTTTGACAATCCTGTAGGTATCGGAGAACATCCTCAACACCTAGAAGAAATGGATAAACTAGTTGATAAGATAGCAACGGCTGAGGATAAACTAAAAGCATTGAACAAACATTTTAATAATACACAAATATAATTAATGAAATTTTATACTAGCGTCTTACCATATCGTGGCAAACTATTAGTGCGAGGTATTAATCAAGATGGTAGTCATAAGAAGTTTAAAGTACCTTATAAACCTTCTCTTTTTATTCCAACACACGGACATTCTCAATGGAAAACTTTAGATGGTCGTAATGTAGGTAAAGTAAAATTTGAAAGTATCTATGAAGCAAGAAAATGGATAGATGAATACAAAGATGTAAGCAACTTTGAATATTTTGGCAATACAAGATATCAATATTCATTTATTGCTGATGAGTTTCCTGATAAGATTGATTGGGATATAAATCAAATTAGAATATTAACTATTGATATTGAGTGTGAAAGTCTTAATGGTTTTCCTGATCCTAACAAGGCAGAAGAAAAATTAATTTGTATTACTGTAAAAGACCATGCAAATAAAAACATAAAGGTCTTTGGCACAGGTAACTTTGTAAGTGACCGTGATGATGTTCAGTATATAAAATGTGCTACTGAAATAGATTTAGTACATCGCTTTACAGAATTTTGGTGTAAGTATAATCCTGATGTTGTTACAGGATGGAATGTAAAGTTTTTTGATATACCTTATCTAATGAATCGTTTTAGATATCTTATGGGTGATGATTATTTAAATCAGTTTAGTCCTTGGGGTGTTGTAAGTGAGAATACGGCAAAGATTAGTGGTTGGGAACGCAAACAAGAACAAAAGACTTGGGACCTTATGGGTGTTTCTATTTTAGATTATCTTGACCTATATCGTAAACATACATTTATTAGGCGTGAAAGATATAAACTAGATTATATAGGTGAAGTAGAACTAGGTGAAAATAAGTTAGAAAATCCATACGATACTTTTCAAGAGTTTTATCAAAATGATTATCAGTTATTTGTAGAGTATAATATTCAAGATGTTGAGATAGTTGATAAGTTAGAAGATAAAATGAAATTGATTGCCTTACACTTGACAATGGCATATGAAGCGAAAGTAAACTATCAAGATGTATTTGGTCAAGTTAGAATATGGGATACTATTATATACAATCATTTACGAACAAAAAATATTGTGCCGCCTGCCGTTCAAGAAGATAAAAAGTCTAGTGGTTATGAAGGCGCCTATGTAAAAGATCCAGTTGTAGGATTTCACGATTGGATTTGTAGTTTTGATTTGAATAGTCTGTATCCTCATTTGATTATGCAGTATAATATATCGCCAGAAACAATGGTAGGATTTGACCCAAACAAAGTAAGTGTGAATAAAATGTTAGATGGTTTTATTTTAGATTCATCTGACCTTGACAATAAGACGATTACACCTAATGGTGCTATGTTTAGAACAGACAAACGAGGTTTTCTTCCTGAGTTGATGGATAAACTATATCAAGAACGAGTGATATATAAAAAGAAAATGA
>Ga0114932_10004872_pt1 | contig 12205 bp, 23 predicted proteins | sample 2SBtaG_2_FD_87286 | JGI IMG/M metagenome (GOLD analysis project Ga0114932, IMG submission 87286) | Deep subsurface microbial communities from Kolumbo volcano to uncover new lineages of life (NeLLi) - 2SBTROV12_ACTIVE470 metaG | ecosystem: Environmental > Aquatic > Marine > Volcanic ... | reverse complement strand
TATAGCATTGTGTCGGAAACGATTGTGCTAGGTGGCATCATTTATTTACTATTGAGGTGAAATCATGACTAAAAAAATCGAGCTTGCGCCTTTCAAAATTGTCACTCGCAAGGGCTGGGTCTGGATAGAGAATTCGGAGACAGGCACGCAGGGTCCGAAACTTGAAGCCAACAAAACCAATCGAGGCGCATTGCGTCGTCGGCAGGCGCTTCTTAACTCACAGATTGCCCTTGATCGCATAGGCATATTTTAGAAAGTGAAAACCATGGAACAGATATCAGAATATTCTTTTAACCCACATCCAGTCGATGGATGCGACGATTGTGCTTGGCTAACAGAAGCATACGAAGAGCCTACCGTTTGTCCTGAGTGTGAAGAGGACCAGCTAAAAGAAATGCGAATGAATTCAAAGGGTTAGCCGCGCCCCGGGCGCCCATAAGCCATTGAAAGTCAAGGAAAATCTAGTCGCTTGGTCAATAAAATTTAAGATTGTTTGCACGAACCGCACCATAAGCCATTGATTCTGTTGGACTATTTGGTAGTGCCCCTCAGCACCAGAGCATAAGTACAAAATCAAAGTACAATTTCGATTGGGGGCAAAGGTCAAGTACAATTTCAAAGCAAGTCTAGTAAAATACCAAACAAATACAATTAGTTAAGTACATTTTCTACAAAAAAATGTAATAAACAACTTGCACCAGTACAAAAACGACCAAAATAAGTACAAATTCTATCGTACTTCTACGTGGAACGAAGTTCCAAAGCAAGTCCTCGTCTGCACCAGTGCAAAAACGAAGTACTTTTTCTATTTTCCTGCTAACATTAGTGCATTTTCGATTCAAACATCAAGTCTGGTATTATGTATACCACCCCCGTCCCCAACCACCGTCCAATTGTAGCACATTTTAGCCCATTATGCAATAAAAAAGCCGCTATCTCGACAGAGATGCAGCTAATAAAGTGTATATTCGACCTAATGGAGCTTGCGTGTGGCATATACTCCCCCATTATAACATAATATACTTACTATAGCACAAAAAAGGCTTGTGTGCAAGCAAAACGTGGCTCCCTACGGTCGCACGCTGTGTTTAAATGCAAATAACTTGGTTTCTGCTCGAATTACAGTAAAATAACGTAAAATATGGAATATTTTGGCGCCCTGACCACTCAAAAAACTTGACATCGGGTGCTCGTAGCGCAGCTCCTGGCGAACTTCGTTCGCACGTTGACAGCTTTCTTATATTAAATCCATCTCCCCCATGTTCTAGGCATAAAAAAACCTCCATCAGATAGTGTTGGAGGGAGTTTAATCTTGACACGAAGTGTCATAACGTAGGCGTACGCTGCGCGTCACATCAAAAGTGTTTGTCAGCGTTGTTGACAGCTGTTCCTGAAGTCAGGATAGTATTGAGAAGTAACCAGACTACGTCTGCGTTAGCTCAAAACAGTTTGTCAATACGTTGGATCAAATGTGAAATAAATTAATGAAGCTTACTTGCATAGTATATAAGCTGTGTAACGATGTTACTTTTTTTTATCCTCTAGACAAACTAATAGTAGCATAGATTTTTCATTCTGTCAAGTCCCTTAGCAGAGCAATTGACTGACTATTAAAATATGTTAGGAGAAAACGGAGTTTTACAGGTTCGCAACGCTTTGCACTTCGTAAAGAGAATTAGCTTTTTGAAAAGGTGTAACCTCAACTCCTTATATATTAATTATAGACTATTTTGAGCTAAGATTCAAGCCATGAATACTAAGAATTGGTTCATTGCTTTCTAGTTTGGATGCATCAGACAACAAAAAAAGAGGCTAGGGACTATTGCCCTGCCTCTTTTTATTTAGTATTTCTACAATTCTAAACCTCATCGGTTGGCCTTTCGTCTAGCTCTCCTCCATCTACATAGGGAAGCTCGCTGTTTTAAACTCAGCTTCTGTGGATGTCGAATCAACATGAGATATCTATTCTCTTAGGCGTCGTCTTCTTTGGTTTTTCATCATCTAGAGATCTAAACCCTGCTGTGAAGTCAAAATCTAGGCTCTTCAAATAGGAACTCAGTGCTACAAGCAGTGATAGTGTGAGAGCTAGTGATACGGATAATACAATTCCTATCGTAATTAGAACAGTTTCATACATTTAAAATCCCCACTTTATCATTGGCACTAAAATCTCTCCTGTTCCTACATTTGGATATGACCCGTCATAACGCTCTGTAGTTTTACATCCTGTAGTAGCCAGTGCTAGAGCTACTATCACAAAGGATGCTAGAAATGCTTTATTCATGTTCTCCTCCTGGATCACCTTTTGGTAGTTGTAGCCGCTTTCCGTTGGACCAATAGTATCCTGTAGATCCTGGACGGCCTCTGCCATAAGAGTGATATCCTCTTATAAAATTAAACGCGTTTGGTTTGCGTTTAGATACTTCAAATGTTGCGACCGTTATTGTAATAGCCGCTACAAGTGCTGCATGGGCTAGAACACTCCATCCAAAAAAGAAAAAGTCTCCTATCATAGTGGCAAATGCTGCACACCACATCCATGCTAGTGCTTGTAGAACTAGATGACGAACAACGATGTCTGGAATGTGTCTGAGAGGATTATATCGCACATCCATCACAGCGTTCCAAGAATCTACTATCCATTGTCTCATAGTCCTACCGATCCCCAATCTTCATCATTCATTCCTGTATCTCTCTTCAACGATACGGCGTGAGCTTTGCAGTTTCCTCGACCGCCCACGTCGTTAATTAAAATTCGACCTTCATCGGCATGACCCATTAGCAGTACATCAAAGGGAATTCCGAAATCTACAAGTGTCGCTTCAGTCAACTCTCTAACAGACTCTCTACGACCTGTGATCAGAACTATTCGATGTCCTGCCATTTCCCAAGCGTTAAATCGCTCTTTCACTCCGGCTAAGAGTTCAGGGTCTTTGTTGGCGATGGCGTCATGCCCTTCAGGAGAATATTTGAAAATTGTTCCATCAATATCGCATATGATAGTTTTCAAAGTCTCCTCCTATAGATATCCAGAGACAAATGTTGCGACAGGATCATGTGATGACCCTACCCACTCTTCTGTTCTAGAAACTACGTGTACTTGTCTAACGCCTGATTCATCAAACTCTTCAAAGTACTCTGTAATAACTGTTTTAAAAGGCCCAGGAGGGCGTTTATAGTCTTCGTCTAGTTTCCATTGACGAAGGCTCGCCTCCTTGTTTGTAAATTCTGTCAATGCCATTATGCAGCCTCCGCATATTCCATCGCCTTCTGAAGGGCGTTTTCTTTACGATTGCGGTTAGCTCCAAACCATGCTGAGTTTAGTCGAGTGGATGTGTTACGACCCATCTCGTGGTCAGTCATGTAGGTGACAGCGTTAAACGCGTTCCACCAAGTACCAGCAGCTAGGTCAGCTCCAGGCTGTTCTGAAAGAACCTCGTGAGCGCGAAGTGCGTTCTTCGAAAATTCTTCTGTCTGCTTGTCAGAGTGAGGAAATACTTCAGAGAAGTAGTCATCAATCTGGGTATCGTTGTAGAACTTGTTAGCTAAGAATTCAGCTTTTTCAGCGTATAGAGCTGTTGACTCTTTAGCCAAGCCAAGCATCATCTTCACATAATCTTCATCCCATGTCTGATTATGATTAACAGTAATCCGACGAGATGAGGTTGTTGAGAGTGCAAAATTCATCGTATTTCTGCACACGACGCGTATCGGAGTGCTTCTCGCTTCGATTGCCTTGCCCCGTACATGGGGATTGACAAGCAAAATGTAAGACTCGATTGCGTCTCCTTTAATTGGCTCAAACGTATCAGCTACCTTTGCCAGACACCAAATGATCTTGCCATCTTGAAGGGAACCAGCAGTATGCATCTGCATATCGCCTTTTGCTACAAATTCTTTGAAAAATGCAAATGCATCCTCATTTTGTAGTGGTTTCCAGTTTGGTCCGACGATATCTAATACCGAATAGTCAGAAGTACGAACTAGTACTTCTTTGTTATCTACGAATTGTAGACCATCTGGAGAATTGTATTGAAGCGGTCGCTTCTCTACTCTCCAATCACAGCCAGCTGCTTTCATCATCTCTTGTGGAGAAAGATCATCACTGACTGGGAAGCCGAGTCCGTGCCACGGAACAGCTCCTGCGTAAGCCATAGTTTCAACTTCGTGACTCATTAAATTTGTCTCCTTTTTTGTAAAATTTTCATTATAATTATTATAACAAAAAAACCCCTTGTTGCCAAGAGGTTTTTTACTTTTTTATCATAAAAATCTACGAGCGTAGAGTATTTACGAGGTATTGGATGCCTTGCTTTGTCGCACCCATGAAGTTGGTTACGTCGATATCTTCACCAACCGCAATCTCAAGATCACGGAGTAGTTCTTTCTTCGTAGGACCATCTTTCCGAGTGGTAGACTTAGCAGGGGCTACATAGACACCTTCGCGAACCAGCTTTGCTCGTACAGAGCGAACTGTTTTCTCGACTGCTTCGGCAATTTGGTCTAAGCCGTCGTTGCCCAGCTCATCATACATATCAGCGATAGTCTGAAGCTGTTCAGCGGTGTAATTTGCAGTTTTAGCCATTTGCTTTCCTTTCATGTTAAATCGTTATTGTTCATATATAATAACCCAATTAAGACCAATTGGCAAGTCAAAACTGACGGAGAAGATCGGTGATGGTATTCTCTAAATCACGATTTTCATCTTCAATTTCTTGAATTTCAGCTTTCAATTCATCTACTCGCTTCTTACGCTCTTCCATTAGCTTTTTCATCTCCTGTATTACAGAAGACATTCGGGCTTCAAGGGTCTCTTGGCTTGAGGGAGGTTTAGCAACCATGTTCATCAAAACTCGACTCCCATACCGACATCAACTACTTTGAGTCCTTCAATTTCTCTCCACATTTTAATAACAGAAGGACGATCATCAAATACTAATTTTGGTTTATACCCATCTACTAGCATCTGCTCGTACATTTCACGTTTGACAATCGTGTCTTTACGAAAATCATTTTCTGCTCTCATATAGAAAGGAGAAGTAGGGTAAGTTTCAACAGCATCTCCTAGCTTACCATTATGACCCGCGCGCCAGGCCCAGCCATCAAGTAAAAACCACTCGCTCAAAGAAAGAACAGTATCTACTCTTTCTGATTCTGAGCGCCCAGAGGCAAAGATAATTCTATCTCTAGGATGGTTATACAGAAATGCTCTAGCAATGTTGATTATGGGCATGATAGGCTCATCATGTACTTTTTCTTTTGGATCGCGAAATGCTTTCCAATCTTTGGGAGTTTTCTTGATATGTTTTAGTCTGTGACTAATATCTAAAAGTGTCCCATCTATATCAAATATAACGTCCATTGTTTTTCCTTTCTATTAAAATCTGTGTCTACTGTGGTGCCGTCGCCAAGAATCGAACTCGGGACCTGATGATTACAAATCAACTGCTCTACCATCTGAGCTACGACGGCATAAATAAATTTTGGCGCACTCTGGAGGACTCGAACCTCCGACCTACGGCTTAGAAGGCCGTTGCTCTATCCAACTGAGCTAAGAGTGCAACTGGTGCCCGCACCCAGACTCGAACTGGGAAGCCGGAGCGAGGGATTTTAAGTCCCTTGTGTTTACCAATTTCACCATGCGGGCATAGGTTAATTACCTAAATATCCCGCAAGCTCACACCCTGGCTCGTGATAGAACCACGAAATGCTAAGATCAGGGAATCGCTCAGTTAGAGTATGATAGATACCATCGGGCGGACCCCAAGCAGTCATAAACTCATACTGCACGTATCCATCATCATCTGTGTCGTAGTAGTCTGTCTCACCGACATCCCACTTTGTTCCCCACTCGTTCACATTACGATCATACCAATTAGCATAACCATATTTTTCCATCATCTCTTCGTGACGAGGCTTGTCCTCTTCATTTCCCCAAGATGCTGGAGTGTCAATTAGTTCTTGTGGGCAAGGGTCGATAGCTTGAAAACTAAAGTCTCCTTCTTTACAATCCCCTCGAACTAGCTTAATAAACTCTTTTACTTCGTCAGGTTCTCCATGAACACTGACACGATTTTCACACCAATTAGGCATCTGAATTATCCTCCAATATTTCTGATTCTGTTTGTTCCATCAAACGATACTCTTCGGCTTTGTCTGTAGCCCAAGTATAAACCTCTTGATAGTATTCTCCTAAATCAATCTTACTACTTACATGCTGTAAGCCTTCATAAATTAGTTGGTCTGTGAGACCCTCTAGTTTGTTTGGTTCATCACAGAGGTCTGTCCAATAATCTTTTACATCATCGACGCCCACTATCATAATGGCAACAGCTTTGTTGTCGTCTTCCCAATCTGTGAGTGTTTTCCAATCAATCATTTGCTAACCTCCATCGTATTTCCTTTTGATAGTCGTCTGCAGTACGCCAGATCTCATCGACCAAGCTTTGTGCTTCGTTAGGTCCCATTTTTATAGTGCGAACCCCACCATCGTTTCCATATACACAATCAATCATAAGTTCGCCATCTTCGATGCGAATATTATCAAGAGAATAAAGACCTCTCCCATACATTGATTTTCTCCTGTTGTTAAATTTTTCATTATAATTATTATAACAAAAAAGGGACTTGTTGCCAAGTCCCTTGTTAAAGTAGTTGCAGGAGAATCTGCTAGAAAGTGCCTTGCATTACTTCCTTTTGATTCTCCCAGTAGTCGATTATAGTAGTGTTCTGCGCACTAGCTTTGTTATATTTTGAACTTGAAGTATCACCCCCAGATATCAAAGCATAGCAGTCTTTTGTGACTGTACTGGTGACCGAAAATCCCTTCCTCTCCAAATGGGAGGCTAGTTCAGAACGGGACATATCGAGTTTCCCTGTTATGCATATCTTCCTAATTCCGTGGGAATCGTTGACGACGGAGTCTATGCTAAGATTCTGTTCAAGTTGTAAGGGTAGTTTTTCTACCCATTCTTCGTTAGTATCGAGCCAAGCTAAGATTTGCTCTATACGTTTGGGGCCGATTCCTGTAATATGCACCGTTTCAATCTCTCGCAACCGATTGAACGAAGGTATATGTCGTACTATCTTCTTAGCTAAAGACTTCCCGACACCAGGAGCACCTAGTGATGCAAGAACTACCTCGTAAGGTTTTGTCTTACTACGTTCTACTTCTTCTCGAACTTTTATTCCATTAGCCCCAAGTTTACTCCAATCGTGAGGTTGATATAAATCAGCCGGATGTTTCAACTGCATCTTAGTCACAGACGCTGGCCCTAGACCTTTAATGTCTAGAGTTTTAATAAAATATTCGAGTAATTTCACTGTGTCATGTTGCGATTCATCTACACAGTAAAGTCTTGGGCCGACTCTTCGAAGTGCGTGACCAATAGCAGCTTCGGCATGTCTTTGTTCAATTTTAAGACCGTGGGTTGAGTGCTGGACGACTCTATTGAACTTGGGAATAACACCTCCAGCTCTTTCTAGCTCTATGAGGTCACCAAGGCCAAGATCTTGGTTCTTTATATATTCCATATTATGCAGAGTTACACGACTTACCGTGGCTCCATCGAGTACAACAGGCTCGACGAGTCCAGTCGGATTTACAGCGCCAGTCCTCCCCACGCTCCACAGCACATCTTTTAATGTTGTGGTTGCAACTAAAGAATTTCTTTCTTTTAATGCTATGGCAAACCTAGGATATTTAGAAGTGTGTCCTAAACTCTCACAGGTTTCCCAATCATCAATTCTAAAAACTATGCCATCTTGAGGATAGTTAGAGCATATATCATCAAAAACGGTATGGAAACCAGCGTTAGCTAGAACCTTCATTTTTGCTGTATAGTTCATCTGAACCCCAAGAAGTTCGTGCGCAATAAATCGTATGTTACGTGAACGGAATTCGCTCACCTCTAATAAGCCTAGCGCACCGCTTACATAGTTTCTAAAATTTTCTACATCATTATCTGTAACACACTCCCCGTTTACAATACCATCAAAGGTATCTGGAATCCCCTCTAAACAGGGAGTTAAATGTGTTACGTTTTCTCCATATTCGCCATCACCTCTGGTGAGGGCTAACTGAAGTTTGCCTTCTTTAAAAATTAAAGTAAGGTTTGTTCCATCAAGTTTTGGAACTTCTACTCCAAACTCAGAACCTATTTCCGCTTTATCATAAACTTTATTCAAAGAATATAGCTTATGCGGATGTTGTACTTTTCCAGCTTCTCCACCTACACGTAGTGTAGGAGAGTCTGATGCACACCATCCTTGTGCTTTTTCAACTTTTTCAAGTTGATTATATAAATTGTCAAACTCTTCATCACTTAACTCTGGACGATTTACGTCGTAGTATAAGTGACAATGTTTTTGTACAATTTGTTTAAGTTCTTCGTATGTCATAATTATCCTTTTTTATCAGTATATAAAACACCTAGTAATGCCACCATTAACGGCACCATCCAAGCAAAAGCTATATGTGCTACCGACATAGGCGTACTAGCCAAAGCTAGTGACAGGGTAATCATAATAACTAGAAGTATCCAACAACTTTTTGTACTCATTACTTCTTCGCCAATTCAGAGTCGTGCTCTTCAATAAACGATTCGATTCGTGACTTCAATCCAAAGATTGTTGTCCACTCATCTTTATAAAAAGTAATAGGGAACCTACGAATACCATTAACTTGTACACAACCCTTTGGGCTGACTTTGACAACGATACTCTTTTCTGTTTTCGCTTTTTCTGCAGTAAGTGCTGCCATTAGATCTTCGCGACTCATGTTCTCAAATGTTTGAGTTTCCATTACTGTTTTTTCCTTATTTGTTGTTTTCATTATTTTTATATAATACTAGATTTTCATCCTCTTGGCAATTCTTTAATGGATATTCAATATCCCTTACGTCCTCTTTAGTTAATATATTTCCATAATGAGGCCAAGAATAGTCGTTAGGACTTTCGCCTAAATACCTCCATCTTATGACTCCTGTATCAGGATTTCTCTCATAAATTTTTGGTTTTAAATCATCCATATTAAAACTCCCAAACCAAGCAGTAATAACACCACGAACCAAGTCCAGATAGTTTGTATTAAATTCTCTAACTTCCGAGCATCTTCATCCATTAGTTGTCTTTCTTGAGCTTCCAAATAATGTAAGGCTCTTCACAAGTACCATCGTCATCACATATTTGACCTGGGATGGACTTAGCTGTAGGATCAAGAGCCTGTGGACCTACATAGTGCCACTCCGCCCCTTGCTTCATTTGTTTTGTAGCAGTGTCAAAAAATTCTGCGTTGTCTGCATAGAACAACCCAAGAAACCCTGCTATAATTGCTGCTGCAATCATTCGTTTATTCCTTTATTAACTTATTTATTTTCGTTTTATAATCAGCAACCGCTGCTTTTATTCTAATTTTGGAGCGGATAGAGAGAATCGAACTCTCGTCCTCAGCTTGGAAGGCTGTAATAATACCGCTATACTATATCCGCAACGCTATCTTTGGTCGTAGTGATACCACCAATGCCAATCAGCAAATAATACTGTGTACAGTATAGAAATAGAATCCACAGGGATTCCAAATACTATATGACAGGACAAAGAAACGAATACAAATAAACCTAGTTTATTTACGTAATTGCCTCTGAGTTTATGAGGAACTTTTCTAATAGGTAATTCCTTCATTATTTACCAATATCCTTAACGTACTTTTTACTAATGACTTGATATGGCCCCTTGTTATATGCAGGGGCTAATGTAAATTCTTTTTGTTCTTCTCCGTGCTCTAAACACGTTGTATATCCTAGTTGTCCTCTCTTAAAAGGAAACCCTTGTCCACAGATTATACAATTATATTTTCTCGTAATCATTTATCTTTCCATTGAATGTTTATAAGGTACATAATCATCCTTACAATGTAGCCTACCATGTTTGTCCCATGCATAGATATCACACTGTACTTCCATCATTTTTTGTTTTAATTTTTCATTTTCTAATTCTTGACAAATTTCTTTGTTTTCTTTAACAATATTAGATATCTTACAATCTTGTCCTTTGATCTCTGATACTGCGTGATCTACTAATCCTTTATCTGTAACAGTATGAGTAATAAAATCTATACCTCCTACAGCACTCATGATAGCAGAACCTATAGCAGTGCAGCTAGTAGTAAAAAGTAAAATAAAACATATTGATATTATCTTTTTCATTTTGTATTATAACATATTTTGCTTCAAATTGTAAACACAAAAAAAGCCACAAACCCCGCCAAAGGTATGTAGCTTTTAATAATTCACTTGTGTAACTAGCCCGCTTCCCCGCTAGTAACCGTAGTAGTCTCTCCCTGTATAACATAAATCGTGAAATTTATATTAGTTGAGTCTATACCGACTCGTACTACTTCCGCGATTGTCAGTGACTAACAATCTGTATCCGTTGGATATCGAAATGTCGACCATTTCTAGACAGGAGGTTACTAGCCTCTTTTGCATCTTGGACTGTCTTGCCCTCACAAGGTTAATTTTACGTCGTTCCTTGAAAAAGACCGAGGTGCTAATACGTGTGCCTCTTTACACGGTATAATCAATAATCCGTTATACTAGATAATCTTTACGAGATCAACGGGTTTGTAGTGCCTTTCCTGCCCTCTGACTCTTTGGTAAACCGCCTCATCAGATGGTTGCGGTGCTTTATTCTTACGATTGTTGGCTTCTCGTCCTTACCTTTTTTGTGTGGAAGGAGAACACAGCGATCCAGATAGTTACGTGTTATGGAGCATCTCTCACGGACAGTTTCTATTTATAGCTTCGCTGAGTACTGACAAAGAGCGAGTAGGGGTTCTTTTTATGGTAAGAGGTTATTTCGCCCATCCTCTTTGTTGAACTTTTAACGCCCTACAACTGGCGGAGAAATCTGATTTGTTAGTTAGACAACTTCGTGTTTCTCAATGTATTTCTTATTATACAAAACTTTTGACCACTAAGCAAGAAAAAACTCACTTTTATTTGGTTGTGTGGTGGGAGTAACTTGCGTTACGTCCCACCGTCCCCTCCTGGTTATTTCTGGAATATACCAATCATAACCTCTGGGGACTGATTCAACATCCCACTGGAATGAATCTTTCCCGATGCGTTTGATAGCATCGCACCCAAACATAATCTTTTACACTGCGGGCTTACAACCTCGTTATTGTTTTCGTGCAGGCTGATTATTGCCTTCTGAATAGGTTAGCTAGTTTCACGTTTGACTAGCTATAGTTAGTATTGCGACTCTCCTATAATCGTAGTTGTCTCTTTTAATGGTTATCGTTAGGTCTTTGATAACTCTCGACAACATTACCACGCATTTGATAGGTAGCAGTATCTAACTCATAAAGATAGAATAGGGTGAGACTCGTTCCGTGTCTCCGTTGGATCATTTACCATGAAAGGTAACTGGATTTATCTTTCGCTTTCTAATGAAAGCCCAGAGGATGATCCCTATTCATCTTAATTGCGGTGCTTGACTGACTACAAGCCTAGGCGAACTGTGTGTTACTTCCCAATTACTTTATATATTTTATCAAGTTTTTAACTTTTTAGCAAGCTAAAAATGAATTCCGTTGTCACACTGGTTAAACTTAATCAACCCAGAGAGTGGAGTAATGGAGATCAACCATTTGCATGGGATCGTCAAACACTTCTCGACACTCTCTGGTACAGCTCACGTTTTGCTGCAGACATCTAGAATTACGACTCTGGTGACTAAGGCGTGGACAAAACCTTAATCGAGTATCTAGATTAAATCGGTACTCATTGCTGAGTACCGCAAAATTCTTTGTCCTGTGTATGGCCCCGTCACCCGCCTACACCGTGATTGAACTCCACCTCGGCTCTATTGCCTAAACTTTATCAATCTTTCCTTACATTTTTTAGCGAGGTTGTTTTCCTCAATTTCTTTATATATTATAGCTAAAAAATAACTTCTTAGCAAGAAAAAAGTGTAATTAAGCCCCGCCAACTATCCGCTTAAATACGATGATAACCCTTTGTTATCCTACCAGACTTAGTCGAGATGCCGAAGCAATTAGACTTAGTCTATCCAACCTTGAGGTTTCCCTCAATTTCTTTATACAGTATATCAAGAATTTAACCTCTTGGCAAGTATAAAGTTAAGATGAGAAGCTAACCGTGGCCTCTCGCGTGTTTATTAGGTAACAACCCCACGTCGC
>Ga0114932_10004870_pt1 | contig 12210 bp, 6 predicted proteins | sample 2SBtaG_2_FD_87286 | JGI IMG/M metagenome (GOLD analysis project Ga0114932, IMG submission 87286) | Deep subsurface microbial communities from Kolumbo volcano to uncover new lineages of life (NeLLi) - 2SBTROV12_ACTIVE470 metaG | ecosystem: Environmental > Aquatic > Marine > Volcanic ... | reverse complement strand
GCACCGATCAAGCCCCGCCTCGACAATTCGGGCCACCGGCACATCCCACTTGCCACACAGTTCTCGAAAGGCCGCCAGGCTGGGCTGGGCCGAGGCCGAGAGCGCTCGGACCTCGCCGAGAAAACCATCGGGCAACACGTGAATTCGACGTGTTGCGGCGGCCCGTTCGATGGCCACGGTGACACTGTAAAACGAGAAGATCAGCAGGATGCCCATGAACAACCAACCGGTCGGGCCGGTGCCCACGATCAGCGCCAACAGCGACTCGTCCTTGTCATCATCAGCCGCGGGCTCCGGACTGGTGGCAACCACGCCGTCTGCCTCTGGCTCTGCATCTGCCTGGGCCAACACCGGCATGGCCGAAATGGTGACCGTCGCGAACACGATTGCGACAACCCCCAGTCGCCCAGCCATCCGAAACCAACTCCGGCCAGTTCGCGTCCCGCAATCGCTTACCCGCATCCTCGTCTCCAATCGTAGTTGCCTGGCACCTGGGTGGCCGTTGGCCAACCCGGCACCATCACTCACTGTGTCTTCGGCTTGGGCAAGGTGGCCAGCACCTGCGCCGCCGACTTGGCCTCGGGCCTCTTTGGAAATTTCTTGACCACCGTTTCGAGTAGTTCACGAGCCTTGGCATTGTCCTTGAGTTCCTTGAAGCAACGTCCAGCCTCCAGGTACCCCTTGGCCTGCCACTCCTCGTACGGATACTTGAACGCAGCAACCAGGAAACTCGAGTAGGCCACCTTGTACTGTTTCTTCGAGAAGGCAATCTCGCCAATCATGAACCTCGCCTTGGCCGCGGCCTCGGTGTTGGTCTCCTTGGTGACCTGTTCAAAGACCACCAGGGCCCGGGCCAACTGGTTCTGCTTCTGTAACGCCAGGCCCAGGCCGTAGCGTGCCGCGGAGAGTTGCGGGTACTTGGGAAATTCCTTGAGCAGGGCTTCGAAACGTTGCTGCGCCTGTGACCACTGCTTGAGATTCAGGTGACAGGTGCCGGACCGATACAATGCTCGAGACCGTTCGGTGGCGTTCTTGTCCGCGACCACCATCTCGAAGTGAACCACCGCTTCCTTCCAGTTCTTGGCCAGGTACTGGCACTCGCCGGCCAACAACAGTGCCTCGGCCCGCTGGTTGCCTTCGGGAAATTCCTTGAGCAGCAGGCTCAACTGTGCCACGGCCTCGGGGTACCGTTCCTGTCGGTACTGTACCCAACCGAGTTGATAGAGCAGGCTCTGGCGGACAGACGGTTTCTTGACCCCCTTCAGCCCGGCAACATACGCCTTTTCGGCTTCGGGCAACTGCTTCTCGTCATCGGTCTTTTCCAGAGCCTGTCCAATCCGGAACCAGCACTCGGCCACCAGGGGACTCGTTGGCACCTCGGCCACCAACCGCCGGTAGGTGGCTGTCGCCTGTGGAGCCTGGTCGGTGGCCTGGTAGGCGAAGGCCAGTTCATAGAGCAGGTTGTCTTTCTGGGCAAACTTGGGTTGCTCCTTGAGCACCACATTGAAGGTCGCGATGGCCGGCTTGTGTTGTTTGAGTCCGACCTGGCACAACGCCATTTCAAACCTCGCGTCGGCAGCCTGCTCGACCGCCGGGGGTGGCTTGTGGGCCAGGTAGGCCTGCAACTCTGTCACTGCGCCGGCAAAGTCCTTCAGTTCGCGCAGACACGAACCCCTCAGGCGTCGTCCCCGGCCGACGATCGGGTGAGTGGCAAACTTCGCGGTCAGTTGCTGCAGGGCCACCTCCGCGGGCTTGAACTCCCCCTTCTCGAACAAGGCCGCTCCCATGCCAAACTGGGCCAACGGAGCCACGTCGCTCTTGGGAAATTCGGACAGCACTTTTTTGAAGAGCACCACGGCCGGATCGTGTTTCTTCTGGATCCGGGCAATGTCGCCCAGTTCATAAAGCGCCCGATCCCGAAACACGCTCTTGGGAAACTGAGTCTGCAACTTGTTCAGTTCGACAACCGCCGGGTCCAGCTTGGCGTCGTCCTTGAGCGTCGCACCCAGAACGTACAACAACTCGTCGACCCGCTCCCACTTGGGGGCGGCGGCCACCGCAGCCCGGAATGCCGCAATCGCCTCGGCCGGCCGCTTGGACACCTGGTGGCTCCGTCCCAACAACAATCCCGCCTCGGCTTTCAATTCGGGATCGGACAAACCGGGAATCGCGCCGGCCAGGTGAGCAACCGCCGGGTCAAATTTTTCGGAACGGTACAGGCAAAAACCAATCCGCACCGTCGCCGCCGGCACGTGCTGGTGCTTGGGATACTCACTCAACAGCCCGCGGAACAAGGCCTCGGCCTTGGCCCAGTCGGGTTTTTCACCCAACAGGTACGCCTGTCCGCCCACGTAAAGCACTTCCGGCCGCAACTCGTGCTTGGCCCGTTTCGCATCAGCCAGGAACTTCGTGACCGACAACAACGACTCGGTCGGCTTGTCGATCTGCAAGTGGGCCAATGCCGACATGTACAACGCGCTGGCTGCCAACTGGTGCTCAGCGTACTTCCCGGTGAATTCCAGGAATCCGGCAGCAGCAGCAGCCCGTTTCTCGGGCTGGGCATACAGTGCTTCACCGCGGAAATACACCAACTCTGGCAACCGTGGGTGCTTGGAAAATGCCGCGATCGCCTTGTCGTACACGACCACCGCATCAGCCGGTTTCTTCAACTTCACCAGGGTGCGTCCCAGCCACGCCGACGCCTCAGCCCCCTCGACCGACTTCGGGTCCGCCACCACGGGGGTCAACGCCTGCTGGGCCTTGGCGTAGTCGGCCACTCCAAACCGACACTTTCCGGCCGCCAACAACGACTCGGAGGTGTAGGAACTCTTGGCGAATCTCTTGGGCAACGACTCGAACACCGCCGCCGCTTCGGCCAGCTTCTGCTGCTGGCGCATCGCGTGTCCCTGCTGCAGCAGCGCGAGATCGGCCTGGGGGAAATCCTTCACTGCAGCCGCCCGCGCAAACAACGGCTGCGACTCGGCAAATTTCTCCTGCCGAAACAGGCACAAGCCCAACCGCAGGCTGATCTCGGTCGCCTCGGGTCGTTTCCCATGAGCCTTGAGGAAACGCTGGTAGGTCACCACCGCGGCCGGGTATGTCTTCAGCCCTTCCTGGGCAGTCCCCAGTCCGTAGAGGATGTCAGGTTCAAGCTTCGGCGACGGCTTCAATGCCAATGCCTTGTTGTATACAACCACCGCTGCCGCGAGCTTCTCGGCCGAGAACAGGCACTCGGCCTGGTAGTACAAAGCCGGCAGTGCAAAAGCACTCTTGGGATAGCGCGCGGCGACCCGACCGTATTCGACGGCAGCTGCTTCGAAGTCCGGGGCCTTCCCTGACCCGACTGCGATATTGTCCATCGCCAGGCCCAGGTTGTACTGCACCCGGTCGGCGAGCTTGTACTGCGGATTGAGCTTCAACAACTGCCGCAGTGTTGCGCTGGCTCCGGGATACTGTTTGAGCTGCAACTGGCAGACGGCCAAATTCAGTCGCACCGCCGGCAACCGCACACTCTTGGTGTGCGTTGTCAGGAACTTCTTCCAGTGCGTCGCCGCATCGGCGAACAGCCGCTTTTTCTGGAAACCCTGGGCAACGACATAATCGCGTGTCGCAGCTTTCTCGGCCTCCGTCTCCTGGGCGATCGTGACGGTCGCCAGCAACAGCGTAGCCATCGCACCACAGAACAGCCTCGCGGCCAGCCGCGGGCCTCCTCCTCGGCCTCGCATCTTCACACCCCCAATGCCCCGGTGTCGTTATGGCAGGACGCCAAAATTCCAACGTGGTGGAAACGTATCATCCAAAATTGATTCGTCGTGTTGGCCAGATGATACCCACACCAATCCAGACTCTCAACAGGCTGTCCACTGTGGTCACACCAAAGTCGCAACACATCTCGAGGCTCAAATTCCCTATATTAACGCTGACTGCCGTCGCAAGATCGGGCCGGGGAGGCGATCCGTGATCAACTGCGAGGCCCACGATGTCCGATACACCGTCCCGGGTTCGGATCCTCAATCTCCCCCGCCCAAAAATTGCCCTGGTCAGTTCACACCTCGGCCGGTGGCCGCACCGTCGTCATGACTGGTTTGCAGCACTGGCGACCGCCTGCAACAACCTGGTGCCTGCCGGATCCACGCTGCTGTCGGCTGCTGGCACGACGGCAGCTCCCTATCTTCCGCGTTGTGCTGAATTGTTCGGTCATCGCATCGAGACGAAGCCGGTTTCCGGGGTGCCGCGACGTGCTCGAGATCGCCTGTGCGTCGAGAACGCCGACACGGTCATCGTTCTATCGGCTCGCAATCACAGTCGGACCGCATCGCTGGTCACCGAACTCACACAGCTTCCGGCGGGAATTCGGCCGGTTGTGTGGTTCGCCCGAACGGCGAGCCTGGTCCCCCTTGCCACGGCGATGTCCTGGGAATCACACGGGGCCCGTCCATTCCGATCACGGTGTCGCACGCCGGCCACACCCTGGACCACCTCGGCCACCACACGACTGGCGACCGTCCAGGACAAAAGGCGTGACGACTGGCTCATTCATTGCACTCGTGAGTGCGACGGACCATGGCCGGGCCAGCCCCGCAAGGAGTACCTGGACAACCTGATCCTGGGCCGAGCGGATTCCGACCATTCGGTGCAATGCACCTTGAGACGGATCCTGGTTGAGGGACGTCTGCGAGCCGTATCGCGACCGGTCCGTGGCGCTCCACCGGCGGTCAGTTTCACATCCTGTCCACTTGAACAACTCGGCTCGCGTCGTGTCTTCCGTCCACACCGCGGCCGCTGGGACTTCGAACCCTACGGGTTGGCCATTTCGCAAGATTGGCTCATCGCCCGTGGTGCCCGACCGGTCGTGTACCGGGATCATCCGGACCTCTCCGGCGAGGACCCGTTCGAACAACCGGCCGTCTCCGGAGGAAACACCGGCATCGACTGGACCGGGGAACAGGAATGGCGACATCCGGGCGATATCGACCTGTCTCTTATCCCACCCGATTGCGGACTGGTGCTGGTCGGCCAAGACACGGATGTCCCGGCCGTGGCCGATCACTCGTCGTGGCCGATCGCCGTCATCAGTCGTTTCCGGAAAGACGATACAGCGATACAATGAGCCGCCCCTTGCCCACTCCCCCGACCGGACACAGGTTGCGCCTGTCCCCCCATGCCTGCCAACCTCACGCCCCAGTACCAGAAAGCCGAAAACGCCTACCGGCAGGCACAATCGGCCGGAGAGCGGGTCGAGTGCCTGGAAGAGATGCTTGCCATCATTCCCAAGCACAAGGGGACCGACAAACTGCAGGCCGACCTCCGCAAGCGGCTCAAGGAAGCCCGCGCCGAGAGTACCTCCGAACAGTCATCGGAGAAAAAAAGCCGCAGTTACAAGGTGCCCCGGCAGGGTGCCGGACAGGTCGTGTTGGTCGGAGGCCCGAATGCCGGCAAGAGTCGAGTGGTCGACGAATTGACCAATGCCAGCCCCGAGGTGACCGATTATCCATTTGCCACGCGGGAACCACTGCCGGCCATGATGTCCTGGGAAGACATCACCGTGCAGTTGATCGACACTCCACCGGTGACCGAGACACACATCGATGCCTACCTGACCGGCCTGGTCCGAGCCGCCGACCTGGCGCTCCTGGTCTTTGACGGCAGCAGTGACGATGCGCCAGATGACACGGAAGCCGTCATACGACAATTCACGGAACGGAAGACACTCTTCTCAAACCGTACCGGATTCGACGAGGACGATTTCAGTACCGTTCACGTCCGGACACTGCTCGTGGTGACCCGCGCATCGGACCCCGATGCCGAAACGAGAATTTCTTTATTTGAAGAACTGACCGAATCGGCGCACGAGACAGTCCGTGTCGAATTTGATAACCCGGACTCCCGCGACTCACTTCGGGAAATCGTCTACCGCAAGCTCGATGTGATTCGTGTCTACACCAAGCGTCCGGGAAAAACGGCCGATTTTGAATCGCCTTTCACGGTTCCACGAAACGCGACGGTCGAGGACCTGGCGTTGCGGGTGCATCGAGAACTGGCTACCACTCTCAAGTTTGCCCGGATCTGGGGAGACACTGTTCACGATGGACAGAGTGTCGGTCGCGAACATGTCCTCTCGGACAAGGATCTTGTCGAACTGCACGCCTGACGCAGTTCCCCTTTCCAACCACTGCCTACGGTTTTCGACCGAATGAGACACATTGGATCGCTTCCTGATCAGGCGGCTGCCCGGAGATTCCGGGCCTGGCTACTCAGTCTCGGCACGGCCACTGACATTGAACAGGAAGACGAGCAGTGGACCATCTGGATCCACGACGAGGACCTGGTCGAATCGGCCCGCGCAGAACTCGAGAGTTTCCGGGCAACACCACAGTCCGATCTCTATGTCCAGGCCGAACAGGCCCTGGAGGCCGCCGAACGCGCCACCGCCAGGGTCAACCGACCAGCCCCCACCCACCCACGGGCCGGCCAACAATGGACCATCACTCCCTCGCGAAGCTGCCCGGCCACTGTCGCCCTGATGGGTCTCTCGGCACTGCTGACCCTCGTCTGTGTCCGTGGCCTCAGTCCCGAAGGCGATTTTGAGTTCCAGATGGCCTACGAGCCAGTGATGAGCAAGTTGACAATTGTTGACATCGAGGAACGTGCCGAGGGTGTCTTCACCTCCACCTACAACATCTCGAAAGCTGCCGAACATCTCTGGGAGGCCGTCACGACCGATCGCGACTTCCAGCCGCCAGATCATGGAGTCGGACAGATTCTGCATGGCCACGTCTGGCGACTGGTGACACCCGCCTTCCTGCACTTCAGCATCCCCCACATCCTGTTCAACCTGCTGTATCTCAGATTCCTGGGAGGCGAGGTCGAATCGAAACGGGGACTGGCTCGCTACCTGGGACTGATCCTGTTGGTCGCCATCGTTTCCAACGTCGGACAATACGCCATCACCGGGTCACCACTGTTTGGAGGCATGTCCGGGGTGGTGTATGGAGTCTTTGGCTACATCTTGATGAGGGAGCGGTTCGCTCCGCAGCAGGGTCTGTCGATGCCACCAAACACCACGTTCTGGTTGCTTGGCTGGTTTTTCCTCTGCATGTTCGGCGTGATCGGTGGGGTTGCCAACGGGGCACACGCGTTCGGCCTGGCCTCGGGAATGCTGGCCGGGCTGTGGCCGGCGCGGACGTAGCCTGGAGACCAGCTTTGGCCCGCATGCCGCTCGCGACGGAGCCGTGTCCAGCTGGCTACTTGCCGACGCAGTACAATCGCTTGGTCGAACGGATATAGACCCGCCCTCCCAGCGGGGTGATCGACGCCCGGAAGATTTCCTCCGCCGGCGCCTCCATTCGATTCCTCGCGACGATCTCCGGCTTCGGTCCCGGACGGACCACAAATGTCTCGCCCGCCTCGTTGATGAAGAAGGCCAGGCCGTTCCAGGCGACCGGCGAGGCCGAGAAGTTGGTCCCAAGCCGTTCCAACCACAACTGCTTGCCGGACTTCGTGTCGTAGCAGCCCAGGATTCCACCACGCAGGCCGACAATCAACACGTACTTGCCAATGACAATGGGCGAAGGAATGTCGCGACCGTTGCGCTGGACTTGCCACGCCACGTGGCTGCCGGTCACATCACCGGCACCACCGGGACGAATCGCGGTCAGGTACGGTCTCGTGCCGTTGCTGGTGAACAGCAGCCCGTCTCCGAGAGTCACCGTGGGCGTTCCTCGGCCCGACTTGTTCTTGACTCGCCACAGTTCCTTTCCGGTCCCGGGGTCATAGGCACACACCGCCGCGTGTCCGTTGACCACCAGTTCGTCGTGTCCACCGACACGGACCAGGACTGGCGTGCTCCATCCACGAAAATTGTCCCGATCGGTCTTCCACAACTGCTGACCGGTCTTTCGATCGAAGGCAGCGATGTAGGCCTGCTTGTCCGAGTCAACGAGTTGGACGACGGAGTTCCCCACCAGCACCGGGCACGAGGCCGAGCCCCACCTGTTGTCGAAAATGCCGACGGGCTTTTGCCAGACCGGCGTCCCATCAACACGGTAGCAGTGAATTCCACCACCCTCGCCAAAGAACGCGTAAACGAATTCCCCGTCAGTGACACAACTGGCCGAGGCGTAACCGTTCATGTTGTGGGTGGGAAGAGCAGGACCGGTGAAGGCGGTGTGTTTCCAGGCCAGCTTGTGCGTGTCTCGATCAACACACAGCACCACCCGCTGCTTCCCCTTGTCCAGTGACGCGGTCAGGAAAATCCACCGGCCCCAGATCGTTGGTGACGATTGGCCGTGTCCGGGCAATCCAACGGACCAGGCGATCGAGTCTTTCGACCACTGGCTGGGAAGATCGCTTTCTGTCGAATGCCCATCACCTCGCGGACCACGCCAGCCGGGCCACGAGGGCACCGCCGCCGACACCGTTGCGACACACAGTGACACGACGAGAATGATCGGCCCCAGGGACTTGCCACTCACCAACTCACCAGCAAAACCAATTCGCGTCGACATCTTCGGAAGCCCTCCTCGTGTTGCCAGTAACCGACGTCACAGGGTAACAATTCGATGACTGCATCGGTAATCTCCCCGTCGCCCAATCGTGATCAACAACCGTTCCCGGCCGCTTGTTGCCCCGCTGATGGACTGGTACAGTCCGCGAGGATGGCCGTTTGGCTGAATCCGAGTGATTTCTATGCGGGGAGTTGACCATGTGGACGCTGGGAAAATGGCAATCACGGATTAGGGACATACGGATGGCTCGGCATGCGACAGTTGTTGCCATCGCGGTCGGTCTTCTTGTTCACACCGGGCTGGTGCAGGCTGAGACAAAGCTGGTAACGGCCGTCGAGGGAATCGCCGAATTTCAACTCGACAACGGCTTCCGCGTCTTGCTGGTGCCCGACAAATCGCGGCCGACCGTCACGGTCAACCTGACGGTTTTTGTCGGATCCCGACACGAGGGCTATGGCGAAGCCGGAATGGCCCACCTGCTGGAACACATGCTGTTCAAGGGGACCACCCGACATCCCAATGTCCCCAAGGAACTCCAGGACCACGGGGCCCGTTTCAATGGCACCACCTGGGTTGATCGCACCAATTACTACGAAACGCTTCCGGCCAGTCCCGAGAACCTGGCGTTCGCGCTGGAATTGGAATCCGACCGGATGATGAACAGCCTGATCCGGGCCGAGGACCTGGCCTCCGAGATGTCGGTGGTCCGTAACGAATTCGAACGGGGAGAAAACAGTCCCTCCCGGGTGCTGTCCCAGCGGATGATGGCCGTCGCCTACGAGTGGCACAATTACGGCCGGTCGACGATCGGAAACCGGGCCGACATCGAGCGCGTGCCCGTCGACAACCTGCGGCAGTTCTACCGCAAGTACTACCAACCGGACAACGCGATGGTGATCGTCGCCGGACAGTTCGATCCACGCCAGGCGGTGTCGTTGATCGAGAAGACATTTGGCAAGATCCCCAGCCCCAAGCGTAAACTCGCTGCGACCTACACCGAGGAACCGCCGCAGGACGGCGAGCGATTCGTCACCTTGAGACGAGTCGGCAAGGTCGCGGTCGTCGGAGCGATTTACCATATTCCGGCCGGACCACATCCCGACTTCGTTCCACTCAACGTGCTCACCGACATCCTCTCGAATTCCCCCACCGGCAGACTTTACAAGTCACTGGTCGAGACCAAGCGAGCCGCGAGCCTCCAGGGTGACGCCTTCGCCTTCCATGATCCGGGCGTGATCGAGTTGATGGCCGAGGTCACCCCGGGGAATGACCCCCGCGACGTGCTCAACCGCCTGACCGACACGATCGATCTGGTCGCCAGTCAGGGCGTGACCCAGGAGGAGATCAAGCGGAGCCAGGCCCGGTTCCTGCGGCAACGCGAACAAGCCTCCAACGACACCAGTCAACTCGCGATTCAACTCTCCGAATGGGCTGCGCAAGGTGACTGGCGACTGTACTTCATCGACCGGGACCGTCTCGAAAAAGTGACCACTGCCGACGTTCAACGCGTGGCCAAGACCTACCTGGTCGCAAACAACCGTACCGTTGGTCTGTTTCGGCCGACCAAGATCGCCTCGCGCACCGCGATTCCCGCCACGCCAAATCTCGCGGAGATGATCGGCAACTACAAGGGGCGCAAGACGGTCGCCGCGGGTGAAGCATTCGACGTTTCGCCGGACAACATCGAAAAACACACGATACGGACCAAGCTCACCAGTGGCCTGAAAGTCGCCATGTTGTCCAAAAAGACTCGTGGTGAGGCGGTCAATCTCACGCTGACACTGCGGTACGGCACCGACAAAACGCTCGGCGACAAGACCAGTGCCGGAGCACTTCTGCCGACGCTGATGGCCCGCGGCACCCGGAAATACACGCGAACCGAGCTCACCGACAAGCTGGCAGAACTCCGGGCATCACTCTCGGGTTCTGGCAGCCGCAGCAGTGCGGGCCTTGCCGGATTTTCGGTGAAAGCCACTCGGACAACATTGCCCCAGGTCCTGGACCTGCTCAACCAGGTGCTGCGCGAGCCCACTCTGCCGGAGACTGAATTGACACTGATGAAACAGCGAATGCTGGCTTCCCTGGAACAGCAAAAAGCTGAGCCACAATCGCTGGCCATGAGAAAACTCCGAAGAGCATTTCGCCCGTACCCCTCGACCAACCCCCGGTACGAACCGACGATCGAAGAGGAAATCGCCCAGATCAAGTCGGTTGACCGGAAGCAACTGGCTTCACTCTACAAGAACTTCCTGGGGGGAACTCATGGCGAACTGGCGATCGTCGGTGACTTCGACCCCAAGACCACGCTGCCATTGCTCGAGAAACTTGTCAGCGGCTGGGAGGCCACAGAGCCGTACAAGCACATCCAGAAACACGGGGACAACCCCTACAAGCCAGGCACTCACAAGATCCTCACTCCCGACAAGGCCAATGCGTTCTACTGTGCCGGGCTGGTCTTTTCGATGAAGGATTCTCATCCCGACTACCCCTCACTGGTGATGTCCAACTTCATCCTGGGGGGTGGGTCCCTGGCCTCGAGACTGGGCAACCGGGTTCGACAACAGGAAGGACTCTCCTACGGCATCATTTCCTTCTTCAATGCAACAAGTGTTGACCAGCGTGGCAGCCTGACGATCGCGGCGATCTCGAACCCGCAAAACTCTCCAAAGGTGGCCGTGGCTATCCGTGAAGAGGTCGACAAGTTACTCAAGTCCGGTGTCACGCCCGCCGAACTGGCAGCCGCCCAGAAGGGGTACCTGCAATCCCTGCGGGTCGGCCGCACCGACGACGCCCGCCTCGCCAGCCTGCTCGCCGGGTCACTTTTCTCCAAGCGGACACTGGCCTTTCACGCGGAACTCGAAACAAATATCTCCGGAACAACCGCCGAGGGTGTTCTGCAGGCAACCCGGAAATATTTCGACCCCAAGAGACTGGTGGTGGTCACCGCGGGCGACTTCAACAAGAAGCCAGAAAAACCCGCACCCAAGAAGACAGCTCCGAAAAAAAAGAAAGCCACCCGGTGACCTCGGCTCTCACCCAATCCTGACGAACCACGACAAGAGGCTCGACCAATGTTCACACGATCCTTGCTGGGTGTCCTGCTGACAATCTCATCCGTCTCGGCAGCCGGATTCTCCTACCCGCTGTTCGACGGCAAGACCCTCGACGGCTGGACCATCGAGAACGATTGCCGGGCCGACGTCAACAAGGGCACGATCCGGCTACTGGAAGGCAACGGCTGGCTTCGCAGCGATCACGCCTACGGTGACTTCATGCTACACGTTGAATGGAAGGCCGAGAAGGACTCGAAATACGACGCCGGGATCTACATCCGCACCCAACCCGGTGGCTCCCCGTTTCCGTCGAAGGGCTACCAGTTGAACCTGCTGGAAGGCAAGGAAGGCGCCTGTGGCAGCCTGAAGGGAGCCACGCCGCCGCCGGGGCTGATCCGCAAGGGACGCTGGAACAGCTTCGACATCATCGTCGTCGAGGATTCGGTGTCACTGGCCATCAACGGAAAGCCTGCCTACCGGGCCAGCGGGATCACCATCGAACGCGGTCACATCGGGCTGCAGGTCGAGGTTCCCGGCGGGGGACGATTTGCAATCCGCAATGTCCAGATCACGGAACTGGGATACACGAGCCTTTTCAATGGTCGTGACCTCACCGGATGGGAAGGAGCCGGACAAGCCGCCTCGACTTG
>Ga0114932_10004869_pt1 | contig 12211 bp, 15 predicted proteins | sample 2SBtaG_2_FD_87286 | JGI IMG/M metagenome (GOLD analysis project Ga0114932, IMG submission 87286) | Deep subsurface microbial communities from Kolumbo volcano to uncover new lineages of life (NeLLi) - 2SBTROV12_ACTIVE470 metaG | ecosystem: Environmental > Aquatic > Marine > Volcanic ... | reverse complement strand
TGAATTATCAAATGTATACGTTTTGCCACCATGCTCAAAGGAATTTACCCCCTGCCTTGATGATGGATTCCAAGCGCCACGATCACCAATCGAATTGTTCCTTGTGTAGCCCCTTCTATGAATTGCGTCTCTAAGCGTATCAATGTCTAACATAAAGCTATCCTTCTACCTTTTCCAGTTCGCCTTGTTCTTTAATCTGAGCAAGAAAAACTTTTGCTCTATCGTGGTCGGATTTCAGTGTGTTAGCCGTTGACCATATTGCAGACTTTAGAGCTAACATTACTCTATTTCTTTTATTCTCAAGATCATCACGTAAATCTTCAGGAGACTTCTCTCCATCCGACATCTCAGACAAGCCAAGCTTATTATAATCTATTGCTGATTCTTGCTGTGCGATATAAGCAGTATGCTCTTCGTATAGCCTTAAATCATTTTGTAATCTATGAAACAGCTTCTTGATTCTTTCAACTTGCCTTAAGTCTACTTCATATAACTGGTCTTCTGCGTTGCTCATATTAGCCCCTATAGGTAGCTCTCTGCCTTATATAGCTTGAGCGTTTTTCATTAGAGTTGATTGAAACCTCACACAAAACAACAGCGTCTTCTGCTGAACCGTGTGTTATTGTTATTGCTATCCATCCAAGCGTATCTGTGTCTGTGCTATTTAATTTAACTGTATAAACTCCATTTCCTATTTCAGTCCATGTCCCATCACTTAAAGAAGCATTAGAAGCTCCGTTCTTACTTGCCACTATAGTCGGGGAAGTTAGCCCCGTTGCAGAAGCAGAAGAACTTGTTATAAGATGAACAGGAACCTTTTGTCCGTCCAGTGATTGGCTTAAAGAAAGCCCTTGTTGAATTCTTGCGTCTGCCATTTATTTGCCAGTATCACTCTCCATAGTGGTAATTATCATAGTAGCTCCAGAATCAGATATATCTTCAGCTAACTGACCAGTAATCCCCACATAAGACAAACCAAGTGTTATAGCGGCTACAAGTGTTCTTCGTATTAATTTAGCTCTTGGTGTTTTCGACGATGTTGCCAACGACAACAGGCTTTTTAATCCCATCTTTTCCCTCTTCTTTTAGTTGTATGTTTCCATTTGCAAAATCCAATGCTCCACGCAAGTAAGCTATCGTTGGATCAGACGACTCAAGCTGTTTACTGCGATTTTCAATTTCTTCCTCAAGTGCTTCTAAGATCTTTCTGTTTGACATCCTGTCTCCTAACGGGTTGACTTGTAAAGTTGTGCAAACATTACTGTGGTGAGCCACATTATGACTCCGTAAGGTGCCTCATGTTGCCAGAATTCAGCCCACTCTTTACCCCCTGGGAATCCAATGACTTTCCAGATCTCATAAAGAATGGTTACGGCTATAGCCGCTCCCCCACTCCACATACCCGCTTTGTTCGCTTCTTGAGCCGCTTTCTGTGACTTTGTAAGCGTTATGACGTGACGTTTAGCTAACTTAACTTCTGCTCTTAATTCATCACGATCATGTCTATATTCTTTTGTAATTACATTCTCGGCTTTAACGCTCGCTCTTAATGCTTCTATTTCTTTCCTTGCAGAATTATATAAGCGTTCCTGTTCGATCCGAGAACGAATCTCTTCTGTTGGTGGATAATTCAATCCCGTCCTCCCGTCCCATGAGTCTTACTACCACGGACAATCTTTAGTACGTGGCTCGTTTTTACTACCTTCGAGTATCCTATCCAACTCTAATTTATAAGCCTCGTCATTAAACCGAGTCTCTATTTGCGCGTATAGAGCAGGGGGACACCCTGTCAGATCATCAAACGCAACGAAGTCGCCCTTCTCTTTAGCTGATGGATCAGAACTTCGCGCAACCAGAGAGCTTACTATCGTATCTGTCCCATCCGTAGCAGTAACACCATACGAAATATCAATGATGTAGTCCGTAGCCTCCTCACCGCCCTGAAAAGTCACGCTTGGTTTAACCGTTATCCTTACAGGTTTGTCTGATAATGTGTAAGTATTAGCCATTTTTCTCCTTAATCTGGTAGGCCAAATTGACCTTTGTATGCATCGTAAATTGCCTGTCTATTGGCCGTAGTTAACGCCTTGTTGAAATAAAGGACAACGGCTATATCCGCAGGATATGCAAAATCAGTAGCAGGGTAGGAAGTGGTATAAAGAAAATCCGAGTTGGTGCGAGCGGGCCAAAGTTTATTTGTGTTATAATTACCGTCAACAAAACGACCACCACCAAAGGCCGTCCAATTATACGCTTCTGCCTGTCCATACGCCCAGTGATCGTAACCATCAGACCGAGAAGCAAGAATAACGCCATCAGAATTGACCGCATGCCCCCAATCTTCGCCAATCCCTGCTGTAGGAGAAGCATCATCGTTGACATAAAAATTGATACATTCATCCGTCTCGTGATGATTTTCATATGTATACATATTGAAATTTTCTTGCCAATGAGCATTGGTACTGGTAAGCGTATGAAAGCCACCCCATACAGGATTCCCACTTGCGGCTGTGCGGAATTGTACCCCAGCCGCTGTCCATTGGGTTATATCGCTATTGGATGTCCCTTCTGAATAGGCAAAACCTGCCCTTGGAACCGCTTGTTTAATTGTATAGTTCGATGATGTATTGTAAGTAGAGAAATCACAAGATACAGTATGTGTTTTATACTGATATGAACCAGATGGCTTAGGAACTCTCATCCAATCAATTAAACCACAGTTAGAACGAGCCGAAGTTGCACCGCCCCATTTGTGAAATCGCTTGAATACCACCCATGTTGCAACGTCATCGTTGTCATCCTGAGCGGTTCCTGTGTTGTCAAAATACCACGGAGCAACCTCTTGATCTGCTGTTCCTGAGTTGTTAGCGGCTCCCTTGTTATGAACCAACTCTGTTCCATAGATGCTTGAACCTGTTGAATAGGAGCCATTAGTGGTGTCATATGGACTGTGTTTACCTGAATTACCATGCACCCCTGTTGATGCAGGGGGACGAAAAACTTTCCTGTCTTGAGTCAGAGAGTTGTCTCCGTCCCAACTCCCAGACTTCGTAGTGTCACTGTCTTTCACAACAAACCGTGGGTCGACAATCCATGATCCGTCAGCCACACTATTATTAGGCGAGTCAGGCGCAATGTTCTTCACTGCACGTAGGTCAGCATGAACAGAATTTCCGGGGTGTGTTGTTCCATCATAACACGCTGTTTTATTAAAGTCCCACACAAGGCGTAACCCTCCAACGGCATTCACAGTTAAAGGCACATCAGGAGTCTCTACAGCAGACCAAGAAGATCCTACCCAGACCTTGAGCTTAGAATCCGTGGTGTCATAATAGAGCGATCCAGTTGCTCTATCTCCACCTAATGCCGTATTAGCGGCACTCTCGTTGGCATATGACGTGGCTACATAATTCCCTTTTAAAGCCATTAGTTTATATTAACCCAAGTACCTGAACCAGATGCGTTGGTGCAAAGCTTTAATTTACTATCATCCGTGTCATAATAAATTGCGCCAACAGCTATCGTTTCACTATACGTTGCGCTGTTTTTTATAACAATATTACCCTTTAATGCCATTGCATCGCTCCTTTAGAAATCGAAACTCTTCCGAGTCATCTTCCTGTGTAATTAAAACTTTAAGCATTGGTCAGTTTATCTATTTGAATTTGTTGTTCTTTAATAGCTTCTATTAATAAACCAACCATATTGCCGTATGCTACGCTTTTTAATCCTTCTTCGTCCTTACCTGTAACAACAACCTCAGGGACAATTTCCTCAACCTCTTGTGCTATTACCCCAATAGATTCTTTACCATCTTTTATAAAAGAGGCTCCTCGTAATTGAGTAACCTTTTCTAAGGCATTATCTATTGTTTGTATGTTTGTTTTTATTCTTTCATCAGACGATGAAGTAATGTCATTGGTAACAGTTAATCCTGTCTCATCTAAGATCATTTTTTCTGTGTTAGTTCCTGCAACAACGATTTTAAATGACAACGAACCATCTTCTGCGCCAGTAGCATCTGACTCGCAATGAGCATTAATTGAGGCGTAAACATCTTGATTGTTTGCATCGTCTGGCATCTTAAAGTCAATCCCTATACCAGAGCTTGCATTTGTCATAGTACCAGAGGCAGGATCCCATTCTAATACTGCAATAGTCTTTACTGAACCTGCACCTGCATCTGTAGTTTTAAATGTGGCAGTATTTGTAGTTACTGCTCCAGTAAATGTAGCCCCTGCCAGAGCCGCATAATCAGAAGTGGCCGCCACCGCCATCGTGCCAAGGCCCAATGAAGTCCTTGCAGTACCACCATTTTCAGCAACCCAAGTACTGCCATTGCCAACTATGAAATTCCCATCGGTTTTTCCTAAGTTCCCAATCGCAGTTAAATCTGCATCAATGGTGGTAGGATCTTCCCATGTTAAAGTTCCAGACCCGTTTGTTGTTAAAAGTTGATCCGCACTTCCATCTGAGTTCGGAAGGGTGAGCGTTACGTCCCCTGCTAATGCGGGTATTGTAAGTGTAAGTTTATGCGCTCCATCATCGGAGTCCTCATAAATTTCAATTTTACCTGCTGACGTTGCTCCATTTTTAACCTGCAAAGTTCCATTTAAAGTTGTAATCCCTGCTATATCAACATTCCCAGAAACGTCTAACGTCCCTGCATCCAACTCCCCCGTAAGAGTAATATTGCGAAATGAACCTGCATCTTTATTTGCATCAACCGTTACTACTTTACTCGCGGCTATAGTCCCTGTTGTCACACCTAAATTTGTAGCATCTACATTACCATTAAGTAATGTACGTATAGCAACAAAGTGAGGATATACATCAGTATTCCACGACTGAGGCTTAACTCCGTCAAGCCCTGTTTCTATAAAATCATCATTAAAAGTCAGTGTTCCCATTAATGTTATCCTCTTTTTTTAACGCCTGTCTTCAAGGTATCCCCACAAGCTCCAATAATTTATTTGTACAGGGGCCTCTATCCCACCATCATCATAAAACTCTAAATCAAACGATCTACCTAAGGCATGAACATCAATATCTGCCAAGTTAAATTCACCCGAATCCCAGAGGGTTTCAGTTCCCCAATCTTCTCCACTACCCCAAAGGATTAAATCTTCCCCTATATTTATAGTATTAGTGTCGGTATCAGCACCCCCATCAGCAATCACCCTACACTTTAAGGTGTACGTACCCTCTGCTGTAACTTGAACCTTTACCCCACGTAAGCTTTTTTCATTAGCATTAGCTCCATCTTCGGCCCCGTCATATCCGTCTACGCGAGCACGTAAATCAATAACGTGGGTACCTAAATCTTTACAAGAAGTATTTGCATCAAGCTCATAGGCCAGTCCATCTTTAGCGGTAAAAACTCTTTCAACGCCTGTTCTTGTAGGTGCTCCATTACCGTCAATCTCGACAGAAAATATAGTTGAAGCAGGGAATCCGCCAGTAAAGTTTGTATTGTCTTTTATTCTAAAAACAGGATAAGCTCCCTTTGCTCCTCTTGCATAATCCAAAGCAGAATCAAAGTCTAAGCATAGAATAATATTTCTTTTATCTGATGTAGTCCCTTGAGTTAAAACCCATCGAACTTCATTAAACTCTGGACACCAAACTCCTTCTATGTTTGAATACTGAGCAACATTAAATCCTTCAATTCCTCTGTAATTTTTTCCCAAGCAAGCTCTCCGCAAAGGCTCCCATAATGGAATTAAAGAAGGAAGATTTTTACCTCCACCAGCACACATTGCTGGGCCACGCTTTGTCCAAAAGAAAGTATAAGAGGAAGCACTTTCATTCCCTGCCCATCTATCTGCACTTACAAAAGATTGCCAGTTAACAGGGCCAACTTGTCCAGATATAAGATCATTATCCCAATCCTGAACATTAGCATCACCCAGAAAATAAGCCCTTAAAAAGTTGTCACCGCCAATCAAAAGATGCGATCCAACAACCCCCATACCTAAGACATCTTCACCACCTGTTTCCGTTAAGTCTACAGTATTATTGGCATCCCACACTGTTTCATCTAAGGCATCTGAAACATAAAACGCATTTGGATATGCAGGATCACCACCAAGAATAAGTCTATTATTATAAACCGTTCCAAACTTACAAGCATTTAAAGAATTCTTAAGAGAGGTTGGAGTCACACTATTTGCTGGAGTTGTCCATGTTCCCGAAGAATCTCTTGCTCTAAGAAGCGTTCCGTCAATAGTTATCATTTTATTGCGGAACATTGTAACACAAGGCTTTGTTCTTGCTAATGTTTGTTCTGTTGGGCCAGTTGTAACCCAAGACGCACTTGCTGGATCGTGCTGTCCGACAGAAGGATCAAACCTATAAACTACACAAGCTGAAGATCCATTGTCTTGAAAAAGAAAAAGCTTATGCCCAGCACCGCTATACTTTGCATGATAACCACCAAAAGTATCGCCACCACCAGAAAGCTGAGCATTAATAAGCTTATTGCAACCTAAATCTTTTATTAAAGATCCAGAGTCAATAACGGAACAATTAGCCAATGTTCTATAATGGCGTTCAGCATCAGTTACATCTTGACGGATTCCACCAAAGATTTGATTCTCCGTCCACTGAAATCGTCCACCACGCTCTACTGCCATTTTTAAGCTCCGTAATCTGTCGGCTGAACAACCTCTTCTCTTGAATATATTCTACTGGAAATCCAAGCCATTAATTCGTAATACGCGCCTCTTTCATTTGGGGTTCCATAATACAACTGATCTAATTCATTTTGTCTGTTTCTGTTTTTTACTGACATCATTAAAGCGGCTCTCATTGGAACAAGAGCATGAAAGTCTTCAGGAACAGGACACATAATACAATAAGAAGATCTGTTTGCTCCACTGTTATCTGGATTAGTTCCCCAAGCAGAGTCAACGGTAATAGTCCTTGTTGTCCCGTTATAGTCTGTAATCTTACGGGATTGACCTACCCCTGTTCCGCTAATAATTTGAACTGTCATCCCATTATAATAATCGTCTCTTCTGTCAACTGTTCCATATTCATAAGTGTAATCAGGAGCCGCTGAGTTCAGTATCAAAGTGTTAGTCGGACTACTATTTGAAGCAGAGTCTACTCTACCTTCAACCATATTTCCAAAAGATGGAACATACCAAATCTTTACCGATCCACTTGAAGGAGTTGGAGTAATGCGAACCTTATCCCCTTCCAACATAAAATGATAGCCTGATGTTAAATTAACTAAATTTGGAGATTCAACAGCGAGATAGTTTTCATAGGTTATAGGAGGAACCTCATTTATATTTTCATCACCTCTATCTTCTGCAAAAATAATGCGAGATCCAGCCCTTGCGTTCAATGGCAATGAATACAATGCTTCATCTGAGGTGAACGTAAGCGTTGTTGTCGCAACAAAAAAGGAAGGATCTTCTTTTAAGATAGATCGAACTAATTCCTGTTGAGCCGCAAACAATCTATCGCATACTTCTTTACCGCCAAGAAATTTATTTGATGCATCTAAATGACTGCGAGCATCATCAATCATATCAGAAAGAATCACTACAACACCTCTTCACCGTATCGAGAAACAAGCTGTTCTCTCACATCTTCCTTAGGAATGTTTCTTGTACCAAAATCTTCTTGCATCTCTCTCCTGACTACAGGAGCAATCTCTTTAGTAATATCTTCTATGTCATTCTTTGCTTCTTTTTCTTTTTTATTTATGTTTTCTTCGTTATGCTCTTCTAAATCACGAAGCCTATCTTTTAAGTTGTCTTCATTTAAACGCTGTAAGTCAATCTCCTTTAAATGCTCTAACACCCTACCATCTAAAGCGCGATATGAACCATCAGAATTTTCTACCATGAAAACTAACTTCTCTACCTCATAAAGATTATTTTCAGATTCTTCGTAACGCATCACTGCCCACCGCTCCCAATAATCAAGCCATTTTACAAAGAGATTCTTGTCGTATTCTTTGACTCTCTTAACAATAGACCAATCGGGTATGTACATTAAACCTCCATTAAAGTAAGACAGGAGAGGAGAAAGCCTCCTCCCCCATCTTAATAAAACTATACAGCTATATTGGTTATCTTGCCCTGACGATCAGGAGCCATACAACCAAGGTTACCGTAGTAATAAAGCGTTGCGTCATAACTTGCTTTACCTTCATTGCGATGCAAGACGTTTCCATCCGTATCATCCCAACTCCAGTCTTCAAGTTGATAACGCTGAATTTCGTTCTCATCAAGCAAGAAAAGCTGATGATTATTAAGGGTTCCGTATTCTTGTTCATTTGGGCAATCCTTATCCCAAAAGATTGGAATACCACCCCAAGCAATAGCCTTAAACCCACCTTCAAACTCTTGGGTTTCTCCGTAACGACGATCAGCCGTCATTAACCCTGCTATTTGACTATAAACCTGACGAGAAGTAATACCCATCGTAAGCGAACCTTCTCCACGCTCTTCTATTTGAAGCAACGCATTGTCAAGTTTAGCGTCTGTAAGAGCACCATTTGATGAGTTAATAACATTACCTTCCCACTTATCATAAGTAGCACGCGAGATCCCTTGGAACGTAGTAGAATACCTACGAGTAGCTATCCCGTTTACTGTACCAGCATCAGTGATACTGAGTAGCCCTTCCATTTCGTGGCTCGTATCTAAGGCGCTGTTCATCGAACCTTTTCTAACAACAATGTCACCATCAGCACAATCCCAGTTGTTAGTACCACTTGCATCTAAGTCTGGAGCACCCCCATCATCTGCTCCACCAGAAACAGTAAAAGTAGCTGTAACAGCAGAAGGAATGGTAGCTACTTTAAGATCGCTAACTGCTACAGCCTGACCATCACGCTTAGTATAAGTTGTACCTGCACCTGTATCTGAACCTTGGTTTGGTGTTCCAGAAGCAGATTTAATAACATTTACAATCATACCTACTTTTAAACGGTGAGGAGTATCAAAAGTTAACGTAGCGGCCGAAGCACTCGCAACGCGACCAAGCGAAGAGTCACCTGCACCGAAATACTGACGGTTTACATCTTGCTTAATGTCACGGGTCAACCCGTCCATTTCAGCACTTACTGCTTTTACCCAAGAACCTTCGTTGTCCTTGGAAGATACTATCGTAGGATGCGTTACACGAATACGACCATACAGATATTTATAGGGTACGGTCGTTTCTACGAACGTCTGATTCTCTGGTGTTGGAAGATCGTCACCGTCTCCCCTTGCACCGTAACCAATCGTTCCATCTATGTTAACTGGGACTATTGCTTCACGACCAGAAACACTTGTCGAGGTCGTATTTTTCTGCAAACGGTTTGAGAGTACCGTCGACTCGTTAATGATGCTTCGAAGACGAGGCAAATAAAGCCTCTTCAAAGCATCATTCATCGTTGTTCTTGTTGCACCTGCCATGATTATTTACTCCAAAAAATTATCCCAAAGCCTTCTTTTCTGCCTCTGAAAGAAAACTCTTCATCACCTTGTTAAAGTTGTCACCCCTAAAATCCCAAGACTTATCCTTTGGATTGGCAAGTCCTTTTCTAATTGTGTCAGTTACGGTGCTTGCCGTATCCGTAGAAGTAGATCCTGTAATCGGAGGAGCATTAGAAGAGTTGCTAACTTTCGTTTCGACATATTGTTGATTTTGGTTGTGCGTGTCTTCACGCAGTTTAGTTGCAAGGTTTTTGTATATACGAGTCGCTTCTGCCTTAGAAAAGTTTTGGCCGTGTTGTTCTACACCTGTTTTAGTAGTCAAAGCGGCTAAAGCTTCTCTTTCAAATTGCGATTTAATCCCATGTTGTTCAGCTAAATCAACAAGGTGACTATCGTAATCTTGGGCCGTAGCTTCTCTCTGCTGTTGATATGATTGTCTTTTAAGTCTATCAATCTCGCCTTGCATATAGCCAAGACGATCTTTATTAATGGTTTCATTTGCTGAAACCATCCACTCAAGAGACTCACGCGGAACATCTGGATTCTTTTCGGCCAACACATCCAAAACTGTCTTAGTTGCCTGTTGTTCAGTTTGTCCTCCACGCACTGCTCTTGCTACAGCGTGAGCAGTTTGTTCCTGCATAGAAGCCATTTGCTCTGGCGAGAGCGTAACTCCCTGTTGCGACGACTCTCTACTTTGGGGTTCTTCAATCGCTGGCGCAGTTTCCGTTTCGGTTTCTTGCCCCGAAGGAGTTTCCGTAGAATTGCCAAGACGTGGGTCTTCAAACAATTCAGCCAAAGTATTAGGGTCGATTTGCGTAGGGATTGCGACATCGGACTCAACAGCACTTTCAGGTGCTACTGCTCCAGTTTCTTCTTCTGCCATTTCTCTACCTCTATATGTTAGTGTTTACCTGTTAATGATCTTTCTTTGGATGTTCCAGAGTCAGGGCTACCTCCCACATAAACACCCTTTCTCCCCGAACCTGCACTCGCACCACCATAAACTCTACCAGAAGAGGCTATGTTTTTGCCCCCTCCACTACCATCTATTTTACTACGACCAGACGCAACGGCAGTTTTCTTTGCCATTATGCTACTCCTGTTTTCTGAGTTGGGGGCTGACCGCCCATCCCTCCGTTGTCAATTAATTGCTGAGACACATTTTCTCCAGTTCCTTTAACAGCTTGAGCTTGAGCCATTGCTTGTTGCTGTTGCTGTTGCATGACTTGCTGATGCTGAGAACCTCTTTGAAGAATTGCCTGTTGAATTTCAGGACGTTCCTGAGAAAATTCATACGTAAGCATATACTCTTTGAACACTTGGTACTGTATAGGGTGATTATCTACTTGAGGTAAGAACGGTTCAGGATCTTCTCCGTCTCTAATGCTCTGAAGGACTCTACGAGCCTTTTTAGCATCAAGAAGGTATTCAACGTCAAATCCTTCTATCTTCATCTCTTCCAATACTTTACCTCGTATAGCAGGATCTCTGATGTCTCCCACTAACCCCATATTAACCGCTTGCATTATCTTCTGAGTTCTACCGACTTGAGAGTCTTCGGCTCCAAGCGAAGCAGAGATTAGCATGTCTTCAGCGGAGTAAAAATTAGCTTTATTATAATAGTAAGATTGTAAGTCTTTATTGTCCCCAACGATTTTAACCAAACGATCCTCATCCCAATACTTAGCCATATTCTTAAGATTGCGATGATAGTGCTCGGAAAGGCCAATTCTCCAATTCCTAATTGACTGACCAAATCGCTTATAAGCTCGCTCAAAAAGGAACTCAACTGCAGCTCCTGTTTCTAATCCAGAGGCTCCTTGAGGAAGATTTCCTCGCATGATCTCGGGCAACCCTACCTGCTGATTCATTGCGGATATAGTTTGCGCCCTTTCCTCCATGACCTGAGAAGGTAATTGCATTCCGGGCATTCTCTGTGGTTGGAACCCACCAGACGCGTGAGGTGACCAGCGATAGACGGCCCCTGAGCGTCCTGTAACCTTCGTGATTCCAGCTCCTTCAGGGATAAGCCACTGAGGAGAGACGTTCTGTTTTCTGTTTAAAACGACAGTGCTATCAATCGCATTAAGTCTTTTCTGGTTCGGGATAAGATCCGTTACAGGCCCTTCTCCCCAGAACATCCCAGGTACTGATCTGTATTTTATCATGGTATAAGGGAGCTTGCCATCACATGAATCCAAATCTCCCTTGTAAAAAAGATGCCCTTCAGACGAAATTGTAAGAGCACCATTTTTAAACTTATGATTAGGAGCATGTCTAAAGATTTTTAACAGAACTTTATCAGACTCTTCTTTCCTTTGCCCTGAGTCAAAGATCCCATCATTATGTTGTTTTGCTGGCAAAACACCCCAAGAGGAGGAGCTTATCGCTTCGGCAACAACATCCTTTGCTTTGGAACCAAACAGATCTTTTACTCTGTCAACATCTACGGGATCTGTTTCAACAACCCATCCATGCTGTTGGACATCTTCCCATTGTCGTGCTGGCATAGGAAACCAATTAAGAATATTGATACATCGCTCCTCAACGTTCCCTACCTTAAATTCATCGTATTGAGGAATTCCATCTTTAGAAACCTGCTCTGTTTTATTTTCTTTTAATACTTGTCCAAAAATATCAATCTCTTCGGCTTTACGAGATTGCAAAGGAGAATCGCACTCAGGACATCTTTCTTTCTTGTATGCTTCTTCTCTCTCTGTCCAGTTACACGAAGGACAAAAAACCTGATTGTACATTTGAGAAAC
>Ga0114932_10004867_pt1 | contig 12213 bp, 15 predicted proteins | sample 2SBtaG_2_FD_87286 | JGI IMG/M metagenome (GOLD analysis project Ga0114932, IMG submission 87286) | Deep subsurface microbial communities from Kolumbo volcano to uncover new lineages of life (NeLLi) - 2SBTROV12_ACTIVE470 metaG | ecosystem: Environmental > Aquatic > Marine > Volcanic ... | reverse complement strand
GAGCATGTTTAGTGTATCAACTTCACCAAATGACATAATGTGACTCAATTTTTGGAATATTAATTACTTTAGGATCAAATTGTTGACAAACATTTGCCGTTTTGATTAATCTGTGCATTGAATTTCTTCTGAAATTACCCTCAATACCCTAAATTGCATAAATTTTGTTTGAGTAGTTTTAAAATTCTGAATTTTAATGAATATCAATGCCTAAAAAAGCCAGTTTAGAAAAACTACGAGACAACCTAGAACTCGAATTAGGAGAACTAAGGGAAGAATGGAAAAGATGGGGAAAACTACAGGAAGAATCACGAACTAGTTCTGATGTGAATACAAACACTGAATCTATCATGGAATTGACAAAGTACATGTTTTCCGTTATTGAAAAATCTAGAGCCACACTAAGTTGTTATAGCAAATATGTTGCAGAACTAGAATTGAAATTAGAAATATTCCCAAAAGATACTCCAAAGAAAAAAGTACAAAAAAGATTTCCAAATAAGAGCCAAATTCAATAGTTCTAACCTTCCATTATCTTTTTTAGTCGCAAAATCGCTTCATTTGGAGTACAATTATGTCAACGGCAGATGAAAATATCAAACAATGGAAATCACTTCCACAAAGAGAAGTAATGCTAAAAATTTGTAATTCCATAAATGAAAGTAATGATCTAATTGGACAGATAATGAGAACCCATCTTTGGGCACAAGGATTCATGGATGGAATCCTGTATCAAATTTCAAAATATTCTGAAAAAGATAGTTTTGCAGTAAAAAACAGACATCTGTTAGAATTGGGGTTAATTGATCAAACACACAACCAAGAATTAAAAATCTTAAACGATATACGAAATCTCATTGCTCATAATCTGTATCCCAATGAGAAGATAATAGAAGAAGTAAAAAAATTTCCAAGATATGATCAGTTCAAAACACCACAAAAATTAGAAGTGTTTGGGCTTGATGTTTCAGATATGGGTACTTTTGGAATTATTTCTTTTATGTTAATGCATTATCTGATGAAAGTTTTTTGGAATCCAGAAATTAAGAATTAAAAACTAAGTTATCATATTTTGCCTTAAACTAAAGATAAAAAAAGAAAAAAGGATTGGAATTAAGAAACAATGTCTTTATGATGTCGTTTACTCTGCCTAAGAACTTGATTACAACATGAACATCTGAACGAATCAGTCACAAAGTATCTTTGACAAGTTCTACAGAATTTCTGACCATTTTCATAGCCAATTTTGTATTGTCCTTCTTTGTAATAGTCCATTCCACAAATTCCCTTACAATTCCAGCTCATTATCTAGTGCTGTTTGTTTAGGTGTGATTCGTTTGATGTTGTAGATAGTTGCATTAGGATGGAATCCAGATTTTTCCTTGGTTTGCTTGTTGGTGTACTTTATCACTATGATGTTGTTGTCATCAAGTAGTGTCTTAGATCTTGTTAGCCAATTATACAGTCCATTAGAGCCCTTAGGAATAATTTGTGCATTATATCCTTGTTCATCTACAAAACTTTTGATTCTACTATAGAGAACATTTGCTTGAAGATCAACTTCAGTTTCATCACCTAGAATATTATCCAAACAAGGTATGATAGGATTATTATCGTACAAAGTCTCCAAATTCTTCTTTATACTGTTCTCATAGAGATCTTGAAATTCTCCTTGTGTATGACCCATTGCTTGATAGATTGCCTCACCATAGACTAGAAAATCAGCCATTCGTTTTTTATCTTTGATTTGCTTTTCTACTTCATCTATAGTTGCCAATACTTTTTGAAGTATTATGAAAATTTGTCCCAAGATGTCAGGCAATAATCTACGAAATTCTTCTTCAATAGATTTGCTTGTCTTTCTTTGTTCATCAGATATTCTCTCAAGATCAAATTGAATGGTTCTGTCTGCCAAGTCTGATTGGCTAATTGTAAAATCAACACCGTTGATACCAATTTTTCTCTTGATACTAATAGAGAAAACATCACCATTGGTATATTGTGCTCTTTTGTCAAAAGAGCTACCTGTGACTGCACGACAAAGCATGTTGCTTGTTTCTCTATCAATATGAGAGATATTTTCATACCAAGAAAGATATGAACTGGACAATGAAGTTACAAAGTTATCCTCCCCGTGAGGGAAAGATTTCAAGTTGTCTTCATTTCGTTTCCCAGATGGGTCAACTATTCTCTTTACCATAGACGATGTAGTACTTTTTGTAGCACCTGCATGACCACGTATAGCCATAATTGGCATAGGTAATCCCTCAATGAAGAAAGTTACAAGGTGAACCTTGAATAATTCTGGATTGGGGTTTTTGCAGAGTTTTACAAATTCGTCCAACGGATTCCCATCAGGTCGTAGATTTGGTTCTACTTGTTTTGCAGTCTTTGATGTTCGTATGAACATCGGAGTATTTTTTGAGTAATCTACAAAAGATATTCCATTTTTGGAAATTTTAAGTAATTTCCAATCTGCTCTTCCCAAGTCATAATAGAGTTCATCATACACATATGCCACTCTGAGATGAATTTCCTCACTTTGTATTTTCTCATCCATTGAGGCTTTTGCTTTTAGAAATCCTATTGCACTGGCACAAGTTTCTTCAGAGTACATCTCATTTAATTTATCATATGCACGTACCCGTAACCAATTCTTGGTTCTTGAATTATCCTTATCTAGTTCAATAGTCACAAAATGATCATTCATTTTTACATCTGCATAAACTCGTGTTGGGTCTGATTGTGAAATGCAAACTTTGATCATCTCAGATGTTGCAAACTTTGTTAATTTGCGTGCTGGATTTTCTTTTGTTTCTTTAGTATCTTTTATTTTCTTTACATCATGATTAGTAATCTGAAACATATGATCTGAATCAATGTCATGTCCAAGTTCTTTGCACAATGCAAGATGATCATTTTTCTGATCAAGTTTACAATTAAAACACCAAGTCATTTTTTGTCATCAATTTGAAGTCGTTTTTTTAGAATTTTTGCCTGTAACGTCAACTCGTTAATTCTTTTCTCGTTTTGTGATTTAGAGTCAAGAATCTCTGCAAGTCTTGATTTGATTACATCAATAGAAATCTTCAATTTTTAAATAGAAGGATATCTATTACAACTGTAGCCAAGATCCACTGATTTAGGCACGAAATAGTGATATTGTAAGTATCGTCTATTTCACTTTCAATTCTAATAGTATTGTTTCTCCCGACTTCCTTAAGGTCGGTTTGTTTTACATCAGATAACTTGTGGTCTGATGATGTTTGAATATTCTTGCCAAAATTATTTGGCTTTAAATCTCCGTGCATGCAAACGCCACTACATTTCGTATTTAAAATTTTGGTAGTGATGTGAGTTTAGTAAACTCAACCCAGATATTTAATCAAATAAAATTAAAATTATATTTATTTAATTACATGAACGAGCTGAAATTTAATCATGGAACCTCATAATTTTCATCAACTAATGATAAAAAAAGAAAATCAAGGTAAAATTCTTGAATTAATCAAAGTGAAAGGTAAAACTAACAAACAACTTGCAGAAGAATTACCATACACGCCTCCAACACTTGCAAAACATCTTAATGAGTTACTTGAAAGAAGAGAAATACAACAAGAACTTCTTAATGGAGAAATAGTATACATTTTAGGTGATAAAGGAATTATTCACCCAGATGATATTTCAAATTTATCTAATTATTTAGAAGAGATTAAGAAACGTGATGGTGAAGCACATTATGATTATTCACGATTATGGATGGAGACTATATCTTCTGAATTACCTTGGGGGATTATTTCTCATTTAATTTTAGATAAAGATTTGAAAAAACTGAATCTATTTTCTAGAAAAGACATGCGAGAGATTGAGGAATTAATTTTTAAAAAAATAGAGAGTAATCTAAAAAATAATGAAACAAAACAAAAGGTAAAGCAAGGCGAACTTGTAATAGGATTTAATGTAAATTTTTCTGAAATATTAAAATCATTAGAAGAAGACTCAGAAGAAGATCTTGATTAAAATTAACAAAGAAAACGACATTACATTTCTAAATGCCTCAGTCACAGATTTTGCAGATTCTCTAGGTTACTGTGAATACAAAATCCCACTATCCATTCAAGGGGTAAAACCAAAACCATCTCAGTCTCTCATTCAAGGAACGAAAGCACATCATGCTGAAGAAAAGTATGAACAAGAACATGTAGAATTAGAGCCTGTATCTATTGAACAAATTGAAGATAAGGAAGAAGACATTGAATTTGCTAGGGAAAATATTCATTCTACGCTAATGATGCCATTTGAGTTTCCATCTGAAAATGTACTACTAACATTATCTGGCAGAATTGATAAAATTTTGAGAGTTGATGAAACCCTAATAGTACAAGACGACAAGTTTGCAGGAAGACCTCAGGTTTATGATTCTAAAACACAGCCTTATCCTAGTCAGTTACTACAAGTTTTAGCATATCTTAATTCCAGTTATTCTTCTAAAAGAAAGGCAACTGTAGATGATTTCTTTGAAATGCCTCACACCCAAAAGAAGTGGCAGATTCGAATCTGTGATAGAAAGACTAGAGAGCCATACAAAATATTCTCAGAAGTTCAAGATGCTTTTTCACTTCATTATCTACATACATCATTACAGAAATTTACAACTATATCTATAGGAATAAGCGAACCTGAACATCATAATAGTTCTTCCAAATGTAATGCATGCAACTTGAAATCTTTTTGTGAATTTAAAATTTAGAGAGGTTGGTTAATTCTCGTATTATTCATCAGGGATTATTTTGAAATTGAATTTCAATAGGTTGTCTGCATGAAGGACAAAGTATGTTACTATCTAAATTATGATATTGAAAAGATACTTTACAGTTTTGATATGGACATATGATTTTACTTCCTGTTGGCTGTGAAGGTATATTGATTTGAGAACCAATTACTGCACCTGCTATTGCAACTGCAGGATTAGAAAATGCAAGCAAGGATAATAATCCTAAACCTAAAGCACCTTGAGAATTAAGACCATATGATCTAACAATAGTTTGAAGATAATTCAATGATTCATTCTGAAATGGATTATAACGCATATAGTGATGTACTTGAGGAATTGGAAAAATAGTTTGATTATTTACATCTTCAAAAACCCAAACTTGTTTATTTGCTTCAACAGCAATTCCAATTTCATAACTAACCCAGTTTTGAGTATAATCTGAAATTTTCAAATTACTACTTAATAAAACAAAAAGTGCCCTACTATTTTCAATATTACGTTTAATGTCTAACCATGGCGGATTAGTAAATTGTTCAAATTCCATCAATACAGGATTAACATTTGTTCCTGCAAATGATTGTCTAAAAATATCTATTATGTTTGAATCATGTTTACTGTGAGAAAGGAAAATCGTGGTCATTGATTTTCACCATTAAAATTATCTATTAGCTTCATTACCTCTTGTCTATTCCACAATTCAATGCCTATTTTTGAAGCTAATTCTCTTGCCCCATTTGTGTAAAATGAATTTGTAATTACTATACCAACGTCTGTATCATAATATGCTACTGCTCCATGTGCTTCTTGTACTGCACCGTTTGATACTTTTCTGTCAATAGAGTATCGTTTTGCTTGAAAAACATATTTTGTATCATTTTTTGTAGCCAATACATCTCCTCCTTGATCTCCACTTTTTCCTGTAACTACTACATCTGAATATCCATCACTTTTTAGCAACTCAGCTACAAAGTCTTGAAATGCATTCCCATCTAACCTATCAGCCTGAAATATACTTAATTTTTGAATATTTGTTCTAGTTGGATCATTTCTATTTTTAATTTGAGGTTTTGCGATATCTGCCTTTTCAATTTCTGCATGAATTAATTCCATTAACTTCCTCTTTGATAATTTTTTTCTAATCATCTGATTCTGTACAATTACTGTAGCAAAACTTTCTCTATATTCTTCATCATCATATGAAAAATTTTGCATGAAATGTTGAATCACATTGGATAAAGTTCTTGTAGATTCAAAATTATCCCAAAAGTTATTTTCTAAATCTAATGCTTTTGGAGAATAAGCGTCCCCACCAAAATATGCCAACTATCTCCATCCTCCTTTTTTATGAACTAAAGCCTGTTTTTTGATTTTATCAAATACAATTATTTTACTTCCTAATAATTTTTTGACTTTAAACACTGAGAATTTACTATTTGATGCACATTCCCATTTTTTTATTTTTTCTAGTTCTTTGTATGCTAAAATAACATCTTGAACCTCTTGATGTTCTTTTTCTACTGGTTGTAATTTCTTACATGTATCACAAAGTTTTCCACCAACACAACTGTTACTGTAAGATTGTTCACACAATTCACATTTTCTAGAATCCTTTAAACAATGATTCTTCTCACAAATTCCGCAAATAGTGATATCATTTGAGCAGAATTGTGATTTACATTCAATACATTCAGTAGAATCTGACTGGCATAGACGTTTTTCACATTTTTTACAGGCATGAAGTGACTCTTCACAGAATCTTTGGAAACAAATCTGACAGTTATCAGAACAAAAATAACATGTTTTCTCTGAACAATGAGGACATCCAATAAGATGATTCTCACATGTCAATTCAGTACAAAAATTACATTTTGAAGTACAATCAGAGCAAAGTCCTTCTTGGCACACATAACATGGATTAAGTTCATTAGTACATGATGCACAAACATCCTTCTCACACTTTACACAATGAGTTGTACAAAAATCACAACTTAGATGAGAATTAATACAAAGATGAGTCTTTTCCATTTGATTTTTACAAATTTCACAATTTACAATAAAATTTTTTGAAGGATCAACATATTTTGCATGAATTTGTTTATTTGAAATATTATTTTTAAATTCTAAATTACAATCTGTTACACTATACGAATACACTTTAGCTGCGACAAGTGCAAAATCTACTATTGGGCGATATCTTTTTTCTATTTGTTCTATCTGAACTGCTTTATCTTTAGTTAGTCTTTGAACTAGTTTTCCTAGTTTTTCTTGTTCTTTTGAAATTCTTTCCTCTTGTTTACTTTTTTGTTCGGCATATTTTACTTGAGTTTCATATGAACGTGCATTAGAAATTTTTCTATCATATTCATGTAATTTATTTTTCTGCAAACTAACATCTTGATTATATTCTTTAATTCGTCTTTCATGTGCTTGGAGAACTGAATTGATATCTCTAGTCTTGTTATTCTCAGTCAAATCTGCATATTTTAATGCCAAATATTGAATTTCATCATTGAGAAATTCTGTTGCTTTACTATATGCATAATCAATTCTAGAATCATTTTGTTCATATTTTATTTCTCCCAATGATTCATCAACCATTATTTCTGATGGAAATTCAAGGATCTCAAGTGTCTCTAAATCAATATCTACCCATCTTAGCATAGCAACTCGTTTGATACTTTTTACGTTGATATTGAAAAAATATCTAACTGCCATTTTGATTTCTTCTTTTGAATCAACACAGTTAATTTCACAGTTATGAGTAGATATTGTGCCTACAGCTTCCTGTGGATTTTGTACCTGTTTTTTGAGATGTGCGCCTACTACTGGAGCCTGTTTTCGAATCTGATTAAGGATAATATCTAGAAAATTACTTCCAGGTACAACAAGTTCACATGAATGAGTTTCAGCAATTTCATAATCAAATGTTACTCTTTTAGAAATTGTTCCAAATATTGGTTCAAACTTTTCAGGTATTGTAATAGAATACAATCCATGAGATTCTTCTACTTCAGCTCCAATTTTTTGTAGATAATCTAGAGAAAGTTCTTTTGAAAGTTCTAAAATTTCTTTATCATCCATTTTTATCTACTCGCTGACAAATCAAAATTAGCAAATACTTGATCATCAAAATCCATTATTGTATCATGCAAATCTTTTTTGGTATGAGATAACCTATCACCTAGTGCTGAGAATTTATTTTGTGTATCTTTTCTAGTTGTTGCTGACATGTATGATTCAAAAATTTCTGAGGGAAGTTTCTCAAATCCCTCATCTTCAAATAATAAATCAAGATCTCCGATTGTCATTTTAAACAAGTTAATTTTATCAAACAATAATTTTAGAACATATTCCTCAATACTTCCAATGATTGCTAAATTATGAATATGAACATCTTCATCCTGTCCAATTCTATGAACTCGTCCCACTCTTTGTTCTACGCGCATTGGATTCCATGGTAAATCATAATTGATCACTTTACTACAAAATTGAAAATTTTGACCCTCTCCACCAGCTTCAGTCGCAATCATAATTTGAATATCTCGTTTAAATTTACTAACTGCAGTATCCCTTTCTCTTGCAGACATTGAACCATTAAATTTTACTGCTTCGATTTCTTCATCATCAAAATAATCAAAAATATAATCTTGTGTATCTCTAAATTCTGTAAAAATTAGATGTTTTTCTTTTGGGTTTTCTTTAATTATATCTCGTAACCTCTGCATTTTAGAATCTACTTTGATTTTGTCAGCTAACTCCAAAATACTCTCAAGTTCATCTACATATTGAGGAAATTGTTGTTTTTTGTTCCTAATTGCACCTCTCAAAGCAGAAGTACTGCTTGAAATTTGCCTCTGAAGTGTCATTAGAGGTAAAACAAAATTTCTTCCTCCTTTTTGATCAAGCCATAATTTTCTAACAAATTCTGTAGCATATTGATACAGTTGACTTTCATATTCAGATGGTTCTAAAAGATGAGTTCTTGGGATTCTATCTGTAAAGTTAATGTATTCTTTTACTTCTTCTCTAGTTGTTCTGATAACTGCTTGTCTTAGAATTTCTTGTAATTCAGATCTTCTTTGAGGAATAATTTTCTGTGCCTTTTTATCACTTGTAAAACTTGATGCAAAATCTCTCCAAGACCCAAGATATCCTGGTTTGATTATTTCAACTAGGTTGTATAATTCTTCTAAATTATTTTGAATGGGTGTTGCAGATAATAAGAAAATAAATTTTTTCTGTAATTCTCTTACAAATTGATTAGCTTGTGTAGTTGATTTTTTTAATCTGTGAGCTTCATCTACAATTACTACATCCCATTCAATATCCTTTAACAAATTTGCATTTCGTGGTTGAGTAGCTGAGGATATTGAAGAAATTAACATAGTATGTTTGTCATAGCCCTCAAATCTAGAATCATCTTTGTTAATAATAAAATCAAGTTCAAATTTTGATTTTAGTTCTTCTTGCCATTGACTTCGTAATGAGGGTGGAGTAAGAATCAATGCATTGTGTATCATTCCAGTTACAAAATATTCTTTTAGTAAAATCCCTGCTTCAACGGTTTTTCCTAAACCCACTTCATCAGCTAAAATTACTCTACCATTAAGATTATTTTTTACAAGTTTAGCTGCCATAATTTGATGATCAAAAATTGAGATAGTTGAATTTAGTGAATTTTGAATTGTTAATCCACGAGATTGTTGTGCATTAATAATTTCATACGCCTTTAGAAGATTTGACAGATCATCAGATTTGTTAAAGAGTAATTGTCTAAGTTTATTTTTTACTCCATAGGTATCAAAATACCTCAATTCCACTCTATTATCGCTATTCCAATCTGACAAAATTTCCCCTTATTACTAACCTCATCTTCTCATATTTTCACTTATTGTCATGATTGATAATACATGAACTAACTGAGATGTATTCATTTTGTCACCTTTTTCTAGATCTGACACCGCTTCCAAAAATTACAGTACCTGTTGCAATCATTATACTTTGAATTATATTCAAAAATAATGAATTTGTGATTTTAACTGGATTAATTGCACTTGTTGAATCTGGAATTTGAGAATTTTCACTTAATGTGTCATAGAATGAATACAAACCGATTGACAATATTACAATTCCAACAATTATTCTAAATGTACCTGACATTATTTTCTCACTCGTCTTCTAGAAGCTCCAAAAGAACCTGGTTCAAATCCTAACAAATCATTTAGATATCCACCTAATGTTGCTGGCTCAAATTTTTGTTTATAGTTTGAACCTCTTGTTTTATTTGATTTGTCTCTATTATCTTCTACACATGCAGGGACTAAATTTCTAACATAATCTGAACCCCCTTTGGATTTGGCTCTACTATGATCCACTTCCCATGCACCTCTTTTACCTACTTTACCATAATTTTTCCATGCTAATTGTTTACCACAATAATAACAATGTCCATCAGTTTTATCAAAAATTTCTGATAATACTTCTGCAGAAAGTCTCATTAGATTGTACTCCTCTTAATTTTATTTTTCATTTTATAAAATAACTTGCTACCTAAACGAATAAAGTTGTCGTCTATTCCTAATCTTTCAAAAATTCTTCTAAAAAAATAACTTCTGATAAATGATACAGAAGCATACACAAAGGTTATTGCCAAATTTGCTACTAGTGGATCTTCTTGAATCCAACCCATAGATAGAGGTAAAATTACAATTCCTAATCCATAACCTACAGGGTATCCTCCAAAAGAGTTTACAAATGCTTCACTTAGACTTTTTTTATGAGAATCAGTTGTTTGTTCTAAATTATTTTTCATTCTTCTCTTTCTCCCCATTTATGATGACAAGAGTTACATTCCCATTTAGGATCATTATTAGTAATTAAACATCCACCAAGAACTATTTCTTTTTGTTCAAGTTCATTTTCTATTGATTCAACATTTGAAGGATACCCCCAAAGAATTTCTGCTATCCATGTGTTGTTACATTCAGGGCAATGTTTTGGTTTCAATTTCCAAATAATACCTCTTTCAAATGATTCCAACATAACCAATTAGAAACCAGTACTGATTTTCTGCTACAAAATTTACAACTATTCAATTTCTTTTACCCCAATATTCATGAAGATAGTTTCCATTCCATGAAAAATAATCACAAATATTACTACAAAATCTACAAATCTGTTGTATCTCCCAAGATTCAAGACGCTTTGTATTTTTATGAGGAATTTGACAAATTTTACATCTCATTTTAATTATTTCCATAAATCATGGGTTCATCTCGCTCATCCTCAAATTCTCTAATTATTCTTGGAAAAAAAGTGGGTTTGGTGGATATTTCATCCACCTTGTTTTGATGCAAACTGTGCAATAGTGTGATTGTTTTCATGATAGGATTATGCTCTGAAAATTATTATATATCATGACCATAGTAAGCATACTGTAGTTACTATTATGCCTGAAATACCTAATCTACGTATACATATTGCTCCTGTAGGCTATGAAATTGATAGAATTGTTTTACCTGCAAAAAAACTGAGAGCAGATAAAGTAATTCTATTGGTACATGAAAATCCAAGTGAAGATAAAGCAACAAAATTTTATCAAAAAATCTCCACTGAACTAAAAAAACTGAACATAGAAACAAAAATTGAATATCATAATAGAACTGCATTATTTCAAATCATTAAAACTGTAAAAAATCTAATCAAGCAAGAAACAGGAAATATTATTTCAGTTAATTTAGCGTCAGGATCTAAAGTTCAAGCCATTGGTTGCATGATGGCGTCAATGATGTTCAATGATGATAACAATGTAAATCCATTTTATGTTGAAGCTAAAGAATATCTTGGATTCTCTGGAAAAGCAATATCTAAAGGAATCAAAGAAATTGGATACATTCCAACATATGAAATTCAAAAACCTGATGACAAACATATTCGTGCATTAAAGATTGTAGTAGATTCTGGAGGTAAAATATCTAAGAAAGACATGGCAAAAAAAGCTATTGAACAAAAACTAATCATAGTCAATGCAGAAAATCAAAGTCAAGCAACATTTGCAAGCCTTGATAAGAACATTATTTCAACATTAGAGAATCAATGGGGCTTTGTTAAAGTAAATAAAATCGGTAGAACACGTTGGATTGAAATTACTGAAGAAGGGGAATATGCCTCTGAATTTTTGATTTAATATTTTCCTTTAAATCCTAATAATTTTTGAAATGATCCACTTTATCTATGACTTTCTTATACTATGAATTATCTTGAGTAATTGGATATGGCCATGTACGCCTGAGAATTGGCCTTCTGTTAAAGAAAACAAAGTATGGGCTGTAGGTACAGAAGGGAAAGGTAAACGTGTTGTAAAGGGAGATAAAATCATCTTTTATGTAAATGGGACTCTTCACTTTCATGCAATTTATGAGGTAAAAAATGATTGGCAT
>Ga0114932_10004865_pt1 | contig 12220 bp, 14 predicted proteins | sample 2SBtaG_2_FD_87286 | JGI IMG/M metagenome (GOLD analysis project Ga0114932, IMG submission 87286) | Deep subsurface microbial communities from Kolumbo volcano to uncover new lineages of life (NeLLi) - 2SBTROV12_ACTIVE470 metaG | ecosystem: Environmental > Aquatic > Marine > Volcanic ... | reverse complement strand
AATCTATGGTTTTTTTGGGAAGAGATATATCAGAAGAGCGAGATTATTCAGAGCGAACAGCTGAAGAAATCGATGAAGAGGTACGTCGTGTCATTGAAGATGCACATCAAAGGTGCACAGAGTTATTAAATGAGCATCGTGACACACTTGATAAATTAGCAAGTGCTCTCTCAGTTACTGAAACCATTGAAGGTGATGATCTACATATATTGCTAGGTCCTTCAGAAGGTCGCCATTTGCCAGATGCTGATTTATCTGAAAATGCTCCGACTGCAATTGAAGGCGATGAGGAAAAAGAAAAAGAACCTAAAGGGCAAGGTCAACCTGGTTTAGCCTGGGGTCAAAGTAATATTACTTCTGATTAGTTCAATTTGCTGATATTACATCTGACTATTCAGAGCTATTTTTTGTTAATTACTTCTTGCCATTTATCGACCATTATTTTTTGAAGAAGTAAAAACCAAATCACTGCTAATACAATAAGTGCGATACGAAGTATTAAATTTTCCTTCAGTAGGCCATCTGGAGTAAGCAATGTTGTACCGAATATTGCCCCACTTCCTACCCAAACTAAATTAGCAATTACTGCACCGATGTAATCTAAAGGCATCCATATTGGCAAAGGTATTCTTACAATGCCTGCACCAAGAGGACCAATTGCACGCGTTGCATTATGAAGATGATAAAACGGTATAATCCATATTGTCTTACTTCCGACTAAGGCACGCCCTATTTTGACTGAAGGTGCCAACCGAGTGTTCTCAACAAATTTCGAACCCCATCGGCCAACGCTATACGAAAAAGTATCTCCAATGATTGTGCCACTAATAGTCATCAAAAGAACTGATCCAAGTGAAAGCCAAGAATCATTACCTACGTACGCACCACCCAAAAACATTAAAAGCACACCTGGAACAATAATGCCTAGTCCCACAGTTGCTTCAAGTAAAGCTGCAAAAAAGACTACAGGGAGTCCATAGCGATCAAATAAACCATTTAAGAATCGAAAGATTTCATCGGTGATCCAGTTAAAGGCATCAATCGGATTAAGTGCTAATTCGATAAAAATATCCATTTATTTCCTAATATATATCTTGTACAGAAAAATTGACCGAAAAATATAAGCTCACTAAAATGATACATCGTAACTTTATGAAGAGAGATTTTTATGTACGCTATCATTCGTTCTGGCGGTAAGCAATATCGAGTACGCGAAGGTGATCGAATTAATGTTGATCAAATTGATTTACCTGCAGGTTCTGACGTTATTTTAGATGAAGTTTTAATTATTGAAGAAGATGCACAAACGAAAGTTGGTACACCATTAGTGAACGGCGCTTCAGTATCAGCTACGATTGAAGCACATATACGCGACAAAAAAGTTACGTATTTTCACTACAAAAGTAAAACTCGACAAAAAAGAATGCGTGGACATCGACAACATCTTACTAGCTTACAAATCAATACGATCACTACGGGCTAGAATCGGAGAGTAATATGGCACATAAAAAATCAGGTGGTTCAACTCGAAACGGTCGAGACTCAGAGTCAAAGAGACTTGGAATAAAATGTCACGATGGAGAATCTGTAACAGCCGGTAGCATACTAGTTCGTCAAAGAGGAACTCGTGTTCATCCTGGACAAAATGTTGGTCTCGGAAGAGATCATACACTTTTCGCATTAATTGATGGCACCGTACGTTACAGCCCATACTCAAAAGGACGTCGTAAGCAAGTATCGATATCAGAGGTATAATATGAAATCAGATATTCATCCCGATTATCACCCAGTTTTATTTTTAGATGTATCAAATGGATTCGAATTTCTAACAAATTCTACTATGACCTCAGACGAAAAACGTACTGTAGATGGTGTCGAAGCATACGTTGTTCGATTAGACATCACATCTGAAAGTCATCCATTTTTTACCGGCGAACAAAGAATGGTAGATACTCAAGGGCGTGTTGAGCGATTCAGGAGACGATACAGTCAAACAGACGACGATGTCGATGCCACAACAGAAGATACTGTTTCAAAAGAAAATTAAGGTTGAATTAGATTTTGATCTAATAGTTTTAGTTTTTCATTAACAAATTTTATTACTTCTTCTGCTATAGCAAGCGCACGATTCGAATCAATTTCATCATACGATTCAGCTGGTATACCAGCAGGAATTCCTGTGGGATATCGTGCTCCCAGGTGATGCTTATCCAAATGAGCCGCATTTGACTTTACCAAATCAAACGAAGCATCAAAGGCCATTGCATCCTCACATAAATCTGAAAGAGAATGACCCCATACTTTTTCAGCACCGACAGCGTATAAGTAAGCAACTATAATTTTTTCACCAGCTTGATGACAGAGAAAACATGCCAAGGCGTGGCGGCCACCTGTGGCTGAATAGCGAGCATCACTAAGATCATATTGAGCTTGATCATGCCAGCATTGCACTTCATTAAATTGCATATACAGCCTCCAATTGATTGATATGTCTTACGAGAAAAGGATCAACATCCTTTAATTGATCAAATTCATCAGGAGTATAGACATAAAACCGTGTTTCAATACGCGGGCGTAGATGATCGACAAAAAAGTCAGGCCGCCTGTGAAAAGGTTCATCTGTTTCTTGAATAATGAGTAATTCAAGTGCTGTTTCAATGCCAACATGTGATAAAGCAAAATCACCGATTACAAATATTTGCTGCACACCGAGCGGAGGGAGTTCATCTAAAAATCTCATCAGCTCAGCTTGTAACATGTTACGTCGGTTCTCTGCAAAACCGATCATAAACGGCATATTATTAGACCGTATATAAATGAGGAGAACGTGGGAGATCCATAACATCCTCAGCATTTAATCGATATGATTCTTTTTTATAGACTTGAAATCGGTGGCGGTTCGAATCTGCAACATACATATTACCCGCATCATCTAAACTAATAGAGCTAGGAGCACGGAACCTTTTTTGATCTTCTAGGTCGGTCATATCACGTAACCGTAAGACTTTAGCGTTTGCCAATATATAAATACGAGCCATGGTTGATAGTGTTGCATCACCAATAAATTGCTCTACATATCTCCCGTTGCGATCAAATAATTCAACACGATCGTTACCTCGATCACATACGTAAATATCTCCATCTTTATCAACGGCAATACCTGCTGGTCGTAAGAGTTCTCCCGGAGCAGAACCACTGGAACCAAATTCCATAATAAAATCTCCCTCAGAAGAGAATTTTTGTATCCGGTCATTTCGCCAGTCAGAAACATAAACATCGTCGTTGAGATCGATAGCGATACCCCATGGTGTATCGAAAGATCCTGGTGCAGAACCAAATTCACCAAATGTTTTAATGAATTCACCTTCTTTTGAAAAAAGTTGCAAACGATGATTGAGAGCATCAGCAATCCAGATATCACCAGATTGAGAAAAAGCCATGAAAGCAGGACGGTTAAGTTGACCTGATTCAGTACCGTGTATACCCCATCGAGTAACTTCTGATCCCTCAGCATTTAAGACTGTAATCTGATGTGTTGCTTCATCAGAAATATATAGATAACCAGTTTCTTGATCATGAATAATAGAAGAGGGCCAAATCCAGCTTGGACCAAAAGGACCTAAATCTTCATCCTCAAGACTAATAACCCGTACGCTACCTGTAGATTCCATACGTGCTAATGAATAAATTCGATCATCAGTAAGGACAAAATCCCTAGGGTACCAAGTAAGTCTTCGCATACCTAAAGTTCGTACATAAGGAAATCCAGCTCGCAACAGAATCTCGTAATCTGTATTTTTCGATGTTTCAATAGTCATAATTTATCTCACTTATTTTGCTAGGCAGAAATACTATAAGGTCGAATTTGCTCAAATTGACCACCAACAATATGTGTTGGGTCCATAGACATCCATTGCTCAAGGACTGTTCCGTAGATGCCACGGAAATCAATTTGGTGTTTCAGATCCTCACCATAAAGCAAATCATTCGGCTTTATTGATGGGTATTCAGCGTATAACCCACCAGACACATGTTCACCAATAATATATGCACCACCTCCAGAACCATGGTCTGTTCCAGATCCATTATCTTTAACACGTCTTCCAAATTCGGTAAACACTAGAACTGTTACCTCTTCAGCAGCATTATGCTCACGCAAATCAGCCATAAAATCGGATATAGCCTCAGTTAGTTCGGTGAGTAATCTTGGATGAGTCTCTGGTTGTAACGCATGATAATCATATCCACCATGTTGAGTATAAAAAACACGTGTTCCAAGACGGGCAGTGTGTACTCGAGCAACATCACGCAGAGCTTTCGCAATCGAATTGTCACTGTATTCAATGGTCGAAGTATATTGGGAAGGGACATCTTTCAGCATATCTGCGCCACGAAGAACATCACGTCCAGTTTGTGCTAAATAATCATGGACAATACCAGTTCCAACACCTGGAGTGTACATTCGTTTGAAAATGTCTAAATCTTGTGCTCTCTCCTGTTCAACCGACACTTTAGTCATTAGACCAAAATTATCTAAGTCACCTACTGAAGTTGCTGTCACCCCTGGTGCTGCTAAAGCACGAGGCAACCCTCTACCAAAACTCACAGCAGTTAGTGGATTAAGTCCAGATGGATCAATATCACGAGTTACTCGAGCTAACCATCCTTCTGTTGCAATTTTTGTAGGCTCACAAGTATGCCAAATATCCATCGCACGGAAATGTGAACGACTCGAGTTTTCATATCCGATACCCTGAACAACTGCAACATTACCATTATCATACAGTTCCTTTAATGCAGATGTCGCAGGATGCCATCCTAATGAGTCATTCAGTGGCAATACATCGCTGGAAGATATTCCAACAGTAGGGCGTGCATCACGATAATAATCGCTAGTATGAGGGATAATTGTATTCATGAAGTCAAGGCCACCCGTTAGCTGAATTACTACTACAACTGGATCTTGTCCGTTTATTTTCTTCATCATTGTTCCAATCTAATATTTATGCGAATTGATATTCGGGGCATGCTACAACTAATTGCATCATTCGACCGACACGTTCTTCACTGTTTTGCTCATTGTTATCAAAAACCAGATCACCTTCTTCAGCTGCAAATTCATTTAGAGTACTTAAAGTTTCTTCAGAAGGAATAATCGGACCAACAAAGTCCAGCACTTCTCCTACAAAATTATCTGGAGTTACAGGGCCTTCATGATTGCGTAATCGATCAATCATTGATCGAACTCCTGGTTTACCTATATCAGTCACCTGACCTACTGCAAAATTAACTCGCTCTGTAAGCGTTCCTCCATCAAGCCATTCTTTACCTGTATGCCATCCTTCGACGGTAGGAGGATCAAGTAGTTTTTGACCCATAGCTGTTGTGGCAGCACCCCATTCTGACATCGTTGGATCTGGCACATGTGGCCAATTTGCAAGTTTAATTGCTCCACCTACAAATTCAGCAGGACTTTTAACTTTTGAAAATCGTGTGTTCTTGAAAAATTCAGAGTTCAGTAAAACTCGCATCACAGCACGCATATCACCATCAAATTCTCGGAAAGCATCACAAAGGGTTTGAACAGCTTCTGGATCTTTTGGTTCTTCAATGTTCCAAGCGGGAACTTGTGATTCATCAGCAACAAAGAAATTATAAAGATGGCGTGAGATAAATCGAGCACAAGCATCTTGCTGGACAATTATGTCAATAATATCTTCCCCATTGAAGTTACCTGTGTTTCCTAAAAATTCTTTCTCGCCATCATCATGATCTTCTTCATGGTATTCAAATTTTGTACCCAAAAGTCCATATGGATATAAAGGAACAGGTTGCTGAAAAGTCCATCCAGTAAAAGCACGAGATGCAGATTTAATGTCATCTTCTGTATAATTTCCTATACCCATAGAAAATAATTCGAGTAATTCTCTCCCATAGTTTTCATTAATTTCATTTGAGTGGTTTTCACAATTATCCAACCAATCAATCATTGCAGGATCGCGTGAAACATCTAAAAGTATTTCACGCAGATTCAATAACCCATTTTTGCGAAATGTGTTGATTTGATTCACAATTGCGGTAGAGTTTTCAGATTTAAACCATGCTGTTGCTAAAACATGGTGCCAAAATAAAGCCATTTTCTCACGTAGTGGATCTCTACCATTCACCATATTAAATATCCATATATTTGCTGCTAAAAGGACACTGTCAGGAGAACTAATTCCTCCAGGCGCTTGGTGAATTGCTGGGAAATAACGCATGTTCAAGTCATCTGTTGGATAAGGTTCATCTAAGGGATACAACAATTTTTCTACTAGTTCTTCGTAAGGAACATTTTCAATTGCTTCTAATTCGTTACGAGTTGCACCTACACCGACACGGCGCATCAAATGTGACCGCAGTGCTATAGCATCACTAGACATATTCCCTCCATTCAGCAGTTATATATAAAAATATATATCAGATTTATAGAGAATTTTCCTCTTTTACAAGAATTTTAATTTTTACTTCCATAGATCTTTTGTATGGATCTGTAAGTTATAAGGGTGAATTGTGTAAGCTATAGACAAAACAAGGAGTCTCACAGAGCACAGGTATGCCAGATAACCCACAAAATACTTTAAAAAATCCTAGTTCCGTGTCAAATTACGGCGGGCAAGCACTTATCGAAGGTGTCTTGATAAGAGGTCGAAAGTATTTCGGGATAGCGCTCCGAACTCCTGAAGGTGAAATAATTACAGCAACTGATTCTATTAGCAGCAGCAATAAAATATTGCACTATTTAAAATCCGTACCATTCGTCCGTGGACTTTCAATTCTGGCAGAATCAATGGTAATTGGGTCAAGATCGTTAAGGTGGTCAAGCGCTATAGCCGCAGGCGATACTACCGAACAATCAAAAATCCCGGCATTAGGAAAATCGGGAGCTGTTGGCCTTGTTATCACACTATCAATTTCTATTATTTTCTTTTTTATTATTCCTGTACTGTTTAGTTCATTAAGCTACACATTCTTCCCAATTCGATGGTTATCACTATTTATAGAAGGATTCAGCCGACTTCTTTTTCTTGTTGGTTATATATGGGTTATTGGAAAGTCAGATGAAATCAGAAGAGTATTCCAGTACCACGCAGCAGAACATCAGACAATTCAAGCATACGAACAACAAACTCAGATAAATGTTGCATCGATTCGAAGGCAAGCAAAAGAACATCCACGCTGTGGAACTTCGTTTTTGTTAACTGTTGTATTAGTTTCAGGCATTTTATTAATATTCGTAGGTTCAGATCCTTTTTGGTGGCATATCTCTTCAAGAGTGCTATTTATTCCAATAATTGCAGGCATCGCTTATGAGATAATTCGAATAGGTTCAAAAAAACAGAGCTTTTTACCAATAAAATTATTGCTCACATGCAACATTGCATTACAAAAATTGACCACATCAAAAGCAGATGATGAACAAATTCAAGTTGCTATAGCAGCTTTTGAGGCAGTTCGTAACGCAGAAGACAACGAAAGCTAGGATTTATTATGAAAATGACAGTGCTATGTGGAGGTGTTGGTGCTGCGAAATTTTTATATGGACTTCAACATGCTGTCGAAAATACCAAAGATATCAATGCAATTATCAACGTTAGCGATGATTTTATTTGGCATGGATTTCATATTTCACCTGATATAGATACCTTAATTTATACTCTTACAGAAAAGGAAGGTCCTTTAGGATGGGGTATTCAAGATGATACTTTTTCAATACTGAATGAAATAAATTCAGTAACAAATAATGAATGGTTCCAAATAGGTGATAGAGATCTAGTCACGCACATTTTAAGAAATGAAGCTTTGCATAGTGGAAAAACTTTATCGCAAACTACACAATTATTAGCTGAAAATAATGATATCCAAATCAAGTTATTTCCTGTCACAGATGATAGTCATCCAACATTAATAATTACTGAAAATAATGAATTAGAATTTCAAGAATATTTTGTACGCCGAAAAACGGAAGAACATGTAAAAGATATTCTATTTCCTAATGCGAATTTTTCTACACCCGCTCCAGGAGTTTTAAATGCAATTAAAAATGCAGATTTCATCATTTTTGCTCCAAGTAATCCCTTCGTTTCGATAGATCCAATTCTAGCTGTTCCACAAATTCGTGAGCATATTATTGCATCTTCAGCACAAAAAATTGCCATATCACCAATTGTTGGTGGACAAGCAATTAAAGGTCCGGCAGCAAAAATGATGAAATCCATGGGGCATTCTGTTTCACCTTTAGGGGTAGCAAAAATGTATCAAAAATTAATTGATACATTTATATTCGATATACAAGACAGTGATTTAGCTAAAGAAATCAATGAATTAAATATAAAAGCAATTACAATGGATACAATCATGGATAATCGATCAAAAAGAATATCTTTCGCAAAAGAATTCCTAACAAAAATCAATGAATAATAGTAAAAAAATCGTTGTTTTGATCGCAGTTGGACCATTAGCGACTAGCAAATCAAGGCTGTTCGAAAAATCAAATTATCAATTAAGAGAAACATTCGTCTTATCCATGCTTATCGATATGCTCAATGCAATACGCTTAAATTTTAATGGCGCGATTGCCATAGTCAGCCCGGACGAAAAAATACATAAAACGATCAAACCATATGAGGTGATAAGTATTATCGATGAAGGTAATGGAACTAATGCTGCAATAAAAACAGCGCTCGCACATGAAAAAATATCTAATGCGGATACTGTAGCAATATTTCAAGGTGACCTTCCACAACTCACTGGTGAACATGTAAATTTTGTAATCGAAAATATTGTCGATCTAGAATCTCCAAGTGTACTAATAATCCGTAATGATGACGGTGGAACATCAATGCTCGCACTTTCTCCTCCAAATATCATCGAACCAGCCTTTGGAATACATTCTGGTATAAAGCACAAAGAAATAACAATTCAGAAAAATATTTTATATCGGGAATTAGACCTCAAAATTTTGAAACGAGATGTCGATACTTTGGAAGATCTTGAACTTCTCTCCTCCCAACTAGGTAACGAAACACATAAGATATTTGGACAAATGGAAGATTTTCATAATGACAAGGAATGAAACGCAAGAAACAATACGAAATCGCAGGTCCATTAGAGGCTTAATTGGACCTGAACTTTCTGAAAAAGAAATTTATTCACTAATCGAGCTAGCAGTATTAGCACCTGCACCACACCATACACAGCCATGGCGATTTGCACATATTTCGCAAGACAAACGAAATAGTTTAACAATAGCGATGGGAAATGCCTGGAAAAAAGACCTTACTCGAGATGGTGTAAAAAATGATCAAATAACAAAATTGCTACAACGGTCATCTCAAGAAATAAAGGATGCACCAACTTTACTTTTAGGATGTTTAGTTAATGAAGGACTCAATCAGTATGTTGACGATCGTAGAAATACTGCAGAATGGGGTCTGGCATTACATTCATTTGGAGCGGCATTGGAAAATATTTTACTTGCAGCTTCCTCCATGGATATAGGTGCATATTGGATTTCCGCACCCATATACGCACCTAACGAAGTGAAGGAATCTCTTGATTTAGATGATGACTGGAATCCGCAAGCATTAATTGCATTAGGCCGAATTGATCCTACTTATTTACCATTCAAGAGACAGCGTTCTGATCTAAAGAAATATCTAATATTTTGTTGATCAATCTAAAAAAATTATTACTTAATACAATAATTAGCAAACAATTTTTGCAGCACAAAGAAAGAGATGAATAAAAATGACACCTCATATAAAGAATCAGACGCGCGTTAGTGAAATTTTTAATGAGTCCAACATTTTTCAATCCTACTTAGATGTGGAAGCAGCTTTGGCACGCGCCCAAGCAAGTCAAGGAATCATTCCATTGCAAGCTGCAGAGATTATAACTAAGAATGCAAAATTAGAATTATTAGAGCTCCAAAACATTTACGATGGTTTAGATAAAACAGGACACCCTTTGGTCCCACTCATATGGGAGTTGGATAGAGTATGTGGAGAAGAAGCAGGAGGGTATATACATTGGGGTGCGACAACACAAAATATTACACAAACAGGTAAAATTTTGTTAATCAAAAAATGCCATGACAGTTACTTAAGTGATCTAGGAAACTTGCTTCATATACTTGGAAAATTAGCAGAAGAAACTAAAGATTATGCCATGCCAGGCAGAACCCATGGTCAACATGCTGTTCCTGCAACTTTTGGTTACAAAGTAGCAGTATGGATCGATGAATTAATTAGACACACTGATCGCTTAGAAGAGTGTGAGGGAAGAATTTTTGTTGCAATGCTTGGAGGAGGTGCAGGCACCATGGCCTCTGTTGGTCTAGAAGGCCTTGAAACACAAAGGCTTATAGGTAAAGAGTTAGGACTGGGTTCCATGACAATGCCTTCCAGAGTCATCGGAGATCATCTCACTGAATACATTACTCTCCTTGCAATGCTCGCTGCTACTGCCAGCAAAATATCTCGTGAAATATATATCATGATGAAACAGGAATTTGGTGAAGTAGAAGAGCCTGTCCCTGTAGGTGCTGTGGGATCATCTACTATGCCCCAAAAACGCAATCCGCGCTTATGTCAAAGTATTATCGCCTGGGCATCAGAAATTAGAACCTTTGTCCCTATGTCATTAGAGGCAATGCAAACTGAACATGAAGCAGATGCAGCCACAAGCGTAATGATCAATTCAGCTATCGATAGGACATGTGTATTGATGGGACAAATTACGAATACGCTAATTGAAATATTCTCTGGTTTAAAGGTTTTTCCGGACAGGATGAGAGAAAATCTTGATCTCAGTGGTGGTTTGATACTCTCTGAGAGAATTATGTTGGAATTAGGTCATAAAATGGGTCGACAAAAAGCACATGACGCAGTGTACGAAGCAGCACAAAGATCTGTTAATGAACAAAGAGCATTTACTGAAACATTGCAAGAAGAACCAGATGTAGCTAACCAGCTCACAAAAGAAGAAATATTAGGACTCCTTGACCCGGAGCAATATACAGGTTTGAGTTCATATTTCGCACATGAATTTTCAATAAAAGCAGAGCAAAGAAGTCAAGAATTATTAGTTAGTAGCTAGTTTTTTCTTGATATCCCTAGCTCAATATAATCAGTACCTATGTCACAAAACCCTATCCGATAATCAGACCATCTAATTTATATTTTTCTAGATAAGACCAATTATATTCCACACCTAAACCTGGACCTTTAGGTACTTCCACATATCCATCTTTATCTATCGATTCAAGTTGGTCCGTATATCCACATGAATAAATTGGCGGTTGTACTAGGTTCGATATTTTCGGATGGACCAATCCCATTTCATAAAAATTAGAATTTCGCATAGCCGCCATACAGTGACGCTGAGCTGGACCCGCAATATGTAATTCTACATCCATCCCAAAACCTTCAGCTGCATGAGCAATTTTCATAACTCCTGTAATACCTCCATCATATTCTGGGTCTGCTCTCCAGAAATCAGTTGATTCAGCTATTGCCATATCTGTATGTGCTTCTACAAGATGAAGATGTTCTCCTTGTAAAAGCGGTGTTTTTAGCATTTTTTTAAGTTGCTTATGCGCGTATAAAGATGTCCCACCGTCTCGCATTGGGTCTTCGTACCAATAGAAATCCTTCTCATCGCAAGCTCTACCTACAGCTAAAGTGTCAGCAAAAGTGTCGTATACACAACATGGATCTATCATCAATGCCATTTTCCCACCAACCATATTTCCTACAGCATTAACTGTGTTGATTTCTCTTCGGATATCAACCTCTGCCCATGAATGAATCTTGAATCCTCGATAACCTAATTCGAGACATTGCTGAGCAAAATCTGCATAAGCGCTAGGACTATTTAATCCGTCCTTTGACCTGTCAGCATGATACGTACTGGCATATGCAGGAAATTTTTCCCTGTGTCCGCCCAGCAGTTGGTAGATCGGAGCTTCATATAATTTTCCAGCGAAATCCCATAGAGCAATATCGATTGGACCTATCCCCATTCGATCCTGTTTTCGTAGCAGAATTTTTGCTTGATTGTAAAAAAGCTCTCTGTTCGTAGCATTCTTCCCTATGAGAAATGGAGCAAAACTTTGTATTTGTTCAAAAGTGCCCGGAGCGCTACTCATGTATTCACCTGTGACACCGGTATCGGTATT
>Ga0114932_10004864_pt1 | contig 12222 bp, 11 predicted proteins | sample 2SBtaG_2_FD_87286 | JGI IMG/M metagenome (GOLD analysis project Ga0114932, IMG submission 87286) | Deep subsurface microbial communities from Kolumbo volcano to uncover new lineages of life (NeLLi) - 2SBTROV12_ACTIVE470 metaG | ecosystem: Environmental > Aquatic > Marine > Volcanic ... | reverse complement strand
TTTATGATTGTTTACGGATCAACATTACCAGAACTTGGACATAAAGGATTTAATTTATGGAAAGACTTTGGAAAACACAGAGGTAAATTTGGCTTTGGTGTTTTCATTGCTATCATTGCTATCGTCTTAGGATCCATGGATATGTTGCAGGGATTTGTTAATTGGTTGTTCAATCGCGTTACAGGACCAGGTGTTGGCACTGTTATACTCTTAGCTGTCGTTGGTATTTTCATGTGGATTGTCCTTAAAGATCCAAAAGGTGCCAACAATCATGATGACAGTGATGATGACAGTAGCGATGATGACGAATGATACCATCACACAACACATAAAAAGGGATAACACCCTCTAAAAGTATATACATGAGGTGCATCAATGGATTTTTATAACCTACTCAACGAATTTGACATCATTGGTGGGTTCGACGTTTTTTTACCATTCCTTTTAGTCTTTACCTTAGTCTTCGGTGTTCTTTCCCGTATGGACCTCTTTGGCGATAACAGTAAACGCCTCAACAGTATCATAGCACTTGTACTAGCAATCTTCTTCTTGAATAATACTTATCTTATCTTTGTCTTACAACGATTCTTACCTAATGTATCACTGATCTTGATTATCTTTTTATCAGTACTCTTGTTTATGGGCATCTTTATGAAATTTGATGAGGCTCACTATAAATCTATGAGGTCATGGGGGATGGTTGGATCCATCATCGCCATTTTATTTGCCTTGTTCTCAGACATCTTCACACCTGCAGGACTCTTTTCACAATACACTGATGCACCTGGGATGTTCTTCATGATAGCACTCCTTGTTATCGTGGGCATATCCATGTTTGGTGGTAGTGATGGAAATAGCAATCGTGATGAAGAAGATAAGTTATTAGATAGGATAATGGGTAGAGGGAAAAGAAGATAATGGCCACATTACTTGACGCAACGGGACTTGGAGATATACTTAGTTTAATCTTTGTTTTCCTCTTTGTTTTTGCAGTCATCTATGCTGTTCTTAAAAAAGCGCCCTTCTTTGGAGACAACGCCGGACTCAACTCTATCATAGCATTTATCTTTGCAGCATTTTCAGTAATGATACCAGAATCAACTATTGTTATTGGGACGTTCTTACCGTGGTTCTTCATGTTCTTCCTATTAGTAGTACTACTCTTTATGTTCTTCATGTTCCTCGGCGTAAAAAACGAAGACATGATGGAAGCAGCAAAGAACGATACCGTCATGACCATTATCCTACTTGTTGTTATCACCCTTTTCCTTATATCGCTTACGCAAGCATACGGGCCATTCCTCATGGTTAATGGTGGAACGGGCTTCTGGGCAACAACCAAACGATTAATCTTCAGTAGAAAATTCCTTGGAATAATATTTATGTTCGTCATTGCATCCTTCACCATAGGATTCCTAGGGAACAAACAAAAATAAATCTATTTTTTTAACTCTTTAACAACATCTTCTAATGCTTTAACATTGTCAACTAACGGGTTAATAATATTTGATAATAATTTTCCTAACGCTTTAATCTCAACACCAACATCACCAACATCTTCACCATACTCTTTTACTTTACCAACAACAGCACCTTGTAATGTTTCAAACCGACGTTCCAAACGCATCAACTCTTGTTTCACTGCACCTAAATCATTATCCGTTCGTTCCTTCCACGCAAACAAATCACCAAACTCTTCCGTCATACGCTGCCACTTTTCTTCAATAATAGACTCAGCAAGTTCTTCCACATCTTCCGTTGTAGAACCAAACCCTTGTGCAGATGCCATAGAAACAGCAGGTTGTGTTGGCCAACTTGTCGGTGCACCTTGTGGTGGGTATGGTGTTGAAGGTTTTTGCGATAACGGAGACATTGACGCAGGCGTTGGTGGTTGCATCACTTCCGTTTCTTGTGCTAGTGGTTTTTTATCATCATAAATAACAGACGGTTCCATGCCAGACGTTTCTGCAGATTGTTCACCTGTTACACTTGCCTTTGCTTCCGTCTGATTTAACGCTTCAGAAATTTGTTGAAAAGAATATCCTTCCGTTTGTAACGCTTGAATAATTTCAGTATTAGACTTGCCAGACTGCTTCAATTCACCTACTTTTTTCGTCGGCGTATCCTCAGGCATTATAGTTCACCATCTTTTTCATGTTACACTCATTTATCTTCTAATTTAAACTTTTCTAATCGCTTTTCTAACTGATCATCAGTCACAAACTTCAAAATATCCAACAAATCCATATATTTTTCCAATAATTTCACTTGATCTTTCTTTGCAAACACACCCATTTCCTTCACAATGTCCTGTACAACATCTTGTGTGCTTGCCGTACTCATTCTTGTTTTCTTAGCATCTTGAGACATTTCCTTCATCTCCTTCATGAGTTTCTTATATTCCATAATCATATTCTGATTAACAACAAGTAAACGTTCCGTAAGAACATGATATTTATCTTCCAACATGCGTATACGACCATTTAATTCGGCTAACACATATGCAGGATCTTGGGTTTGAAACTCTGGCTCTGGCACTTTTTACCTCTTCTTTGTCACTTACTAGCACTCTTCCTTTATATACTTTCTTTCCGTGCCATGGGACAAGTTATATAAATTTCATAACGTCAATACACTCATGGCAGAAGAAAAAGAGCGTGGTTATACAGTTATTCGTCAAGGGAACGAAACAATATTACATATTGATGCCAGAACGTGGAATCATCTTCCCAGTATTGAAGAGAATCCTCAAGATATGTCTTCTGTTTTAGACATGTTACTTACGTCTACAAATGTGCAACGCATTATTTTTAACCAACAAAAAAAATATACATACTCACCTGATCAAACACAATTACTCCAAGAAATAGCAGGATTGTATACACACTTAGTCAAAGGAAAACAAGTACTTCGCTTAGGACAGTGGGGTTTCGATGAAACAAGTTCTCGATTTTATGGTGATAAGCTTGGAGAAATGCAATATCTTATTCTTAATCTTTTACGCAGTGATCCCTTGGGATCTTATGTGGAAACAAAACGACTTCATAGAGAAGAACGTATTATATTAGAACGTGATGTTGACGAAAAGATTGCACAAGTACGAACACAATACGTAGAACTTCTTGCACACATGATAGACTTGTTTGAACAAACAAAACTCATCAACCTTGCACGCAACAAATTAGAAGGATATCACATAGGTGATCGTCATTTATACAAAGAACTCTTTCGACCAACCATCACACCAGATTTTATGTACACACAACTCAAAACACGACCGCCATTAGAAGGAGAACAACTTGACTTCTATGCAATGGGCGATCATGAAGTTGGACTCTACCGTATGCCTGGAGACATCAAAACATATTATCACTTAGTACCCACAGAATACAAACTCAACGAAGATGAATATGAACTCTTAGACATTGCAAAAAACGTTCTTGCAGGGCATAAACCGCGCAACCAAGAATTTTTAGATCCTGCACGTATGCGACAAACATTCTACAATATAGGAAGAGACTTACTTGATGAACTTGCCCGTAATAAAGGGTATAATTTACCCTATGAACGTATTGAACGCCTTGCAAAAATCCTTGTCAGATACACTGTAGGGTTTGGACTCATAGAAGTTTTATTAGGAGATGAACGCGTTCAAGATATTACCATTAACAGCCCTATCGGGTCAGGACCTGTCTTTCTCGTTCATCAACAATACGGTTCTTGTTATACAAACATTGTACCAAGTTACGATGATGCACAAAGTTGGGCAACAAAATTCAGACTCATCAGTGGACGGCCACTCGACGAAGCAAACTCCGTACTTGACACAGAACTTTCCATACCAGGGGCGCGAAGCAGAGTTGCTATTTTGACACGACCCTTAAGCCCACAAGGATTAGCTTTTGCATTCCGCCGACACCGTGACAAACCATGGACGTTACCCTTATTCGTTCATCACCGCATGCTTAATCCTTTAGCAGCAGGACTCATGAGTTTTCTCATTGACGGTGCACGAACAATGCTCGTTGCAGGAACGCGAAGTAGTGGAAAGACCAGTCTCTTAGGAAGTTTTCTTGTAGAAATTATGCGAAAATATCGTATCATCACCATTGAAGATACATTAGAATTACCCGTTCGTTACTTACGCGATTTAGGATACAACATACAAAACATGAAAGTGCGCTCTGCACTATCAACAGGTGGAGCAGAACTTGGTGCAGATGATGGTATTCGAACAAGTTTACGTTTAGGTGACAGCAGTTTAATTATTGGAGAAGTACGGAGTGTTGAAGCACGTGCATTATACGAAGCAATGCGAACAGGAGCATTAGCAAATGTTGTTGCAGGAACCATCCACGGTGCAGATCCCTACGGTATTTATGATCGTGTTGTTAACGACCTTGACGTCCCTAAAACCAGCTTTAAAGCAACAGACGTGCTTGTAGTATCCAATCCGGTGAAAAGCGCAGATGGCCTTAATACTTGGAAACGTGTCTTACAAATAACAGAAGTTCGCAAACACTGGCAAGACGATCCACTCGCAGAACGAGGATTTGTTGACTTAATGAAATACGATAGTAAACGAGACGAACTCATTACAACACCAGACTTACTCAACGGAGAAAGTGAAATTGTTAAAGCAGTAGCAGGATCCGTACGAGAATGGGCAGGTAATTGGGATGCTGTTTGGGAAAATATATTACTCCGTGCAAAAATGAAACAAGCACTTGTAGAATTTGCACAAAAAACAAATAATTATGATCTATTAGAATCAAACTTTGTCGTTTCATCCAACGACTTATTTCATCGATTACTTGAACGCGTCCAAGAAGAAACAGGTGGTATTGATAACAAACGCATCTTTTCAGAATGGAACGACTGGATGAAACAATCTCTTAAATTTAGTATACCAAAAAATAAAATATAACCATGACAAAAGACAGTGTAAAAGATATTGTTCGTAAATACGAACGAAAAATAAGAGACGAATACGGTGACGACTATATTGAAACCTATGAACCGTCCTTAACAAAACAAGAATACGATCTTTTTAGAGCAGAAGTTCTCGAACGAAAAATTACCAACTACGAACGATGGTGTGAAACTGCAGCACGCATACTAAAAATAGCACCACCAAAAAAAGATCTTGAAAAAATAGAAGCAAGTATACAAACAGCACACCTCAATGTTACACCTGCATCAGCAGCAAGCTTTGGAGCTCTTATCGGTATATTTTGTATCATCCTTGGATTAGCTATTATGCTCTTTAGCTACGCTTTAGGCAATACTGTGCTGTTTTTGCCCGTATTACTCATTCTCTGTGGGGCATTCATTATCCAACCGTTGAGTCGACTACCCATTACGTTAGCACAACGATGGCGACTTGAAGCAAGCAACCAAATGGTGCTTTGTATTTTGTATATTGTTATGTACATGCGACATACCAGTAACTTAGAACATGCAGTAAAATTTGCAGCAGAACACATTGGACCCCCCCTTAGTTTAGACTTGAAAAAAGTATTTTGGGACATAGAAACAGAACGGTTTTTTAGTATCAAAGAAAGTTTAGACCATTACTTAGAAGGATGGCGCGACCACAACATGGAATTCGTAGAAGCATTCCACTTAATTGAAGGAAGTTTGTATGAATCACAAAATACGCGACGCGTAGAATTATTAGAAAAAGCATTGAGTGTCATGTTGGATGGAACATATACCAAAATGTTACATTATGCACATAACTTGAAAGGACCAATAACATTGTTATATATGTTAGGTGTTATTCTTCCTGTTTTGGGATTAGTTATTTTTCCCCTCATTGGAAGTTTTATGGGAGGTGTTGTTCAATGGCACCATCTTGCATTATTGTATAATATTATTTTACCCATTGTCCTTATTGTCATGGGAAATACTATGCTTGCCAAACGACCAACAGGATATGGTGAAAGTGATTTGCTCAAAACAAATCCTGAATTTTCTGTCTACAAACAATGGGTTGTAAACGATCGTGTTGTTCCTTTTAATCCAAAAAGCGTTGCCATATTACTTGGTTTTATTTTTGTTCTCTTTGGATTTTTACCCGTACTCGCACCACTTATTTCACCAGGCTTTGACGTTGAAATACCCTTACTCGGTCTCTTCTTGGATTACAAAGATACTAGCGGGCCCTACGGTATTGGATCATTATTGATGGGTATGCTCATTCCCTTAGGTCTGGCCGTAGCTGTTTCATTTTATTATACGGTTACAACAAAACGATTGATTAAAGTAAAAAAACAAGTTGACATTCTTGAAGCTGCATTCAGTGGTGCAATCTTTCAATTAGGTAATCGCATTGGTGATGGTATTCCTGCAGAAACAGCCTTTCGTGACGTAGCAACAACCATGCAAGGAACAACCACAGGATCTTTCTTTTCAAGTGTTGATCGTAACATTCGAAAAATGGGCTACGACTTACAAAAATCAATCTTTGACTCACGCGTTGGTGCCATCTTATTATTTCCCAGCAATCTTATTCGCAGTACTATGAAAGTGCTTGTAGAAAGTGCACGTAAAGGACCAAAAGTTGCTAGCACAAGTTTAATTACCATTAGTAAATATGCAGATCGCATTAAACAAGTAAATGAACGACTCAAAGATTTACTTGCAGATATCTTGAGTAGTATGGTCAGCCAAATTAATTTCTTAACACCACTTATTGCAGGTATTGTTGTTGGTGTTGGAAGTATGGTCACAACGATTATTAATAAATTAAGCACAGCATTTTCTAGTTTGAGTACAGGTGGTGGGACTGCACCAAGTAACTTATCTACGTTAGCAGGTATCATGAACATTCAAGATGCTGTTCCTGGTTTTTACTTTCAATTAGTTGTAGGATTATACGTTCTTGAAATAACAATTATTCTTACAATACTCAGTACAACCATCGAACGAGGCATTGACAAGACAACAACACGATATCGTATCGGTCGTAATGTCAGACGAAGCATGACCCTTTACTTAATTGTTTCATTTGTAGCAGTCATTCTCTTTACCTTATTAGCTAATGCCGTCAGTTTCGGTGCTCAACCACTATAGACTATGTTTAAATAGTCTCAATTCTTTCTACACTCATGGTAAAAAGCGGTGTTAGACAACGTTTTATGCAGTGGAAACAACCACTCTTTTTTCTTCTCTTATTTACACTCTTTAGTGCATTTGTTTTGAAACAAGTAGACGCAGTTATCTTCTTGAATGAGGCTTTTTCCTTTGGACCTTCCTTTGGAAATTATGGTAGTGGCTTCTTAGATTTTTACTTTAGATATCCTGGATGGATTGATTTCTTTCTCTACTTTGCATTATTTACTGCTCTTACACGTATGGCCTTACAAGAAAGAGAACATGCAAATCGCTTGGCTGCACCCGTTGCATTAATCTTATCTTTAAGTCTCATGTTGTACCAAGCACGAACAGGCGTTCACGTCATGGAAAAAGCAGCACTGTTCGTCTTTATTTTAGCAACACTCGGTTTGGGTTGGGGAAGTAGTAAAATTGTTGGTAGTGTCGGTGGCCAGGGTATTATGAAAACTATTGCATTTATTCTTGGCCCTGTTGTCTTTTGGGTTCTTGCAGCAATGGTCTTTGAAACAAGTGTCTTTGGTATTGCTTCAAGTTCTTCGCGAGCAACAAGTAATGGTGGGATGTCATGGTGGTGGCTATTGGTAATTCTCTTTATTATTTTCATGACAATGATTGTTCATGCCGTTCGTAAAAATTCATCAACTGGTAGTTTCTGGGGATCAACACGTCGAGGGTTTGGTAGGGTTGGTCGAGGGGAACGTTTCTTTGGAGGCGAAGGTAGTGCAGGTGGACGCGGTCGGGGTCGCCGTTTTAAGGACTTTGCCACTTCGTTAAGAACAACAAAAGATATTGATAAATTATTCAAAGCTATTCAAAGAGAACTTGCACAAGTTGCCGTTTCCATTAATGATTTGCATGAAGTAGGGACAAAAACTATTTTTTTGAATGAAGATGCAAAGAACAGAACAGCTCAAGCATTAGATGGTCTTTGTACTCGTTCACCCGAATTTATTCAAAGACTTATTAATTGGATACAAGAAAATTCTGCATTACAAGTTCTTGCAAGTGCAGAAGGAGAATACCGTAGAAATTTACGAGACATTCTTATGAATATTGGCTCTGCTCTTGATCAGTTAGGAGAAAAACCACTCAAAAGACATGGCAAAGATATTGCTGCTTCACGAAAACGATTAGATAAATTATTCAAACAATTAACAAAACTTATTGAAAAACTTATTCGAGACTGCCAACATGATTTTGGTAAAGATGTGCACAATACTTCTTACAGAGACGTTCGTAATTACGTTAATGATAGAAAAGATGCAATGAATGAAGATGCAAGACGTAACCGTGCCGCAGGAGTTGGTGGTGGGGCTGGTGGTGGAACAATCGATCGTGCAACCATTGAAGGATTAAAACGACAATACATTGCAACTGTACAATCAGTATTTGATAGATCGCGCCCAACAACAGATGCAGAACGGCAAGCATTACGACAATTTATTGACAGTGCAATAAACGATTTAATTTCTTGTATTCATGCTGTTGAAGCTTCAGGTGTTTCCCAAGATGATTTTCTTTCTGATCAATACTTGGGTGGGGCATTGAAACCACCAGGAGATTGGCGTCGATTTTTCTATCATTACTTTGGACTTGATGGTGGACCTGGTGGTGGTATCGGTTCTGGTAGTCCTAGCGGCGGTCCTAGTGGTGGGCTTGGTCCTGGTAATAGTACTAAATTATTAGGTAATGGGACACCAACTGTGCATCCTGGCGATCCTAAACTTCTTGGTTATACATCTGATCAACCCGCACTTATGCAACTTAAAGCAAAATACATTGGTATCGTATCAGATTTATTTGCTATACCTGAACAAACAGAACCTGGCAAAATTGCAGCACTTAAACGAACAGTCGATTATGAAGTTGGAGAACTCTTTAAAATAATTGCAACTGTTGAAGATATGCACTCTTCTGTTCCAGATTTTCTTTCAGATAAATTCAATAGTGAAGCTGTTGAAATGCCCATTGTTTATCGACAATATTTTTACAACAAATATGGGTGGGGCAGGACTCATGAAGAAGAACGTCCTACACCAGGAAGAGACATTCCACCAATGCCTGACAATATTCATGCTAGGGGGGTTCCTCCTTTAAGCAGGGAAATTCTAGAAGGTCCTTTAGGTCTTGCTGAAGCACCTGCAAAATCTGATCGAAGATCTCCTGCAGCACTTAAAAAATTATATGGGGGTTATGTTAAAGTTTTGTTTGATCAACCAAGGAAACTTCCTGAAGACCCTGGGAAAAGAATAGCATTAAAAAAATTTATAGATATTAGAATACAAGCATTGTTTACTATTATTAAAATGGTTCAAGTTGCACAAATTGTTACACCCAGAGAATTTCTTTCAGATCAGATTGGTGGAGTAAATTCCCTAGCTCCTGAAGTTGTTTATGAAAGAATATATGCAAGATACAATTGGATATTGTTTACCCAACCAGGGGGAGATAGTGAACCTGTTGACCTTCTTCAAATGAAAGAACGTTATATGTCATATGTTATGTTGCTTCAACAAGTACCTAATTCAAGGGATCCTGTAAAAAACCAAGAAGAAAAAACACGTATTAATGACCTTCTTAATAAAATGAAGGCACTTGTTGTACGGGCAGAAGCATTTGGACTTGAAGAGAAAGACTTTCTTTCAGATGAATACCTCCAAGGAACAAATAACATGCAAACACCTGAAGTATATTATCAAAATATCTATCTGAGGCATGGGTGGGAGTATGGTCGTGAAAGAATCTAATTGTCACAAACACTTTTAAATACTTCAAGACAATTACAACACTATGGCAGAACTCGTATTACTTCCTGCATTGTATCTCGGACTTATCATAGGGTTATACGAAGCTATTCTTTTACATCGAGACGTAAGTGTGCCATCACACCGTTTTGGACACATGATTCACGCACTTATTTTTGCTGTTGTTGCTGTTTTTGCAAGTATGAATGTTGATTTCGTTCTCGCAGCTATACCAGCTTTACAAACCATTCCATTGATCAATAATCCCATTATCTTTCGCATAGCCATTGCTCTTATTACACTCATCAAAATACACACAGTCAGTGCTGTTGCACCGGGAATGTCTGGTGGTGCAAGTGTTGGACTCAAAGAAAAATGGAGTCACAGTCTTATTATTGGAATACTTATTGTCGCTGCACCATACTTATGGAATCTACTTGAACCATCTCTTCACTTTCTTCCTGGTATTTAATTTCTTTTTAGGATCGTGAGCATGATGTTTTCCTGTCGTCTTTTCATAATACGGTAAGAACTTCATTAACCGAGGTGTTCGTGCAATCGGTCTAAAAAACCGTGTTGCAAACCGAGAACGAGAAAACTTCCCTACCTTTTCTGTCTCTTGCACAATACGTGCCGCTTCCTTTTCAAATAAGCCCGCTTCCTTTAATCCTAAACTTCCATGCAACACTGCTTGACTTTCTTTAACGGTGTCAGAAATTCTAAACAATACATAGATCTCTTCAATAGCACGTAAGAATAAATAAAACGGAAACACAGCAAGAATATCCAACCAATACAAACGAATAAACTTCTTAATTTTACGTACACGAATAAACTTAAAGATTAAATCAGCAGTAAAAACAACAATAATAATACGATCTAACCATTCAATTAATGTGTGGTATTGTATTGCAAGATCATGAAAGAAAAACAACACAATAAGCATTCCCAAGAGGAGCACTAACATATAAGGAATGATGCGATCAATACCATGTTCAACCCTATGCCACACCCTCTTCATCCTGTACAGGCACATACAACAATATAAAAACCTTTACTTGGAAACTCTTAAATAGAATCTTACTCTTTGTCCGCTATAGAGGTGGATTCATGGGTGCAAAACAAATGGCAATAATTCTTGCCGTCATCATTTTCTGTTATTTCATCTACCGCATGGTGGTCGGTGTTTTAGGTGTTTAGATTCTTTCGTAAAGGCGATACACAATATGCTGTGCTCATTTCCATCATTGTTGTTAGTGTTATCGTCGGTGTCTTTGTTTTTTTAGCACAAGATATAGAAGAAACTTCTCAACGTTCCGTGCGTGATGATCTTTGTAAAGCAACTGTTGCTATCAAAGCAAAAACAGGAGGACTTGCATCGGGACAACTACCCGGATCCGAATCACCCTTTGAAGAAGACTGTCCCATGGAAATAGTCGAATCAAAAAGTATAACAAAAGCTGCTCAAAAAGCAGAACTTGCCAGTGAAATGTATCGCTGTGGAAGCCGATACTGGTTTGGTGAAGAAGATATGGATATGTATAGTAATTGGGGTTTTGGATCGGGACCTGTGCATTGCGAACCTTGTGCAAAATACAAATTTAATCCAGAAGCAGAACCATTAACCTATGGAGAATTTGGATCTTACTTGAGTACAACAAAACTTCCGGGAAAAGAAAAAACCTATGCAGAAATACTTACAGGAGAAGATCACGCAACCATTAAGTTTGGTAATAGTAACGTGCCACCTGATACCGTCATGGATATTAATACGCCGTTGTACTTTGTATTTAGAGTTGAAAAACACAATGAAGATAATCAAGAACTCTTATCACTCTTTGGGGCAGATGTTGATTCTGTGAATGAGGGGGGCATACCTTATGAAACAGCATTAGCTGGAGCTGCTCTTGGAGGATTACAAAAACAAGGGACAATGTTAATCATAAAAGAAACAGCTGATGGTTTTGTTGCAAAAAATGCTGCAGGAGTAACACAAAGTTTTAATGGTGTTACCCTCTTTACCACAGGAGATGCTCTTGCAGGAGCTGCTACAAAAACAGGATGGGTGAGAAAAACTGCTACTCAAGTTGCCAAGTTTGTTGGTAAGGGTGCAACTAAATTTGCAAGTGGTGTGGCTTATGGTGTTGTGCGTTCTGTTGCAGGAAAAAAAGCAGGAACAGCTGCGGCTAAATGGGCTGTGGGTGCCGTGCCTGTTCTTGGACAAGTTGCTGTAATTAGCATGGCTGTGTATGATCTTGGAGGATCTATTTTATACGCAGGAGAAGTCTACCCATCGATAGCAATATATAGTGCGGAAGACATAACAGAAGTCTGCGGAGCTTAAGACCATGGAATTTAA
>Ga0114932_10004862_pt1 | contig 12231 bp, 4 predicted proteins | sample 2SBtaG_2_FD_87286 | JGI IMG/M metagenome (GOLD analysis project Ga0114932, IMG submission 87286) | Deep subsurface microbial communities from Kolumbo volcano to uncover new lineages of life (NeLLi) - 2SBTROV12_ACTIVE470 metaG | ecosystem: Environmental > Aquatic > Marine > Volcanic ... | reverse complement strand
CCGCAGTCGAGCGGGTGCGTCCGACGTCGTGCTGGGCTTCGACTGGGGAACGGACATGGATGGCGCGGCCCAGACCATCCGCGAGCAGCTGCAGACGACCTGGCTGCCGACCGATGCCGATCGGCCGCTGATCCTCCGCTACGACCCAAGCCTGGACCCATTCTTGCGGCTGGCGCTGTCTGCCAACTCCGACGAGGGTGCAAGCGACTCCGATGAGCAGGCAGCGTTGTTGTACGAGCTTCGCGACATCGCCGAACAAGAGATCAAGCGCGACCTCGAGGGCATGAGCGGCGTGGCTGCGGTCCGCGTGCGCGGCGGCCTCGAGCGCGAGATTCGCGTCGAAGTGCGCGAGGACTGGCTGGCAGCAAAGCAGCTGACATTGGACGCCGTGCGCACGGCGCTGGTGTCCGAGAACGTGAACATCGCCGGCGGCTCGATCATCGAGGGGGACGTCGAGTACCTGGTGCGCACATTGAATCAGTTCGGCACGGTCGAAGAACTGCGTGCGCTGCGACTCAGCCGCCAAGACGGCGTGACTGTCGCCCTCGCCGATGTGGCCATCGTCTACGAGACCCATCGCGAGCGGGAAGTGCTCTCTCACCTCGATGGGGTCGAGGCCGTAGAGCTTGAGATCTTCAAAGAGGCCGACGCCAACGTCGTCGAGGTTGCAGCACGGGTGAAGAGCCGCCTCGAAGCCCTTGACCTGCCCGAACAGGTGGTGCTCGCCGAGCTCGATGACCAGGCTCGATTCATCGAAGAATCGGTCGCCAATCTGCGCGACACCGCCATCCTGGGCGGTCTCTTCGCCGTCGGCGTGCTGTTCCTCTTCCTGCGAGACTTTCGCACCACGGCCATCATTGGCCTCGCGATTCCCGTCAGCGTCGTCATCGGCTTCGCTCCGCTCTATCTGCAGGGGGTCACGCTCAATCTGATGTCCCTGGGCGGCTTGGCGCTTGGCATCGGAATGCTGGTCGACAACGCAGTGGTCGTGCTCGAGAGCATCAGCCGCTACCGAGAGCAGGGCTTGGTCCGACGCGAGGCGGCCATCCAAGGCGCCAGCCATGTGGCCGCTGCTGTGACCGCGTCGACCTTGACGACGGTGGCTGTGTTCTTCCCCATCGCATTTGTCGAAGGGGTGGGCGGACAGCTGTTCGGCGACCTGTCCATCGCCGTGGTCAGCAGCTTGCTGGCCTCTCTCGCCGTGGCACTCTTTCTGGTGCCGATGATGGCGGCTCGGGAGTTTGGACTCCCGGAACAGGCAAAGGAGTCATCGACGGAAGATCGGCGGGACCAAGCTCGCCCCTCCGCGTTGTTGCTCGGGCGTCCATTCCGTGCCTATGTGCTTGACGATCCGATGGTCATGTGGCGTGCGAGTCGCCGCTGGTTGCTTCCGTACGCCGTGCTGCGTCTGGTCCTTCAGGTTGTGTTCAACGCAGTGTGGGGCGCTGTTCTGGTCATCGGTGCGCACCTGCTGCGCTGGGGCTGGCGCTTGCTGACGCTGCTGCTGATGCCGGTTGCATGGGTGCTCGACTCCGCGGCGGCCCTGTTTCAGAGAGTCTATGAGCCCGCTGAGCGCGCCTACAACGCCGCGCTGCGGGCATCGATGAACCGTCCAACTGCGGTGGTGCTGTTCGCTGGAGCCCTGTCAGTCGCAGCCATGCAGATCCTCCCCTACCTGGGGACCGAGCTGCTGCCCGAGCTGCATCAGGGCCGATTCACTGTCGAGACCGCCCTTCCGGTCGGCACCCCCCTCGACAGCACCCAGCAGGTCGTTGCGCGCGCCGAGCAGATTGCGAAGTCACACCCGGACGTGGCGAGGGTGTACGCCACCATTGGCGCCGATCGACGTGCCGACACGAGCGCCGAAGAGGGCGAACACAGCGCTCGTCTTCGCCTCATGCTCGAAGCTCATGCCCAAGGGGCTGCAGACGAGACTCGGATCATGGAGGAGCTTCGCGACGACCTGGCCGCCCCGCGACTCAAGCTCAAGTTTGTGCGCCCGTCGCTGTTCAGCTTCCGCACCCCCATCGAAGTGGTGCTCTACGGCCGCGACTTGGACCAGATGAAGCAGACCGGTGCAGCTGTGGCCGACGCCCTGGGCCAAGTTCAGGGGCTTCGCGACGTCAAGAGCAGCCTGGTGGCGGGCCATCCCGAGGTTCGCATTCGCTACGACCGCGACAAGCTGCGCCGGTTTGGCCTGGACCCGGCCACTGTTGCCCAGCGGGTTCGCGACAAGGTCCAGGGCGTCGAGGCGACGACCATTCAGCGCGACGATCAGCAGGTGGACCTGCGCTTGCAGCTGGTCGAGGGGGACCGAGGCACGCTGGCCGACCTGCGCTCCATCAACGTCAATCCGAGCCTGGTGCCGACGATTCCATTGGATGTCGTCGCGGACTTCGAAGAAGCCGAGGGTCCGTCCGAGATTCGACGGGTCGATCAGCAGCGCGCGGTCGTGGTCAGCGCCAACATCGAGGGCTTTGACCTGGGCAGCTCAGCGGTCGCCATTGAGGCCGCCATGACGGGTCTGGCGCTGCCTGACGGAGTCACCTGGGAGGTGGCTGGGCAGAGCAAGGAAATGGAGGAGTCACTGCAGTCACTGCAGTTCGCCCTGATGCTGGCCGTGTTCCTGGTCTACGTCATCATGGCGAGCACGTTTGAGAACCTCGTGCACCCGTTCGTCATCTTGTTCTCGGTCCCGCTGGCGATGATCGGGGTGGTCGCGGGACTTGTGCTGTGGCGGCTGCCGGTCAGCGTGGTTGTGTTCATCGGCGCCATCGTGCTTGCGGGGGTGGTGGTCAACAACGCGATCGTCCTGGTTGACACGATCAATCGACTGCGCGAAGAGGGTCGGCCCAGGCTGCTGGCCATTCACGAGGGCGGCGCGCTGCGCTTGCGGCCCATCCTGATCACCACGGCGACGACCGTGCTGGGGCTGATGCCGCTCAGCCTGGGCTTCGGGGCCGGTGCCGAGGTGCAGCAGCCGCTCGCCGTGGCCGTGATCGGCGGCCTGTTCAGCTCGACGGCATTGACCCTGGTGGTGGTGCCGGTGGTCTATGGCATCTTCACCGGCGGCCTGCGCAGCAATGTGGGCACCGTGTCCGAGCCCGCACTCGCCACCGACGGTCCCGAGCTGCCGGCCGCTGGGGGCTCCGATGCGTAGGCTGCTGCCGCGCTTGGCCTACGATCGCCCGGTCACCGTGTTCATGGCCTTCATCGCCGCAATGGTTGTCGGCCTCATCAGCTGGCAGCGCATTCCCCTGCAGATGATGCCCGATGGCTTCGAACCGTCGTTTCTGTGGGTGTGGGTCAGCTACCCCGATGGCTCTCCGCGCGAGACGGACGAGGCCATCGTCAAGCCGGTTCTGGCGCAGCTGGGCACCGTTCCTGGCATCAAACATACCGAGAGCCACGCGTACAGCGACTACGCGACCTTTGGCATCGAGTTTCACCAGTCCACCGACATGGACGAGGGCTACAACAGCGTTGTCGACAGGCTCGAGCGCTCCATGGTGGACCTGCCAGACGACGTCGAGCGCTTCGGCATCTGGCGCTACAACCCGGACGACGAGCCGGTCATGTGGGCCGGCGTGTCCTTCCCGGACACCGTCAGCGACCCCTACTACCTCGCCACACAGGTCGTTCAGCCCCGCATCGAGCGCATTCCGGGCGTCGCGGCGATGGACGTGTGGGGGGTCTACCAGCGCAGCCTCGAGATTCACTACGACCGCGAGCAGCTGTACTCCCATGGGGTCGACCTGGGCGAGGTGCAGCGCCGCTTGATGGCGGACAACTTCCAGTCCCCGGCGGGCCGCATCACCGACCGAGGGCTGATTCGTCACGTGCGCAGCTTGGCCCGCTTCGACTCCCCCGAAGACATCATTCGTTACCCGGTCAAAGATGGCGTGGCCCTCGAGGACATCGCGGACATCGGGTACATCGCCCGGCGCAGTCTGGACATCAATCGCGTCAACGGCGACGACGGTGCCGTCATGGCGATTCGCAAAGAGTCGTCTGCGAACACGGTCGAGGCCGCAGCCAACGTCAAACAGGCACTCGCCGACCTGTCCAAGGACCCGCGCATTCAGGGGGCGGAGTTCTTTGTCTTCTTCAGCCAAGGGGACCTGATCACCGACAGCATCCAGACGTTGGTGAACACCGGCTTGGCGGGCGGATTCTTCTCGATCATCGTGTTGTATCTGTTCTTGCGAGAGTGGCGCATGACGCTGCTGATTGCGGCGTCCATCCCGTTTTCGTTGATCATCACCGTGGCCGTGCTCTATTTCCGGGGAGACTCGCTCAACCCGATTGCGCTCATGGGATTGATGCTCGCCGTAGGCATGGTCGTCGACAACGCCATCGTCGTCATCGAGACCATCTACCGACGCCGGGCCGATGGAGCGGGGGTGCGCGAGGCGGCCATTGCGGGCACCGCAGAGGTGAATCTGGCCATCTTCCTGTCCACGATGACGACCGTGGTGGTGTTCCTGCCCATCATCTTGATGACCAACGACGCCACCTTCAGCTTCTTTATGGGTGTGCTGGGGCTGCCCGTGGTCTTTGCTCTGGTCGCGTCGCTGTTCGTGGCGCTGCTGTTCGCTCCGGTCGCGACCCGCCTCATCGGCAATGCCGAGGTCAAGCCCGACGCGGCGTGGCTCACCTGGCTGATCGAACGCTACGCCGGAAGCCTTGGCTGGATGCTGCGTCACCGCTGGGATGCCGGTGCCATGGTTGTGGCAATGTTCATCCTCACCATCGCGTTGCCGGTCCAACAGGTCGACTGCACAGGCGATGCGGACAGCAACATCAACAACTTCACCATCCGCTTCACCGTGCCCAAGCAGGCCACGCCCAGTGAACGAAACGCCATCATGAACAGCTTCGAGGCCGTTGTGGTGGACCACCGAGATGAGTGGGGAGTGCGCACCTTCCGCTCCCGCTTGCAGGGAGACAGCACCCGCGGGCGGGTCTATGTGTACCTCGACGACAGTGGCGTCATGCCGCGCGAAGATGTGATGGCCGAGGCCCGCAAGCTGCTGCCCGACGACATCGCAGGTGTGACGTCTCGAATCGGCTGGGAAGGGGGCATGGGCGGTCCGCAGAACCAGATCGGCCTGTCCGTGCATGGGGAGGACATGGAGACCCTCGATGCCCTTGGCGCCGAGGTCGTTCGCCGGGTCGAGGGCATGCCCGGAGTGATGTCCGCCAGCATGGACTACCTCAACGATGGGGCCGACGAGCTGCGTCTGGTGGTCGATCGAGAGGCGGCGCTTCGCTACGGGCTGTCTGCAGCCACCGTGGGCCGCACCCTGGCCTTTGCCATGCGCAGCAACCGCCTGAATCCCTATTGGGATGGCGACCGCGAGGTGAGGGTGATCTCGCTGTTCTCGCTCGAGGACCGGTCGACCCTCGATGACCTGCTGGACTTCGGCCTGTGGTCGCCAAAGCTGCAGACCATCGTGCCGGTGCGGGCTGTGACCGCGGTCGAGGTCGCCAGAGGCCCCGGCGCCATTCATCGCGAAGACCGGCGTGCCGGCATTGGCATCACCGTCGATCTGGACAAAGAAGTCGATGGCGGGGCCGGCTACGGGCTGGTCGAAGCCGCGCTCGCCGACATGGACCTGCCCCGGGGCTACACCTGGACCAAGGGCGATCAGTGGGACGAGCGCGAGGCCGATGACGCCGCCATGCTGTGGGCATTGTTGCTGTCCGTCGTGTTTGTCTTCTTGCTCATGGGTGTGCTGTTCGAGAGCTTTCTGCTGCCCATGTGCATCATCACCTCGATTCCGATGGCCATGATGGGCGCATTCTGGGGGCTGTACATCAGCGGCACCCCCATGGACCTGATGGCCGGCATCGGCATGGTGATCCTGACCGGGGTCATCGTAAACAACGGCATCGTGTTGATCGATCTGGTGACCCAGCTTCGCGCCGAGGGGGTCCCTCGAAACGAGGCCCTCATCCAAGCGGGACGTCGGCGCCTGCGGCCGATCTTGATGACAGCACTGACCACCATCATGGGCTTGGTTCCCATGGCTCTGGGCGACAGCGGCGTCATCGGCATTCCCTCCGCACCTCTGGGACGCACTGTCATGAGCGGATTGATCGTCGGCACCCTTCTGACCCTGATGTTCGTGCCCTACCTGTACGCCCTGCTCGACGACCTTCGCGACGCAGCGGGGGGCTGGGCACACTGGATTGTGCGCTCACGGAGCACATCTGGTCCCAAGAGTGACTCCGCGGCGGGGGGTGTGGCCACGGTGGTCTCGGTTGTGCTTGCGGTCATGCTCATGGGGGCGACCCCCGCCCATGCCGAGCGGCCAGTGACCTACAACGAGGCGATTGGGTCCGCCATCGCCCACAACCCAACGATCGCAGCACAGCGGTTTTCGGTCGAGGCGGCACGCGGCGGGCTGCTCAGCAGCCGCGGCATGTTCGACGTCAGCTTCACCTCGGACGCCACGTGGGTCCGGGGGCGAGACAAGAGCTTCTTCCAGGGCCTGCCCTATGATTCGCGCAGTACGTTCTGGAACCTGGGAGCTGGCCTGCAGGGCACGACCGCGACGGGAACCAGCTACAACGCCGAGCTGGGCATGAACCGCAACAACGCGACCTACCTGACGCAATTCGTTCAGGACGTCGAGACCGAGAGCCTTCAAGATGCGTACCGGGCCAAGCTGAACTTCTCGGTCACGCAGAGCCTGCTCGAGGGGCACCGCCTGTCCTACAACCTGCGCAACGTGACGTCGGCCAGAGAGGGGCTGGCTGTGGCCGAGCTGACGCTGGAAAAGACCAAGCAGGAGCTGATGGCGCAGACCGCACAGGCCTATTGGACCTGGGTCTACCAAGTCGAGCTCGAGAAGACGGCCACCGACAGTGTTGGCGTGGCCAAAGAAGCCCTGCGCATTGGGGAGCTGCGGCGGGATCGCGGTGATCTGGCCCCGGTCGAGGTCACGCGCCTCGAGGCAGCCCTGGTCCAGGCACGGTCGAACCACTTGGACGCCTCATTGGCCGCTCGCAAGGCCGGCGATGCGGTTCTGCTGATCATGGGGGACAACCCCGGACAGGGGGTCATTCCTGCGACCAAGCCTGGCGAAGTCGCCACGGTCGAGCTCGATGTGGCCCAGCAGATCGACGTCGCCCTGGCGCAGAACCTGGACCTGGCGATTGCGCGCGCCAACCTTCTGAGCTCGCAGCGGGGCCACCGCGACAGCAAGCACGCCCTGCTGCCAAGCCTGTCCGCGACGCTGGCGAGCGGTGTGGGAGCACAGAGCAGTCTGCTGGTCGACAACACCGATGGCAGCGTGCTGAGCGAGGCGAGCGCGGGCGATGCGCTCGGAGGGCTGTTCTCGGAGGATTCCTTCCCGGATGTGACCGCGAGCGCAACCCTGTCGGTGCCCCTGGGCAACCGCGCCGCCCGTGGCGATGTGAACCGCACGGCGGCTGATGTGTCCTCGAAGCAAGTGTCCCTGGCCGAGCTGGAACGGCGGGTTCGCGCCGATGTGTCGGCACAGGTGGCCCAGCTCGATACCGCCCAGCAGCGGGTCGCGCTCGCCGACGCGAACGTGCGCCTGGCTCGCGAGACCCTGGCCGCTGAAGAGGCCCTGGCCGAGATTGGGCGCGCCATTCAGAAAGACGTGCTCGAAGCGCGAGCCGAGGTGGACCGCACCCGCGCAGAGGCAGTCAAGGCGCGCACCGACTACCGACAGGCTCTCACCGAGCTGCAGAAGCTGCTAGGAGCACTGCAGGCTCCCTAATCCAGGTAGCCGGTTGCTCTGGAGGCCTCTGTGGCCGAAGCCATGCACCGAGCCCTGTGGCTCACTCTGCTCGTCCTGGTGATTGCGCTGCTTCCTCCGCTGATGGCGGTGGCGCTATTTGTCCCTCCACTCCTGATGTACGGGCTGTTGGCCAACCGCACCCCAGCCATGCCACTGCAGGGCAAGACGGTGCTTGTGACTGGCGGCTCATCGGGCCTTGGCAAGGCGCTGGCGTTCGAGGCGGCTCGTCGAGGTGCGGCCAAGGTCATTCTGAGCGCGCGTCGCCGAGAGCCACTTGAGGCTGCGGCCGTCGAGCTGACGGCTGCCCATCCTTCCTGCACGGCAGTTGTCGAGCCCTGCGACATCACCGATCCCGACGCGGTCGTAGCGGTCGCGAGCAAGATCGTGGCCGAGCACGGAGCGCCCGATCTGCTGTGCAACAACGCGGGTGCAGGAGCCTGGCACCACATCGAGGACGGTACTAATGCCGACGCCCTGTTCCACATCGCCTGTCCGTACCTGGGCGCGGTCTACCTGACCAAGGCGCTGGTGCCAGCGATGGCCGAGCGCGGCTCGGGGCACGTGCTCAACGTCACAAGCGCGTCCTCCATTGCCGGCTTTCGAGCCGCTGCGACCTATGGTTCCTCGCGCTGGGCCATGCGCGGTCTGTCGCAGTACCTGCGCGCAGATCTGGCCGAGATGGGCATTGGCGTGACGTTGCTGAACGCCGGCGAGATCGCGGACACCGCCTACTTCTCGGCCGAGAATGCAGGTGCCGAATCCCACGGAAACATCCCGTGGTTGTTCCTGCTGCCGCCGGTGCGGGCATTGTCCTACAACACCGCACGCGTCGCGCGTGTAGCCCTATACGCCGTCGAATCCGGCACCCATGAGTCGCTGGTGCCGCTGCATCTGCTTGGACCGTCCAAGCTGCTCAGCGACCTGCTCCCCGACGTGCTGCACTACTCGTTGCGGCTCGGACCAAACGGCCGCCGCTGATTTCTGCGCGCCAAGCCTTCTACAGTGGCTTGAGCTCGTCCCAGTACAGGGTGTCGCCATCGCGGTAGCCGGTGACGAACTCGCGCCACTTGCTGCGCTCGTTGGTCCCGCGGGACCAGACAGTGCCGACCTCGACGCCATCTTCGCGTACATATTCCGGCTGGAAGTCGGCGTACCAGCGCTGTGTAGCGGCCATGTAGGCCGGGCTGTACCACCTGTCGCAGTAGCCGCCATCGACGGCGGTCGCGTTGGAGCAGGTCATGGCCAGGTCCATCTCGCAGTCGTCGCAGATGGCCTCGGGAACGCTGCCGTGGGCGCCGTCCATGGTCCACTCGATCGAGCAGCCTACCGCACCGTCTGAGTTCTCGATGGTGTTGCGCTCGGTGCCGATCCACACGCGCCCCGACGGATCCATCGGGTCGGGGTGCAGCTCGACATAGAAGCGCTGGAATCGGGGGGCCGTCGGGTCAAAACCGTCGTCCCACGTGCCGGTGCCGTCGAGGAACTCGCCGTCCACCGTGTCCGGGGCGTGCCAAGTCAGGCCGTCGAGGTCATTGTCTGCGGTCTCAAAGTCGTAGTCCGCGAGTACCGCTTGCAGCTGTGAGTCGTCGCCCGGGGCCTGTTGCGGGCCGTCGCTCTCGGCAGCTTCGAAGCATCCGGTGGTGACAACCAAGGCAATCGACAAAGCTGCAAGTCGCATGACGCACTCCGATGAGGCTCCAGTGTACCACCGGGGCCTTCAGACCCGCGATCAGGCAGATGCGGGCTGCTCGCCGAGTGCGTTGCTGAGCGCGCGTCGGGCGAACACAGTCACCCCGACGGTCGCAAATGCGGTCAAGACCAACGCGAGGATCCAGGGGGTGCCGGAGCCTGCGGCGGCGGATCCGTCAAGCAGTGCTGCGAACGCCTCGAGGCTGGCTCCTAGCGTGCTCCAGATGACGACCGCAGGCATGCTGCCCAGCAGGGTTCCCATCACGTAGGTGCGCAGGTTGATCGGCGTCAGGCCCAGGCCGTAGCTGACGATGTTGTGCGGAGACAGCGGGGACAGACGCAGCAAGATGACCAGCATCAGGCCGTCTTCGCCAATCGCGCCGTCGATGGCCGCAAAACGTGGGTGATCCTTGGCTTTCTCTTCGACCCAAGAGCGCAACAACGTGCGGCCGAGCAAGAAGTTGAGGGTGCCGACGGCAGTGCCGACCAGCCAGGCGAAGAGCGGACCCCAGACGGGACCCCACAGAAAGCCCGCCCCGCCTTGAAGCCACGATGCGGGCAGAGCCGCGACGGTGCCGAAGGTATAGACGGCCGAGTACACCAGGGCACCCGCAGGTCCAGCGGTTCGAATCCAGTCCACGAGGCGGACGGCCTGTTCGATGGAGACCTGTGAGCCGGCCGCGAGTACGAGGACGAGCAGGGTGGCGGCTGCGATGGGCTTGGGATTGCGGCGGAGCTTGTCGATCACGACCGTCTTCTACCCATGCAAAACGCGGAAAACCAATCAATTGATGGATTGTGACAAAGGGGCTGGGAAGCTACACAGCGGCTCCAACCCGAGGCCGAAATGGCGCTGTTTCAGAAAGTTGCGGAAACCCCTGCCGAGATCGAAGGCGGCAAGCCCCTGGGCATCTCTCCTTCCGACGTCGCAGAGATGGACGAGAAGACCTGGTACGAAAAGGCTTACCGCGGCGATGACGCCCCCCAATTGACCGTTCGTGCGGTGTTGGTCGGCAGTGTGCTCGGCTTCTTTCTGTCGTTCACCAACCTGTACATCGGGCTGAAGACGGGATGGCACCTGGGCGTGGCGATCACCGCGTGCATCCTGTCCTACACGCTCTGGGGCGGCCTATTGAAGGTCGGCATCGCCAAGTCCCAGCTGTCGATTCTCGAGAACAACTGCATGCAGTCGACGGCATCGGCGGCCGGCTACTCGACCGGCGGCACGATGGTGTCGGCCATCCCGGCCCTGCTCATGCTGTCTGCTACGGCCGACAACCCGGGCGGCACGCACATGCCCTGGCCCATCTTGGCCGGTTGGACAGTGCTTCTGGCGATCTTGGGTGTGACGCTGGCCATCCCCATGAAGCGGAACATGATCAACCAGGAACGCCTGAAGTTCCCGTCTGGTCTCGCTGCGGCTGCCACGCTGCAGAGCCTCTATGCATCGGGCGAAGAGGCTTCGCGCAAGGCCAAGGCACTGCTGTACTCCGCCGCCTTTGGCGCCATCTTCCCCGTGTTGATGGACCTGAGCATCAAGCCCGGTGCAAAGCCAACCGACCCCCGCGGTCCTCTGGTTCCCGGTCACTTCGACATATTCGACTTCATCGGCATTCCGGCGATCGGCATGTCACGCCCCGTCTACGACAAGGCCGGCGAACTCATCCGCGAGTCGACGCCGTTCACCCCGTCGTCGTGGACGATGACCATGGACCTGAACCCGGTGATGATCGCCGCCGGCGCCCTGGTCGGTGTGCGCATCACGCTGTGGATGCTCATCGGTGGCATCACGCTGGCCTACGTGGCCGGTCCGATTGGCTACGAGGCTGAGTGGGTCAATGCCGTTGGCGACACGGTGTACGCGACCAGCAAGCCGTCCAAGGCCTGGAAAGAGATGGGACTGTGGATCGGCGCTCCGATGATGGTCGCATCAGGACTCATCTCGTTTGCATTCCAATGGCAGACCATCCTGCGTGCGTTCAAGAGCCTGGCCCCCGGTGGCGGCGCCGCAGAGGGGGCTGGTGGAGGCACAGACGGCCCCGCCATGGACGACGTCGAGGTGCCCGGCTGGTGGTTTGTGGCCGGCGCGAGCGTTTCTGGCATCGGCATTGTGGCTCTGTCCTGGTGGCAGTTCGAGATTCCGCCGCACTTCGGCGCCCTTGCCGTGATTCTGACGTTCTTCTTGGCGCTGGTTGCTGCACGAGCCACCGGTGAATCCGACATCACGCCCACCGGTGCCATGGGCAAGATCATGCAGCTCACATACGGCGTGCTGATTCCGCAGTCGGCCACGGCGAACCTGATGACCGCGGGCATCACCGCGGGTTCGGCCGGCGCCTGTGCCGACCTGCTCAACGACCTCAAGAGCGGATACCTGCTGGGCGCCAACCCGCGCCGGCAGTTCATTGCACAGGCCATGGGCATTTTCTCGGGCACCCTTGCAACGGTCACGGGCTTTTATCTGTTGGTGCCCGATGCCACCGCGCTCAACGGCATTGAAGAGAACGTCGAGCTGGGCATTGCGGCTGTGCCTCCCGACTTCCCTGCACCTGCTGCCCAGGCGTGGTTGGCCGTTGCCCAGGTCTTCGAGACCGGCATCGAGAACATGCATCCCTACCACCAGCAAGGCATTGTCATTGGCCTGATCATCGGCGCCATTCTTGTCATCGCCGAGAACCTGGTGTCCAAGGACCAGAAGATGTGGGTTCCCAGCGCGACCGGCTTGGGTCTGGGCTTCATCCTTCCGTTCCAGTACCCGCTGTCGATG
>Ga0114932_10004860_pt1 | contig 12232 bp, 13 predicted proteins | sample 2SBtaG_2_FD_87286 | JGI IMG/M metagenome (GOLD analysis project Ga0114932, IMG submission 87286) | Deep subsurface microbial communities from Kolumbo volcano to uncover new lineages of life (NeLLi) - 2SBTROV12_ACTIVE470 metaG | ecosystem: Environmental > Aquatic > Marine > Volcanic ... | reverse complement strand
GGGGTTGGCAGTCATCGGTCGCACTCCACGTCGATGGCACATGACCAGCAGATGTCAGTGGAGCCGTCGGACGCGATCGGCCGTGGCTGGACCATGTGGCCGCAATCTGTGATCTGAGCGGACACGCCGCACATCTCGCATGTGATGACGCGAGCCGTGGCGTCGCAGAGATTGCAGTCCTCGTCGTTGTCGATGTGTGGCGGCAGGTAGTCGTGGGCGATGTGGTAGGTGGTGGTCATCGGTCGGTCTCCGTTGGCGTGGTCGCTTCGTTCTTTGCACATGACATTCTATGTGAGCCTATCGACACGCACAAGGTGCACCGCTAGAAAAGGCTCACATATCTTCGATCACCCCCACGTTGGGCCTGTTCACCACGTAACGGCCAATACAGCGACATGTCATGTCATGTCGGTATGACGTGTTCATGGACATATCGCGCAGGGCTGAGAAGGTCGTACTGGCACACGGTGGCTCCATGCGGACCAATGCCGTTCTTGCGGCACTCAAGGCTCAGGGGGTCTCGACAACAGCCAAAGAGGTGCGCTCGGCCCTGGGTGATTCCGCCGAGATCGGCAGCGGGGGGCGCGGATGGTGGCGGGCGAAGGGAACCCCACCGGCCCGGCTGGCCCGGGTTGCCGCGCCAAAGGCTCCCAGCGGGCCACCGGAGATCGGGGCCACCGGGACCGACACCTTCGCGGGGATGCTGGGCGACACCGACTACAACTCCGACCTGAGAGCCCCGGCGCTTTACGACGAATACGACCGGATGCGCCTGTCTGACGGCACCGTTCGCGGAGGGATCGAGGCGATCAAGCAACCGCTGATGGCTGCGGCCTGGTTCATCGAGCCAGCCAGCGATAGCGCCGAAGATGTCGAGATCGCCGAGTTCGTCCAGGCCAATCTGATCGACGGTGGCATGACGACCAGCTGGGATGACACGCTGCGAAACATCCTCCTGTTTCTGGACTACGGCTCGATGCCCATGGAGCCGGTGTGGGAGATCCGCGACTGGCGCGGCAGCCCGGCAGTTTGGCTGCGCAAGCTGGCCCCTCGACTCCCGGCCACGATCACCGAATGGCTGCTAGACGACAACGGCGGGCTGCGCGGCATCGTGCAAGACGTGATCAAGGGCACGCTTACCGAGCAACTCACGATCCCCCGCGAGAAGCTGCTCCTGTTCGTTCATCAGCAGGAAGCGAGCAACTTCCGGGGGCACTCCATACTTCGCGCCGCCCGGAAGCACTGGGACATCAAGCGCAAGCTCGAGATCGTTGACGCCATCGGCATCGAGAAGCGCAACAACGGCGTGGACGTTGGCACGATGAAAGGGCCGAAGGACGACGCGCTCAAGCTCGCGGGCGAAAAGACGCTGATGACCGTCCACAGCCATGACAAGAGCTACGTCCAGGAACACGAGGACAAGTGGGTGTATCGGGTTCAGGGCATCGAGGGGCAGACGCTCCCGGCCAAGGACAGCATCGACTACCACGACCGGATGATCCTCCGGGCAATGATGGTGGAGTTCGTTGCGCTGGGCAGCGGGACTGGCGCGGGTTCGTTCGCCATGCACAAGGACAAGTCGAGCATCTTCATGATGGCGCTCGGCGGCATGGCCAAGCTGATCACAAACGCATTCAACAACTACCTGATTCCCCAGTGGGTCGGCAGAAACTGGTCTACCGACCAATACCCGAAGCTCGCCCACAAGCGGCTGGACACCCGAGACGCAACGGGCCTAGCTAACGCCGTCGCCGGGTTGGTCAACGCCGGGACGCTCAAGAACACCGAGCAGCTTGAAGATTCCCTGCTGGGAGAGCTTGACCTGCCCATACCAGAGCGTCTGCCAGAGGAAGAAGACATCGGCATCGGCGGCGAGAAGGACGTGCAGAAGACCGCGTTGAACGGCGCTCAGGTCACAGCGGCCCAGGGCATTGTGCAGGCAGTGGCCGATGGAAGCCTGCCGCGTGATGCTGCGCACGGGATGCTGATCCGGTTCTTCCAGGTCACGGCAGAAGAGGCGGATCAGATCCTCGGGTCCGTCGGGCAGGGGTTCGCTCAGGCCTCCGCCACCGAGACTCTCCCACCCCCGCCGCCGTCCACGCTGTCCAAAAAGACGCAGAGCGGCGTGATGGCAGAGATCGACGCGGCAGAGATCGGCGGCGCTGATGTCAGGCTGGCCAGAGAGGCGGCGCACCTGTTCCATCGCGCCCCCCGTGGAGTGGAGTACCGGGTCAACTTCGCGAAGATCGACACCGAGCTAGACCGAGGCGCAGAGCGGATCGTCGATGCGGCGAGAGACTACCAGCGCGAGCTCGTGGCGTCTGTCTGGGCACAGATTGAGGCCGCCTTTGCCGATGGAACCGTGGCCGATCTGTCCCCCGAGAGCTTCAAGGTGCCGCCCATTGACGATGCGCTGGCGCTGATCCAGGCCGAACTAATGAGGACGGCGGCAGTCGGTGAGCGCGAGGCGACCAAGGAACTGGAGCGCCAGGGGGCCAAGCCCGAATCGCTGCGAGCTGTGAAACTGTCGCACTCCGAGCTGGCCATTGACGGCCCGGAGGTCGGGAACGCGGCGTACTTCTTGGCCCGCGCACGGCAGTATATGGAGACCGTGATAGCGAGGGTCCGCAATGTGGCGTCTGCTCGGGCGCTCGACGCGGCGGCCACCGGGGCACTCGACGCTGGTGTCCTGGCCACGCTAACCGGGCTCGCCGACTCGGTGCTGGCCACTGAGTCGACCAAGCTCGTGACATCGGCCATGGCAGCCGGGCGAGACGTGGCCCAGACGGCGCTGGCTCTAGCAGCTGACCACGCCGTCTATTCGTCGCTGCTGGACAGCAATACATGCCCGACGTGCCGAACGGTTGACGAGCGAGGCACAGAGTACGCCGTGCCGTCTGCTGAATACCGAGACCACTATCCACCGCTCAAGAGCGCCGAGTCTGGGGTCTGCCAGGGGTTCGACCGCTGCCGCTGCATCATGATTCTGGTGCTGAGGGACGAGATCGGCAGTTAGTTGTTCACCAAGTAACACCCAAACTTTGGCCATGGTTTGCGGGGCTGGTTTGGTCAGTGCATGGCCACCGAACCAGCACAGACGTACTCCATCCCAGGCGTTGAGATTCTCCGCACGGGCAAATGGAACGGGCGGGACTACACCACCGCCGACCTGGACGCGATTGCTGAGTCCCACGAAGCGCTGAAATCCAGCGGCTTCCTTGTGCCTCGCGTCACTATCGACCATGACGAGCGGGCCACGCGCAGCCAGGGCGACGGCGGTCCGGCCCTCGGGTTCGTCGACACCGTAGAGCGCATCGGCGACCGGCTCATCGCCTCGCTGATCAAGGTGCCCGCGATGCTCGCGTCTGCGATCCAGCGGGAAAACTACCAGCCGCGCTCGGTTGAGATCTGGTGGGACGTGGAGCTTGGTGGCACGGAGTTTCCCGCCGTGCTGAGCGTGCTCTCGTTCCTCGGTGCAGACCTGCCAGCCGTCGATGGCCTGGCCGCGATTGAACAGCTCTACGCCGAGCAGCCCGAGGCCGTCACCGCCCTGTCCGCAGATGGAGCGGGCGAGGCCAAGAGAACCGTGGTGCGCCTTTCGGCGCTGCCAGAAACAGACCCAGCACAGGAGAACACTGTGAATTCAGCGAAGATCCTCGAAGCCCTCGGGCTCGAATCAAACGCTGGCGAAGAGGCAGCCCTGGCAGCCATCGCCAAGCTCACTGCGGAGCCCGTCGAGTCCGCAGCCGACCCCGAACCCGTCGAGCCCGTCGAGCCCGATCCCGACGCCGACCCGGCACCCGAGACGCTCGCGCTCAAGAACGACAACGCCGCGCTGCTGGCCCGCGTGACGAAGCTCGAGAAGGAAGCCGCGCAGACGAGCGCAGACGGCGCCGTTGATGATCTGGTCCGCGCTGGCCGACTGCTCCCGAAGCAGCGCGACCAGTGGACGAAGCTCTGCCTGCAAGACGCCGACCTGTTCACGGCCATGGCCGCTGACCTCGACGTGCAAGTGGACCTCGAAGAGCACGGCCACTCGGGCAAGCCCGACTCGGACGAGTTCGCGCCCGACAAGGCCGAACTGGCAGCCGCGCACGCCGTCGACCCCACTCTCACCGCCGACGACATCCGGGCTGAGAAGGCCCGCCGCGCTGGCAAGACCTTCACACCAACCGTCAGCAAGGAGTCCTGACAAATGACCGCCCTCACTGCTGCTGGCAATCGCCAGTTCAAGGTCGGGACTGTGAGCGAGGTTTCGCTTGCCGCTTCCACCACCATCTACAAGGGCGCTGGTGTTTGCACCAACGCTGCCGGGTTCGCCGTCCCCGCGTCCGACACAGCCGCGCTCGTGACCATCGGGGTGGCCGAAGAGACCGTCGACAACAGCGCAGGTTCTGCCGGTGACCTGACTTGCAAGGTGCGCCGGGGTGCTGTGCATCTCTTCGACACCGACAGCGATCTGGGCCAGGCGTCGGTCAACACGTCCATTGCGATGTGGGCCGATGACAACGCGCTCGACGTGGCCGCGAACCTCACCAATGACATCGTGGCCGGAAAGGTCATCGAGTACGTCAGCTCTTCGCAGGTGTGGCTCGAAGTCTGAGCCGCCTGAAAGGAAACCAAGATGCCCGTTTCACATTCAGATCTTCCCACTGCGCTGACCACCGCGCACTCCGCGCTTTTTGAGCGGAGCTTCGCAGCCGCGACAGCGATGTCCGGCTGGCGCAGCGTCGCCACGGTCGCCAGCCTCGCCGGGAATGACCGCCAGACCTACCACTGGTTCGGCACTCCCCCGTCGTTCGTCGATGTCGACCACGATGAAGTCCCGTTCGACGGGCTCAACAAGTTCTCGCTGACCATCGTGGATAAGCTCTTCAAGAGCGGACTTCAGATCGACCGGCGCGCGCTCGAGGACGACAAGCTCGGCCTGCTCACCCCGCGCATTCAGCAGATGGCCATGGCAGCCGAGCACTTCATCGGTGACCGGGTGCTGTCCCAGCTGAACGACAACCCGAACGCCTACGATGGCACGGCTCTGTTCGCTGACACCCGCACCATCGGTGACTCGGCGAACATCGACAACAACACGACCAGCGCGGCGGCTTCGGGTACTGCCCCCACGGTGGCCGAGTTGCAGGCAGCCATCGGCACCGTGCGCGGTCAGATGGCGGCCTTCCAGGACGACCGTGGGCGGGTTCGCAACCAGACCCCCGACACGATCATCTACCCGTCGATTCACGAGCAGACGCTGTTCCAGGCTCTCAGCGGTGCGAGCACTCCTGGCTCTGTTGCTCTGGTCACTCCTGCTGGCAACGGCAACCTGACCACGATGAACGGGTATCAACTGCTCCGCAACCCGTCCAGCGACAACAGCGCCGAATGGTTCTTCGCCCATACTAAGGACGTGGTGAGCCCTCTGATCATGCAGGAGCGTTTGCGCCCGACCCTGGAATCCCAGACGAGCGCAATGTCTGACTCGGCTATCGAGGAAGACGCCTTTCGATACACCGTGCGGATGCGCATGGAAGTCGGAGTCGGCGAGCCCCGGCACATCATCAAGCACACCTTCAGCTGATCCGTGGGGTGACATGGCCTACGCCACGAACGCCGATGTTTCCGCCAGGCTTGGCACCTTCACGCTCGACGGCACCACGCAGCCGACGACCACGGAGGTAGACGCTCTACTCGGTGAGAAGAGCGGCCAACTCGACGCGGTGATGTCGTCGCTCGGTGTGACCACCCCTGTCACGGCCCCGGCGAGCTTCACAGATTACCTACGGGGTCTGGAAGCCGCTGGGGCCACAGCTGACACGCTGGCGATCATGTTCCCCGATGCCAGCGGGCCGGGCTCGATTGACGAGACCATCGCCTATTGGCTGGGCATGTGGACTGGTGGCCTGGAAATGCTCAAGGACGGATCTGCCATCCCGTCCGGTGTTACTCTGTCAACGGCTGGGCTGCCGTCTAGCTACCTCACGAATAACCCCGATGCCGAGCTGGACTTGGGCGACATCGCCGAGCCAGCGATCAAGAAGGGCGCGGTCTACTGATGGTCTTGGCTATTCAGTTCGGCGTCCCCGGCGAGCAGGGCAAGCAGTTCTCTAGAGCGTTCGACGACCTGGGGAAGAGCGTCGGAGATCTGCGCGAGCCGTTCGACAAGATCGGAAAGGATCTGCGGCTCAACATGCGCAATCAGTTCAAGACCGAAGGCAGCCACCGGGGAACCGGTTGGCGCAAGCTCGCCCCTGGTTACGCCAAGCGCAAGCGCAAGACGCACCCCGGAAAGCCGATCCTTGAGCGCACTGGCAAGATGAGGTCCGCGCTGCTGAATGACAAGCACCCGGCGAACCTCAACACCGTGCGCCCTCTTTGGGCCGCGTTCAGCATTCAGAGCCGCGAGCTACTACAGCGTGCGACATGGCACCAGCTCGGCACCAAGCGGATGCCAAAGCGCAAGATCATCGCACTCCAAGAGACCGACCGCCGCAAGTGGGGCCGCTTCATCCAGGCGTATCTGCTCAAGACGGTAACTGCTGCCGAGCGAGTCGCCGAGCGCGACAAGGTGCAGGCCGGTGGCTGAATGGTCCAGACACTCCAGCCCACGTCCACGCTCACCCCAGCCGACTGGGGCTCGTTCGGTGACACGCCAGATCACGCCACGATTGACGAAGGCGTCGACACTCATGATGAGTTCAGCACCTATCTGCGGGGCCAAGTCGGCGGAGCCCTCGAGACCGTCGTGGGCCTTGCCTCCGGGTCTGATCCAGGCGTCCACAGCGGCCACGTTATCCGCATCGTCTACCGCAAGGTGGCGAGCGTCGGCAACCCGGCCACACGCGTCTATGTCCAGCTCTTCCAAGGTGCTACTCCAATCACGGGCGTCGAGGAGTCAGGGCTGGCTCGCACGACTCGATGGAAGACCTTTGAGTACACTCTCACGTCAGGCGAAGCGGCGGCAATCACAGACTACACCGACCTTCGGCTCTCGATCACGACGACCGCTATCCCGGCGACAAACCTCGACCTGCGCGTCACCGCCGCAGAGCTTCAACTTCCCGACGTTGTGGAGTCCGTTGTGGCCTGGACGCTAGCCGAGGGTGCCGCAGATGCCGTCGCCGCCGCGCTGACCGCAGGCATGGCCGCGAAGCTCGACGAACTAGACACCGAGTACGGCGACATCGTGCTGCCCGACATCGTGGCGGTGCATCGAAACCCGATGCAAGTGGATGACGGCATTCAGAGCTTCCCTGTGCTGGCCGTTTATTCGCCCGGTGGGACGCTTCCGATTTTTAATGACGGCGGGCACGCCGATGGTGAGTTCGAGGTTGAGATTCAGGCATTGATCAAAGACGCAGATCAGGCCGTCTTGCAGAAACAGGTCTACCGCTACGTTCGCGCTGCCGTTGAAGTTCTGACCGAGGCATGGGTCGGTAACACGCTGGACGGATGGAACCTCCAAGCGTCGAACATGACGGCTACTTACTCGCCGTTTGAATCAAGTACCGAGTGGACTTCCGGCGCGGTGTTGCGCGTCCAGGTCAACAAACTGGAGGAAAAGTGATGTGGACCTATCTCGGCACGGGCGCGATGCCTGAGTGCCCCGGCGCACCCATGCGCGACTTGACCGACGACGAACACAAGGCCCTGATCGAGCGCCTCGGCGCGGCGGTCTCGGGCTTGTACGCAAAGGCGAAGACACCGACCAAGAAGGCGCAAGCGCCGAAGGTTGACACCGAACCGGAGACCGACTGATGGGCGTTGCGAACGTAGGCAAGACTAGTCACCAGTGGGGCGCAGAGTCGACCAAGGGCACAGCTGTTGCGGCAAGTGAGCGCATCTTGTTGAACGAGATGACGTGGACGCCGAATGACACCGTAGACCGTACTACGCTCATGCGTGAACTGATGATGCGAGAGACGGGCGACGAGATCGTCTCCCAGCGCGGGATGGACTTCTCAGGGTCTGGCCCGCTACTGCTCGACCAGTTCCACACCTGGCTCTCGATGAGTGTTGAGGGCGGCGTCAGCGCGACGGGTACCGGCGACAACCGGACATGGGTGCATGACCGCAGCATCTCGGTCGTTCCCGACCTGGACAGTTACACGCTGGAGCGTCGGATTGGCGATGGCACCAACAGCTTCGCCCGCGAGACAACCTACGCGATGCTGCGCTCATGGACACTCGACTGGGCTCTTGAGGGTCCGGTCAATCTGTCCGTCGACGGGTTCGCCAGGCGGCGAGTGGCCAGCATCTACACGGCACTCAGCGGCGCTAACCTGATCCCGCCGGTTGAGAAGGCTCTGTCCGGTCGCACTACCGTTGCCATTGACAACACCTACGGCGGCATCGGCGGCACGGTCATCTCGGGCAAGGTGATCGGAGGATCGCTCACGTTCTTTTCCGGTGCTGGTCCGCAGCGGGCCATGGACAACCGTACCGATGATGACTTCTCCCTGGAGATCTACAACCCCGAGGAGATGTCATGCGAGGTCTCGCTGCGCATTCTCTGCGACCCGCAGACAGCTGGGAACGGCGACTACGGCACCGAGCTTGCCAAGGCTGAGGGGGTCGCTCTCCGGGCTGTGCGGATCTTCAACGAAGGCTCCGACATCGGCACCGGGACCAATCGCTCGCTGACTCTGGACATGCTGATGAAGCACCGCGACGGCACCATCGCCGCGCTCGGCCAGGAGAACGGGCAGCACATCATCGAGGTCGACATGGTGTCTGGTACAGACGGGTCTTCGGCCTGGTTCTCAGCCACCACCGTCAACGCACGCTCCGCCTACGCAACCGGCGTGGCCGCTGTCTAACCCAAGCCAAGAAAGGCATCCACGTAATGCTGATCGCAGTCACCGAGAAGGTCGATATTCCAGACGAGCCCGGAGAATGGATGCGCTTCAAGTCGCTGTCCTGGGGGCAACGTCAACAGGCGCGAGAGATCGCCAAGACGCGGGGCATGGACGAGGCCAAGCGGGCCGTCGAAATGATGCGCATGCTGGCCGACGAAGACGCCGACATTGAGAAGCAGGTCGACGAAGCGCGGGCGAAGCGAGACGCCAAGATGGACCCTGACGAAGACGAAGCCGAGCGCGACGTGCTGGGGATGTATGACCCTGCCACGGTGGTCGACTACGGCATCGCCGAGTGGTCGTACAAGGAGGCCAAGACCAAGCCGAGCGAGCAGCTCTCACCCGAGACGGTGGAGTGGGCAGCGCGGCAGATCATGGAGCGCAACACCCGCCCCCCGTCGAAGTCGCAGGATACGGGTACGAGCTAGAGCAGGGCCGCATACCTGGAGCACTCATGGACGCCTACCGGATCAAGGCTTGCGGGATCGCGCTCTCGTGGCGTGACCTGGAGGACTCCGTACCGGCGCTCTGGGTGGATGACCTGATGCTGATTCAGCAGTCGGGCATCAAGGCGGCGAACAAGTCAGCGAAGAGGGCAAAGCGTGGCCGCTGATTTCAACATCCTGCTACGGGCGAAGGACCAAGCGAGCGCCGCGATCAAGAAGGTCAAGGGCGAGTTCGTCGACCTGAACGGAGTCATCGACAAGCACGAGAAGGCATTGAAGCGTGCGGGCGTGGCCGGTGCCGTGGTGGTCGCAGGGCTCGCTGCAATGACCAAGGGCGCGGCGACACAGCAGCGGACACAGCGTCAGCTTGCGGCGGCGCTGGACAACGTGGGCGTGAGCTACGCCAGCGTGGGCGATGAGCTTGAGCGGGTCATCGCAGTGCAGCAGACCAAGACCGGCGTTAGCGACGAAGACCAGCGCGAGTCTCTGCGCATCCTTGTCGGCACGCTGGGTAGCTATGAGAAGGCGGTCCAGGCTTTGCCCGCAGTGCTCGACGCCGCGGCCTTCGCAGGTACTGGTCTGCGCGAAACATCGAAGACGCTGAGCCGTGCTCTTGCTGGCAACGTGAACACCGCAGAATCAGTCGGTATCACGTTTGACAAGACAGCTGACTTCGGCGAGCGACTGTCCCAAGTCCTCGATGTTGCAGGAGGCCAGGCCGAATCTAGCCGAGATCCGTTCGACGCGCTGCTCAACTCGCTATCAGACATCGGTGATGAGATCGGCACGGCGTTTCTGCCGCTGGCCGAAAAGGCAGCTAACGCGGTGGGCCGGTTCGCTGAGTTTCTTGGTGAACTTGACGAGGGTACGCTGAGCACCATCGCAGCGATTGCCGGTGGTGCCGGTCTGACGCTCGCGCTCGCCGGGCTGATCCCGCTGATTGCTGCGACAACCGTAGCACTCGGCGGCATGTCTGTAGCATCTGCCCTAGCCACTGGTGGATTGACTGTTCTCGCAGGTCTGGCTGCGGCTGGTGCTCTCAAACTGGCCATGGACGATCTGATCGAGCCCATCGGAGATGTCAACGTCGAGGTGGCAACACTCGGCACAGAGTCTGAGTCAACCGCCGAGAGCGCCAAGAACGCAGCCGACGCTCTCGACCTGATGACAGATGCCACGGAGAAGATGGAGAAGAGCGCCGCCGACGCAGCTGACAAGTCGCTCAGACCGCTGCGCGAGAGCATAGATGATGTGCTCGTGGCCACCGGCCAAGTGGCGAGCGTCGAGGATGTCGGGCTCAGACTGGCCGATATGTTCGGGCTGCTCTCCAACGTCGAGCTTGACGGTCGTCCGATTGAACTGATGGGACGTTACGGCACAGCGATGAGCGGCCTCGGCGACAGGATCGAACAGCTGCGCCCGGAGATCCGAGAAGGGTTCGCCGATTCGCTCAAAGAGGCGGTGGGCGTGCTGGGCATCACGGCCCGCGACATCGAGGCCAAAGGAGGGGACGTTGACGCAGCCCTTGGTGCGGCATTTGAGGGACTCGACGAAGAGGGTGCCGAGACGTTCAAGCGATTGGTGGACGGCATCGGCGAAGAGTTGGCGCTGCTCGACCCTTCTACTGCGTTCCTGACCGCGAAGGAAAAGGCAGTCGCTGGAGCCGAAGCACTCGCCGAAGAGACTCTCCCCGTTGTGACCACGTTTGTTGACGCGGCCATCGCCAAAGCCGATGAACTGGTGCCCGCGTTCGAGGCCGTTGGCGAGGGTCTCCCCTTCGCGCTTGCCGCTGGCATAAACAAGATGTCAGGGGTTCTCGAGTTCGGGTTCAACGATGTGGTCCTGTCCTGGCTGCGGCAAGCCATGGAACAGCTCAACGAGGCGGCACTATCTCTCGGTGCTCAGATCCCATTCCAGGACATCGGCGGCGCTCTACCTCCTGGCATCGACTTGCCCGACGTGCCAGCGTTCGCCCGTGGTGTGCGTAACTTCTCAGGTGGCGCGGCGTTCGTTGGCGAAAATGGCACCGAACTGGTGAACCTGCCCCGTGGGTCGAGCGTCACCCCCGCCGATCAGCTGATGCGGGTTGTCGACTCCATCGACCAACTGGGCCGCAGCGGCGCACTCGCCATGGGCTCCGATCTCCCGCGTCTGGCCCGGGGCGGCCTGTCCAACGGTGCTGGCGTGGCAGCGCTTGGAGGGTCTCCCGGGCTGGACGCATTCGGTCGGGCGTCCGGGGCCACGTCTGCGGGGTCTGCCGGTCGTGGTGCGTTCGCAAACTACGGCACGATCCAGATCACAGCCGCAAGTGACGCGCAGAGCCGCGAGATCCTCGACGCGATGGTGGCCCCATGACCACCAGCATCACGAGCTTCGACGGGCACGCCATCAATGACGGCACCGTCTACGCGGCGTTCTTCCGGGTGGACGACCGGGTGAAGCGGCGTACGGTGGGCACGTCACTGCTCACCCCCGCAGGGAAAAACCCAGAGCTGACCGCGACAACGCGCACAGATGCTGTTCTGCCCGTGCGCATCCATATCAAGTCGGGCACGCTCCAGGACAAGCAAGACGAGCTAGACGGGTGGCTTCGACCCGGAACAACTGGGGATCTGATCGTCGACTTCGGAGGGTCATCGCGCAAGGTCTCGGCGACGGTTCAGGAAGTCATCCCATACGATGGCGGGCCGAACCTCTACACGGTGATCTTGGTAGCACCGGACGCTCGATGGCTCTCTGCTGCCACCACGTCTGACACATTCGCCACGTCCACCACTGCGACCAATGGCGGGAACATCCCGGCCACCGATGCGGTGATCACGGTCAAACCAAAGACGGCCAAGCTAGCCGCAGACGACTGGCTGTATCGACGGCAAGTGGTGGTGGCTAACCGCACTGGTAACGCATTCGTAGACTGGGCCATAGAGCTAACTG
>Ga0114932_10004859_pt1 | contig 12233 bp, 6 predicted proteins | sample 2SBtaG_2_FD_87286 | JGI IMG/M metagenome (GOLD analysis project Ga0114932, IMG submission 87286) | Deep subsurface microbial communities from Kolumbo volcano to uncover new lineages of life (NeLLi) - 2SBTROV12_ACTIVE470 metaG | ecosystem: Environmental > Aquatic > Marine > Volcanic ... | reverse complement strand
GAGCTTGAGCGGATACATTGGTCACGCCTTCTAAATGACCTAATTTGCCATTTAGCGTAACCAATGTGCTGTCGTTATTCATTGAAGTTAAACCTTGGTGTGCACTTTGCGATAAGTAGGGCATAAGTAGCAAATCAGTTTGGGCTGGAATAAACAGCGTTTTAGCCTTGATCGACGCCAGCCCTTGCTCAAGATTACCTTGATGCCCAGCAACAAAAAGCTGGCAAGCTCGAACCAAATACAAAAGGTGGTTGGCGTCCATAGATTTTGCCCGGGTCTTCGCTCGCTCACGTAGCCAGTTCACAATACTGTGTGATTGACGTATGTCATTAAGCGGCGCCGACTCAACATTTTTATACCCTAACGTGTTGCCGGTTTGGTTAAAAAAGGAAGGGGTAAGGGCATTTTGCGTAATTAACATGAGCGAGGCAGCTAAGCCATTAAGGGGCGCTTGCTCTTTGGAATAAGCGCCGTTGTTCCAGTTTTTATCTAGAGTGATTGGCGTTGCCCAGTGTTCCAATGCCGCGGTAGTCCATGCATCGCTTTGACCTGCGCCGATAACTGAAATCATACGTTCAACCCAGTCTGGGTAAGCGCTCGCCCAATCGATAGCCTGCATAGAGCCCATAGAAGGCCCAATAACCGCATACAATTTGCTAATACCTAAACTTTCGAGAAGTGCTTTTTGAACATTGACAAAGTCACGTATTGTCACGACGGGAAAGTCTAAGCCATAGGGTTTGCCTGTATCTGGATTTATTGACGTAGGACCAGTTGTAATAACGTGCGGGTCGTAAGCATTTAGATTGGCCAGCGTATCAACGCTTATTACATAAAAGCGGTCTGTATCAATCGCCTTGCCGGGGCCGATAATACTATCCCAGTAGCCTGGCGCTGGATCGTTTTCATCGTACTTTCCAGCGGCATGAGAAGATCCAGAAAAATAGTGGGTAATCAGTATAACGTTACTCTTAGCATCATTTAGTGTTCCGTACGCCTCCCAGCCAACTTTTACGTTTTTAATTTGTTTACCACCAAAGGTTGTGAAATGAGGCATTTCAAAAACGCGTTTTTCTACCATCAGCGAAGCGCTTGGCAAGTAAGAAACGGGCTCAGAAGTAGGTGCTTTTGAAGAACTGAGCAATGGCGATGTATCGTCGGATTCGCCAGCAATGCCCTGGCAATGTAAAGTCAACATTAGTGTGGCAAATAATCCCACCAAGGAGCGCTGCTTTTTAACTAAATACACCTCAACCAAATTTGCTAATGCTAACTGTTCCTGCACTCGTTGTGAGCTGAGCTGTTTCAATAGCTTATTGATGCCTTTGCTCTGACTCCACACTAACGTGGAAGCAAGCGTCTTTTTCCAATTCATACTTTCTTATCCCTTTCTCTGGCCGCATTTTTAGATGGCAATGTTTTGCTAGAGTGACTTATATATCGTGCGGCCTTAGGCCATATCGTTGGCTTTGACTAATGCTACATAATGCTAAACAGGCCAATGGCCATGGCAAGGCCAATAACTGGCACCACAACAGTTAGCGCACCAACCGCCCAGTAGGCAGCCTGATGGGTTTCGTTACAAATGGCGCGTATGGTAGTAACCACATAGCCATTGTGAGGTAACGAATCTAGTGCGCCTGATGATATAGACACAATTCTATGTAGCTGTTCTGGCTCTACGCCTTGGTCAAGGTAATGCGGAGCCACCAAGGGTAAGGCAATGGCTTGTCCGCCAGATGCACTTCCTGTTAACCCTGCAATCACGCTTACGGCAATGGCGGCACCAATAAGCTCGTTACCAGGAATTTGGGTCATAAGCGCTACTGTTGTTTGAAACGCTTCGGTGTTTTTTGCTATAGAGCCAAAACCTACAACAGCTGCGGTGTTACCTATGGCGATCAATGCGCCGGTGGTACCCGCATTTATGGCAACCGGTAAACTGTGAAAATGTTTGTAGTTAATAGCCAGCAAACACAGTACGCCGCCGCCTAACGCCAGAATAAGCGCAAGCTGAGCGAGTTCTTCATGGAATAGAAACGAAATGACTAACACCACGACTAACGGCACAATTCCGGTAAGCGGGTGGGGTAGCGCTCTGTCTCGCACTTCAGGGTCGCTTGCTCTGGCTTCAAACACCTCGCCGTTATTAACGGCTTTTCTGATCATCTTAGCAAGCCACCAGTACCCGAAGCATGCCATGAATATGGCGACGACAAGGCTAACTTCCCACGCGGCAAAAGGGGAGGTGCCCAAATACTTTATAGGGATCCAGTTTTGGATTTCTGGCGAGCCCGCGGAGGTCATAGTAAATGTTACCGACCCAAATGCCATGGATGCTGGTATGAAGCGACGGGGTAGGTTGGCATCTTTAAACAAACTCACCGCCATAGGGTAAACAGAAAACGCTACCACAAACACGCTTACACCACCGTAGGTCAAAATAGCGCAAGCTAGCACAACAGCTAATACGGCACGCTTGTAACCAATTTTGGTGATAATCCAGCGAGAAACAGCATCTGCTGCTCCTGTGTCTTCCATGAATTTACCGAATAACGCACCAAGTAAAAACATGAAAAACCAAGAGGCGATAAAGCCAGAGAAACCACTCATATAGGTTTGGACGAAGTTTACGTCGCCGGTGAAGACGCCGATATTATTGGTAATGGCAACTACAAGCGCACACAAAGGTGCAGCAATAAAGAGGTTCATTCCGCGTATTGTCAAAACAATAAGCAACAACAGACCGCCTACTAAGCCAATCATACTTAACATAGTTATTATTCCTTAAAAAATCTGTGACCGCAGATGATCCGAAACAGTTAAGTCGATTTAAGATTTGCTTACACTCAAAACCACAAAGTGTATACAAATCAGATAAAAAGCGTTCATAACAGACATAAAGTTTGACGTTACTTTTATCAAAATCCCATAGTACGATGGTACTACATACTATTAACAATTAATTAACTAAAGTGATTTTGACCGTAGGCAATACATCCGGCAGTGACCAGAACTTAGAACAACAAGGACTCACTATGTCTCAATCAATACACACAAATGGCTTGGTTTTACCCTACCAATCACATTCAGCCTCTGTTAGCACAGTAGAACGCAAAAGCGATTCAGTTAAGCTCCCCATTCGCAGCCTTTGTGCCCTAGCGGTGGCTAGCGTTTTAAGCACAGCGCCAGTATTTGCTCAGGATAGTCAAGCTGATGCCGATGCCGAAGCGCAAAAAGGAAAATTAGAACGCATTGAGGTGACAGCGCGAAAAACTGTAGAGTCATTACAGGAAACGCCGGTAGCTATCACGTCTATTGGTGCGGTTGAACTTGGCGAAAAAGGGATTAGCGTGCTGACTGAAGTGCAGCAGTTTTCGCCCAACACTACGCTACAAACCAGTCGCGGTACCAACTCCACCTTGACGGCATTTATTCGCGGATTGGGTCAGCAAGACCCGCTTTGGGGCTATGAACCAGGCGTGGGTATTTATGTAGATGATGTTTATATTGCTCGCCCACAAGGAGCCGTACTTGATTTGTTAGACGTACAGCGTATTGAGGTGTTACGTGGCCCGCAGGGGACGCTTTACGGAAAGAATACGATTGGTGGCGCGGTTAAATACGTTACGAAAGAAATGACCGGCGATACACAGATGAACGTTGAAGCTACGGTAGGTAGTTATAGTCAGCGTGATATCAAAGTGACAGGTCAAATACCATTGATTGAAGACACGGTGTATCTAGGCGTTGGTTATGCCAACTTAAACCGCGACGGCTTCGGCGAATATCTGGTAAGCGCGTTGCCCAATCAAGATAAAGAGAATTATAACAAAGATCTCTGGGCAGCCCGTGTAACGCTAGAAGTTCACCCGAGTGAAGATTTGTTTTTCCGTATTGGATGGGATAAGACCGAAGACACATCAAATGCGAAAGGCGGCTACCGTTTAATCCCAAGTATATTAACTGATGCGCCCGTGCCTGATTCGGTTTTCGATTCGTACACCAGCTTACCTACATGGAATAAAGTCGAGTTAGAAGGCTATAACTGGCTGGCACGATACAGAGTGAATGATGATTTAGAGCTTAAATATATTGGATCGCATAGAGAGAGCTATTCACCTACCAACATTGATTTTGACAATACGCCCCTGCCTATCTTTGATGTACCGGCAGAGTATGACGACAGTAATGATACTCACGAGATTCAAGCGAATTATACCGGGAACGCGTTTAGCTTAGTGTCAGGGCTCTATTTTTACGATGGTGAGAGTTGCGGTAATTTTGATGCCATTTTAGGTGTGTTAGGTCAATCGCTTGGTGCCTCAGGGTTGACGCGGGAAGTGACGGGTTGTAATAACTCAGAAAGCTGGGCTGCCTATGCGCAGATGAACTATGACGTAACCGATAAGCTATCGCTTTCGCTTGGTGCCCGATACACCGATGAAGAAAAGACCGCGTTTGTAAATAACGGTCTGGTATTCGCCAATGTTTATCCTTATACCGACTGGATTGATGGGTACGTGCGTCCCGACGGACAATTAGTGCCTCAAGTACTTGGGACAGACACCGATGGCGATGAAGTGTTAGACGCGCCAGCGGTAGAGAGTTGGTCGCGCTTTACCCCGCGAGTGGGCGTGGAGTATCAAATGGACCGCGATACCATGTTCTTCGCGAGCTATTCACAAGGCTTCAAATCGGGCACGTTTAACCCTCGTGCTCAGACTAACGAGCCTGGTGTTGAACCAGAAGTCGTTGACAGCTTCGAAGTGGGTGTGAAGAGTGACTTAACCGACGCACTTCGTATGAATATCACATTGTTCTCTTACGACCACAAAGATCGTCAGTATATTGGTGTAGAAGGAGATTTGTCTGATCCAACAGCCCTCGACCAGCGACTGCGCAATGCTGCAGAAACGGCCGCGAAAGGCGCCGAGTTGGAGATGACGTGGGTAGCCACGGATAACCTTCAGTTTGACGTTGCTTACGGTTATATTGACTTTGAGATTAAGAAAAACAATGCAATCCCTCCGTTGATTGGTCTAGCAAGTACGCCAGAGAATACCTTTAATCTTAATGCCAACTACCTACTAGAAACGAGTTTTGGGGATATTACTTTCAACGCCAACTACTACTATCGCGATGATTATCTTATCTTTGAAACCAGCGATCTTATTCAGCAAGATGCCTATGGTATGGTGAACTTAAGCGCGCGCTGGGAAAGCGTTGAAGGCGACTGGTATGCTGGACTACACGTCAAAAACCTGACCGATGAAGAGTATCTGGTTGGTGGTTATGACTTTGTCACGCAAGACGATGAAGGTAACTTCGGTCCGGGCCTTGGTGGCGATACGACACTTATCGGTTATTACGGTGACCCACGTACAGTTCACCTTACGGTAGGTTATCGATTCTAAACGGTATGTTCTGAAGAAGACCAGCAACACGTTTCACGCCTAGGCCATTGCGCTTAGGCGTGCTCACGTTTGCTCGACCTCTTTCGATTGTGTTGGCCGGCGGATATGTCGAGCAGTGAAGGGCGTGGTGCGGAGCCTTACTCAATAACAGATGCACCAATAACAGATACGCCAATAAGATTAACCTTTTTTTACCGGCGTGGTAGTATGTTGATTAACAAGGTAGTTACAAGTTGATAGCATTATGTCTGTGAAAATCTTGATTGCTGACGATCATCCTCTGTTCAGGGCTGCGATGTGCCATGCGTTAGCTAGTGTGGAGCATATCGAACTTGTAGAAACCTCCACGTTCCCCGATACGCTCACTAGTCTTGAAGAAAATGACGACATCGATCTGCTTTTCTTAGATCTCACTATGCCAGGCAATGAAGGGTTAAATGGCCTTGCTGAGGTACATGCTCTCTATCCTGATGTACTTGTTGTCGTTATTACCGCACAAGAAGAGCCTGATGTTATGGCAAAATCGTTTGCGTTAGGCGCAAGCGGCTTTATACCCAAATCAGCTTCGGTCGATTGCATTATTGACGCGGTAAATACGGTGTTAGACGGTGAAACTTGGATCCCGCCTTCAGTTCATAATGCATCAGCTACGATGCCAAATGCCACTGCATCGAATGCGAATGGCCACTCTGGCCAAGATGATTTCACAAACCGATTAAAGCAACTTACCCCTCACCAACTTAAAGTGTTGCGAATGGTATCAGACGGCTTGCTTAACAAGCAGATTGCTTACGAACTGGCCATTTCTGAGTCCACCGTTAAACAGCATGTATCTGCAGTATTGAGAAAGCTTGGTGTTATTAACAGAACCAAGGCCGGTATCGCGTTCAAAAATGCAATGCATTTAAGCTAAACGGAAAGCGATAGACGTCTTCAAGACTATGATCATATTGATATAGTTTAAGCACTAACATGTATTAGATGCTTTCCAATAGATTAGAGATTTTTGCGCGTTCGGTTCATCGTGCTAATTCGATCTCAATCAGCTCATGTGCTAGCGTAAGATTTCAAAGGATTAGTTTACTGGCGTAAAAGGATATTTATGACGCGATTTATTTTACTTTCCCTTCTTTTTTGTTCTTTCAATGCGTTTAGTGCCGTTACAGCATGGACAGATTTCACCCTGGACAACGGTCACGTTTTTTTGCCTGTTACCATAGAAGGCATCGAATCTCGGGTCATGCTGGATTCAGGAGCACAAGTAAACAGTATCAATCGCGCGTTTATCGGGAAGCATGATTTAGACCTTGATAAAGGGCGCCCCGTGACCGTTAAAGGGGTGTACGACGTTGAAAGGCGTAACGCTTACAACAATGTAAACGTTGAAATATTTGGTAGTGATTTCGAGCTGGATTCACTTGTCGAATCCAGCTTAGGTCATCACTCTAATGGTATGTTACTGGGGGCAGGTTTTTTCAACAACTTCATCGTTCAATTGGACTATCCCCACAGAAAAATTCGTTTGGTAACGCGTGATTCGATAGATATGGAGGAGGTGGCAAATGTTCGAGCCAAATCTCAACAGGGTAGTGGAATGCCTATCGCGCAAGTAGAAATTAACGGTGTTGCGTTGTGGCTATTAGTCGATACTGGTAACGCCGGTACAATTTTGATTAACCGTCGAGCGGCGTCCAAGGTTGGGTTGCTTGAAAAAGTGGAAGGCGCAAGCACGTCATTTGGTGCCAATAGTTCTGGGGTCAATGAGTTCGCTACGTCTGATGTCGTGAAGTTTGGTCCATTCGAGATTAGTGACGTTAAGGTTAGCTTTCCTGCTGAAGGGCAAAAGACAAACTTAGAAAGCCAGTATGAAAGAACGGGTAGCCGGATAGGTGGAAAGCGGGTAGTAGGCTTAATAGGCTATGATTTGTTGAAAGACTTCGTTGTAACACTTGATTATCGTTACGGGAAACTTCACATCGCGTTACCGCAAAAGTAAAACGCATCTTGATGCAAACCAGCTACCAAAAGAAGACGAAATACCTACTGCCGTACTATAAATGCGATCACGAGTTCTCTATTAAACAAGCGATTGCTTTAGCAGTCGCTTAAGTGCCGCAGGCTTTAAGGGTTTTGGCAGGTAGCTAAATTGTTGCTCCGCCGCTTCCTCTCTTATGTCGTTACTTCTGTTGGCAGTGACTAAAATCTTTAAGGCAAAACGCACGTTATTTTCAGAAAGAATCGCTGCAACGTCAAAACCGGTTTCGCCATAATTTAGGTGATAATCGGCGACGAGCACATCAAAGTGTTCTTGTGAAATACTCGACACTTCTGCTCCGCCCGCTATCAATGTTGTACTCCCTCCCCAATCTCTCAGTAAGGTACACATTGCATTTGCCACTTGCTCGTCATTTTCTACAAGTAGAAAACGGGTGTCTTTTAAAAATGCATTGTTGTTTTTATTCGCTGAGTCTAAAGAGGGCATTTGATGGGAGTGCGAGGAGACAGGGCGAGAACGGCTGTCTAATGCGCTTTTTTGAACGCTTACTGAATTATTTGGCGCACTTGCTGAGTTCTTCGTTAATACCGAGTTATTAAAAGGAGAGTCAACATGGTTAGTGTTACTTACGTGCGCGGTGGGTATCGAGGCTTCGCTTTGAAATGCTCTAGATACAGCCACACTGAAGCAGCTTCCTTTATTTGGCGATGAAGTCAGCCCGACTTCATGACCGAGTAGCCGACATATCTTATCTACAATAGTCAGGCCTAATCCAATTCCTTCGCCTTTGTTGTTGCTCTCTAGCTGGTGGAACTCACTAAATATTTCATGCTGTTGGTGGTCGGCGATACCTAGCCCAGTATCGTAAACACAAAGCTTTATAACCTGCTCGGTATTTGTGATTCTTGTGCGTCTCACGCCCACCAAAATACGACCTTTTGCGGTATAGCGGACTGCGTTGGACAGCAAGTTTTGAAGCACCCGTCGCAGTAGCACTTTGTCCGAGTACACCATAACTTTGGTCGGTACATACCTGAGCTCAATACCTTTTTCCTTTGCAATGACACTAAATTCCTGCACCAATGAAGACAACATATCACTGACTGGAAATTCAGTCTTTTGAGGGGTAAGCACGCCAGCGTCTAATTTCGTCATATCAAGTAGCATTGAAAGTAAGCTCTGAGCATTGTCCAAAGAATTCACCACGCCTTCAGATAGTGTGGCCAGTTCACTGCCTTGCGTCTTTTTGCTGAGCATGCTGGCAAATAATGTTGCGGCGTTGAAAGGTTGCATGAGGTCGTGCCCAGCTGCGGCCAGAAATTTCGTTTTGCTCTCGTTAGCTTTGTCAGCGTGTTGTTTGGCTTCTTCTAATTCTGCTGTACGCTGCGCAACCCTTGCCTCCAAGTCTTCTTTTGCACTTTCTAATTCTTTTTGAATTGCTATGTATTCAGTGATATCGCTATAGGTAGTCACGTAGCCGCCACCAGGCAGCGGCGCGCCGTTAAGTTCAATCACTTTTCCGTCAGGCTGTTTGCGAATATGTTTATGACGGGTGCCTTCCAGCATGTAGCTAACGCGCTTTTCGATAGATGAGGGGCTAAACAACCCTCGGTTTGCGTTGTAGCTAAGTATATCGGTAATGGGCATGCCCGCTTTTAGAAATCCTTTAGGGTAGGCAAATAATTCCACGTAACGTTCGTTCCACGCCAGTAGCTGCAGTTTGTCATCAAGCACACTTATGCCTTGCTCAATGTTTTGCACTGACGATTGAAGTACTTCGTGGTTAAACTGAAATGACTGAGAAGCTTCTTCTACCCAGTCAACCAGTTCTGGAAAGCTATCGCTGCCTGTATCTGCTATGGCACCCAGTAATATACGAGCACTAGGTGCTCCTACTTGTGCAGCAAGCAACTTATTTACCCTGTCGATAAGCGCCTGACTGGCATAACCACTGCTAGCGGCGCGATTGACGTCAACTGATAGCTGCTTAACCAGTTGAGAGTGCGTGGCACTTTCGAGCACACGTTCGGTGAGTGCAATTAAGTCCCTCACTTTTACCAGTAAACGAGGTGTGTCGTGATTTGTGAGGAGCGTATCATTTGGCTTCATGCCACGTCTTGATGTAATCAATGCAACCGTAATGAATGTTAGGCAATTAGCCAATAAGGAAAAGGCAAAGCCCAAACCAAGCGCTTGGTCAGTGGGTGCTGGGTTGAAATAATAACTCGACAGTAAGCTTGGGTAGAGGAGGAATGCTGCCCAACATGTGAACCCTACCAATAAGGCGCAAATAGCGGCAGCTTTGTTGCTTTTCGGCCAGTAAAGACCAAACATAAGTGCAGGCATGCACTGTGCTAATAATGCAATAGCAATCACCCCGCTTTTAACCAGAGGTGCAGCCTGACTTATATTCAAGTGATACCAGAGCGCAATGCTAAGTACGACCACAACGGTAATACGACGTATAGACAGTATTTTGTTTGGCTGCATTGAGCGGTTGGGCGAAGTCTTTAGTCGCGCTTTTAGCCAAAGTGGCGTGACAACATTGTTCGAGATCATTATTCCCAGCGCCAAGGTTGCAACAATCACCATGCTGGTGGTTGCAGAAAGACCTCCTATGAAAGCAAATGACGACAGCGCGATATTTTCAGCATGTAAAGGTAGGGCAAGCACATACGCATCAGAGCTCGTATCCACTGGCAGCAGCATTTTTCCTGCAAGTGCAATAGGAATTATAAAAAGGGTCATGCCAAATAAATAGAGGGGAAATAGCCACCTTGCTGTTCTAAGCTCCCCCTCACCGTTCTGCTCAACGAAGTTCATATGAAACTGTCGTGGCAAAACGAACATAGAGCAAACGCCCAAAACAACATGTGATACATAAACCCAGGGTGCGCTATCAGCATAAATGACTTCTCGAGCACTGGCATTTGAGGCGGCGTTAGACACCAAATCCAACACACCATCAAACAGATAGAAGCAAACGAAAACACCTATAGCGCACAGGGCAACAAGCTTTATAACCGATTCAAACGCTATAGTAAGTAGCAGACCGGGGTGTTTGTCGGTCAAGTTGAGTGTACGGGTACCGAAGATAATGGCAAATAATGCGAGCAAGATAGCTACGTAGATACTTAACCATGGCGTGCTTGTATGCGCGTCGTCAGTCAACAAATTTATTGATTTCGTAATGGCGTCTAACTGCAGGGCGATGTAGGGCACTACACCGAAAAAACACAGTAAAGTGATAAGCGCGGCAATCAAGTGGGAGTGCTGGTATTTAAGTGAGATGAGGTCTGCTAAAGAGCTGATGTTGTGTTGTTGACACAGTCTGCTTATATGAAGCACCACAGGAAACGCAAATGCCATAGTCAGCATAATCCCTAAATAAGTAGGGATAACTGCCCAGCCATATTGTGCTGCTTGAGAGGTAGTGCCGAAAAATGCCCAAGATGTACAATGCACGCCCAATCCAAGGCTGTACAATATTGGGTGTTGCCGGTTGTCACGTAAACGCTTATCGCCCCAAAATGCTAAAGCGAAAAGCGCGAGGAGATAACAACCAACAATAGTGCCAACCGTCCAGATACTTAGCATAGATATTCCGTCTCGTAGCGCTCGATGAGTTGAAATGGTAGTAGTGCGCTTTTCTCTGGAAATTACATTAACACGGTTTTTACACTCGTCACAGGTTCACGGAACAGGGCAGTAGATATTGGAGCTCTCCGGGCAAACAATAGGTTTAATGGCGGGGGGATATGCACCGCATTTGAGCCGAAGTGAATATACCTAGGTTGAGCTTGGCGTTAGCGAATTGACATGAGTACGTTAGTCTCATTTCCCTACTTATAAATTTTTTAGCATTACATCCACAAAAATATTGTGGATACCCTTGAACACCTTAAATCTAGCCCCATAACTAAGCGCAACAGACTTATTCCCAATAATTTTAACGTTATTGGGCAATGCCTAATTAAGAAAAACGTTTGGAGGTAGGCATGAGCGATAATCGCGACGTGCAGGCAGAACAAGAAAATACAGTTGATCAAACTGTACAAAATGCTGAAGAAGCGCAAGTAGAAGCGTCACAAGCAGAAGGCGTAGAGCTTGATGAAAATGCACAACGCATTTACGAGCTAGAAACGGCACTTTCTGAGGCGCAAGCCACAATCAAAGAGCAGCAAGATGGCGTGCTTCGCGCGCGCGCAGACGCTGACAATGCACGTCGTCGTGCAGAAGGTGAAGTAGAAAAGGCGCGTAAATTTGCTCTTGAACGCTTTGCTGGCGAATTGCTTCCGGTTATCGATAACCTAGAACGTGCGATCGAAATGACCGATGGCGACAATGAAGCAGTTAAGCCGCTTTTAGAAGGTGTGGAAATGACCCACAAAACTTTCTTAAGCACTATTGAGAAATTTGGATTAAGCCTTATTGATCCGCAGGGTGAAGCCTTTAACCCTGATTTGCATCAGGCAATGTCGATGCAAGAAAGTGCAGACCACGAGCCAAATACAGTGATGGCTGTGATGCAGAAAGGTTATCAGATTAATGGTCGTTTGCTACGCCCTGCCATGGTTATGGTATCGCGTGCACCAAGCGGCGGTGTGGATACGCAAGCGTAAGTTACGCTTTTTGCGACAAACACACAAAAATGTCAGTTTTTTTACTGGCATCTATTGAAAAGACGGGGAATAACCCCACTAAAAGTACAGTATTAAGAAAATCATTCGGAGACACAAAATGGGTAGAATCATTGGTATCGATTTAGGTACAACGAATTCATGTGTCGCAGTTCTAGACGGCGACAAACCTCGCGTAAT
>Ga0114932_10004855_pt1 | contig 12238 bp, 8 predicted proteins | sample 2SBtaG_2_FD_87286 | JGI IMG/M metagenome (GOLD analysis project Ga0114932, IMG submission 87286) | Deep subsurface microbial communities from Kolumbo volcano to uncover new lineages of life (NeLLi) - 2SBTROV12_ACTIVE470 metaG | ecosystem: Environmental > Aquatic > Marine > Volcanic ... | reverse complement strand
GTTGGCTAGGCTCGGTAGGGGCTATCGAACCGCCATGGGCGGCAGGCCTACTAAGGAAATCCGGGGTCCCCAGTCCCGGAGCTCTGCTTCCCGGCCCTTGCCAGCAGATCACGCTGGCGCGGCTGCATCTCGAAAGCCTCGAAGTGCTTCTCATCGGGCTTTTTGCGATGTGCACTGGGTGTTCACAGCAGATGCAAGATGCTTTGCTGGATTTGGCCATTATGGTAGGCCGTCCGGCGGCGACAGCTAGGCGGCATGAGAGGTTCTGGTGCAATTATGCGGATCCCCGGGCCCCCCCTTGATAGCCCTCGCTATCCTTTCGACCGCGTGTGTCGACTCACCTGCGACGCGGGCCACAGCGGCGGTTGCTGCATTGGACGCCATCGGCGGGTATGGTGGCTTACAATGGGGTGCGCCCCTACCGCCGCGGCGTGGCGCCATCGGCCCTGACGGATGCACGGTTCTCCTGAATCCAGGGCCCTTTTGGGGCACTGCACCTTCGACAGCAAAGCTGTGTTTCTGCGCGGCAGAATTTGGGTCCTTCAGCTTGGTCGTGACACCACAGGAGATCCGCGAAAAGATCGTTCCGAAAGTAATCTGGGACCGAAGCAAAGTTGTCGGCGACAGCCAGACTGAACTCACTTGGACTGGCAATCGCAATCGAATGTTCGTCGACCGTGCAAGTGGAGTCGTTCGGGTCACCAATGTTCAGAAGTGCCCGACCCCATAGTAGCCGTGATCGCCCGCTACGGCGATCGGGCGAGTTCGAAAAGCACGCCGCTTTCCGAGTACTCGATGAGCACACGGGTCATCGGTCCGATCACGAAGGTGATTCCCATCCAGACGAACACCAACACGTTCGTGCCGTTCACGGGCTGGTTGCAGAGTGCAGGCATCAAAGAAGCGTGGTGGCAGGGCTATCTGCGCGATCCGACGACCAGCAAGTTCAACTTCAAGCCCGCGTACCAGGTGGCGTACATCGACACGGACGACCCCTCCGATGTGGGCACGGCGGTCACTAAGGACTTCGTCTGGGGCCCGACCAGCGGAGTCGAGAGCGGGTACGGTGTGCTCGAAGGCGGCTATTTGTCAGAGTGGGAAGACGTGCAGGGGGTGAACACAGGTGCCACCCGGAACACCGACGGCACGTCGAACTCGTTCTGGGTTCGGTTCGGGGTCGTGGTCAGGGACAACAACGCGACCTCGGCCTTCGAGCGTGGCGAGGTCACGATGACTATCGCGACGAGGGAGTAGGCCATGGCGAAGACAACTGGACAGGTGATGCGGGCGATTGCAGCGGTAGGCATTGGCCTAGGGAACACTCTCTTCACTAGCCGGAGCTTCGGCGACGTTCTTGAGGATGGTGACTACTCGCCTTGCGAAATGTTGAGGCCGAAAGGCGTCAACTGCACCAATGCGAACGGCGTCAAGGTCTTCTGGGAAGACATCCTCAGGCGAAAAACAATTGCATTAGAGGCATGCCGCACCAACAATCCGGGAAGCGCTACCGGGCTGGGGCTTTCCCAGGTCGCACAAGAGGATGAGCCTGTAGACGACCCGTGCGCAGCGTTGGAGCGGCAAGTGGAAATGGCACAGGCAAGAGTTAATCAACTGGACGTATACATTCGGATGTGTTGCTGACGTTCCGACGTCCCAGGATCCTGATTGTGGCGCTGCTCCTCCTTGGCGGCTTGGCCGTCGTGGGTCGCGGGCCATTGATGTCGTCAGGCAGTGGGGCGCCCGACGAAGCAACGATGGCAGAGCCAGCCCCCGGTGTCCGCACCGAACCTGAGGTGGGCTCGACGGTGCCATTCGGCAAGCCCTTGCCGTCTGACATCAACCTGGAACTTGAGATTGCCGTGGCGACATCGTCCGCGCCTGAGCGCCGCTACGTCTACTGCGACGTCAGCAGCATCTTTATTGAAGGTCTAATTGCCGTTGGCGAACAAGGCGTCCGGATCGGTGCCAACAGTCTGGTGAGTGAGAACCGCGTTTTGGTGCCAGTCGAAGGGTCGTCAGGCTCAACGGTGCTCCAGCAGGACGGCGTCCTCGCGCTAATGAAATGGAGCGAAGCCTCGCTTGGAGGGGCTGTGAAGTGTGATTCGATGGAGTTGCTGCCGCGCAGCGTCATTTATGGCATCGTTACTGAAATGGACGGCAGTAGGTGCTGTCCTGGTGACCGAGTCGTTACCGAAGTATTGGGTTGCGGCGCCACGGGAACTGGTGTGGTGAATGGCGAGTTCTTGATCTTTGTAGAGCCGGGGCCGTGCGTGTTGTGGGTTCGGCGCTCGCATGGAACGGCGCAAACGAACGGCCCTGGCGTGGACGTTGATCCTCGAGTGGGCTACGATCTTGAGGCCCATTTGGTCGCGCCAATGACGCCATTGTTCCGGTCCATTGGACTTGGCGCGCAGAGTGAGTGAACGCGTATGGATCACCAGATGGCTTCACAATCCGTCCAAGTTCACGGGCTGGTGTCTTCATTCACGCCCCGAAAAACCTGGGTGCGCACCTGCGGGATCACCCACCCCGTAGCGATGGAGCCTGACGGGTATTTTAGTGCAACTGTTCCGCAGGCCAAGGAGTGCGACTTTCAAGCGATACGAAAAGACGGTGCTTTGACGGCCAAGGGCCCGATTGTGACCGTCGACAGCTCCGTAGCAGAGGCCCGGTGGGTAGAGCTGAGTCTGCCTTCGCAGCGGGTGGGTGGGATCGGAGTGCAAGTCGACAAGGGCGAGGTCGGCTACATCATCACGGGGCTCGTAGTCGACGGGGCTGCCGCCACCGCCGGCTTGGGGCTGGGCCAACAAATCGTTGAAATCGACGGGTCCGCTACATCTGAACTGAACCACCAGGAGTCCAGCGAGGCCTGCGCCGGTCCGGAAGGCACGCCAACAAACATTGTTGCAGTCGACGAGGACGGGAAGGAGTTTGCTCTGACGCTCCGGCGAAAGTTCATCCCGAAAGCAGCTGAAATTCTTGCGGAGTAGCTGCGGCGGCCAGTCGGAACCGCACTGAGGAGCCGCTGCGGTGAAGCGCGGTATGGACCACCGCCTAGGCGCGCCGCGAGTCCTGGCCCTACGGCCGCTCGGGGACCTCGACCTCGAACACGGCGATGCGTACATCCTCGCCGCCCATGGCCGGCCGGGTCCAGAACTCGGCGGTGCCCTTGAAGCCGGGTCCCTGTGGCAGCGGAATCACCCCCTGCATGTAGAAGAACTCCCGGTCGTCGAGTGAAAAGCCGACCGCTTCTCGACTTGCGATGGCCACCGCGGCCTCTTCAAAGACCACACCCTTGTTGTCGATGACCCGCATCCAGGTCCAGCCTGGCTGCTTTGGGTTGAGCCATGCCTGCAGCTCGAAGGCCCCATTCATGGGAATGAGCACGACTCCGGAGGAGCGAACGTGCCCGCTTGGCGCCGCGGCGGTCTCGAGCCATCGCTTTACTGCGGGTCCGGCGGCGTCGATGGCCGACTGGGTGTGCTGCGGACCTCCCTGTTCATAGACCTGGAGCGACAGGTCCAGTCCCTCGATCACGACCGCGGTGGCGTCATCGCCAAAGATCGGCGCCTCGAACTGTTCGTGTCCGGCGGGCACCCGGGCGATGTTCTCGGCCACGGTCCAGGGAAGCTCGGCGTCCCACGCGGTAAACCGGTAGAGCACGCGCCAAGACCCGTCGTGGAAGCCCGTGCGCGGCAGATGCCCGTCCGCACGCTGCATGGCCACAATGGCGTGGTCGTACTCGCACAGGCGCCACTCGGCATCCGCTGCCAGGTGCCCGAAGATCTGATTCCAGTTCATTGGATTGACGTCGTCGAGCACGGCCAGATCGAGCGAGAAGCTGCGTTGCTCGGTCACGTTGCCGGACAGATCGGGCTCGGCATCCGGGCTGTCATAGGCCGAGCGAGTGCTGTCCGGCATGACGGCGGGTGGCGGAGTGGCGGGCTTTGGGCAGCCCAGCAGCAAGGTCAGCAGGAGAAGGAGCAAGCGTCTAGCGAACCATCAGGCCTTGGTAGAACTCGGCACTGGTATAGCTGCCGAGCAGCTGGGGCCGGGCGGTCGAGCTGCCGTTGAATCGGAACAGGCCGCTGTCCGAGGCGCAGCTTGCCCAGTTGTGGTAGTTCCAGGTCGCGTTGCCATAGCTGGTGTTGCAGTTGGTGCTGCGGCCCCAGCCATCGAAGTTCGGCGGGTACCCGGTCCAGTCGTAGGACGAGTCACAGGCGCTGCCGGTGAGGTTGTTGCAGCTGCCTGTCACAGTTGTATTCGCCACCGAGTCGTACGCGAAGTTGGGGTAGACCATGTCTCGGGTGATGGCCCCCGATGCGTTGGTATTGAAGCGTCGAACCTCGGCCCCGCTTGCGGTCAGCAAGCTGAAGAAGTCGAGGCTCTGGTAGTAGCTGCGGTCGCTCGACCAGTCGTGCTCGGCCCATTCGCTCCAGGTGCCGCCCGTGCCGTTGCCGATCGGGGGTGGAGGCGGCGAGTAGGTGTCGTCATAGACCTCGGCCACATAGGTCCATCCGCCGCCGTCATAGCTCATGTCGCACTCGGTCTCGACGGCGTCCGAGGTGTCCCCATCGCCGTCGGGGTCGACCCAGTATTGTCCGTCGGGTGAGCCGGGGAACTCGGCCAGGATGGTGGCGCAGGTGACGCCGGCACCGTCTTGGGTGCTTCCATCACTGCAGTCGTCGGTGCAGCTCGCGTCGAGGTCGTTCTGGTCGATGCCCTCTGGAGCGCGGTCCGCGCCGTCCCCATCCTGATCGTAGTCGCTGCCGCCATCGCAGTCTTGATCGTCGCCGTCGTACCAAATCTCGTCGGCATCGGGGTTGATGGCGCCGTCGGTGTCATCGCAATCGTCGCCACAGGCCAGCCACCCATCGGAGTCGCCGTCGGTCTCGGTGCTGCCTGGGTCAACCGAACAGTCGTCGTCCAGCCCGTTGCACAGCTCGGTCGCGCCGGGGTGGATGTCGTTGTCCAAGTCGTCGCAGTCATCGGAGGTGGCCGAGAAGCCGTTGGGCTTGGTGCAGGCGTCCACGGTGATGTTGTTCTTGCCGTAGCCATCGGCGTCGTAGTCGACGTACCAAGTGGTGTTGAAGCCCTCGTCGATGCCGCCGGTGCAGTTGTTGTCGATCGCATCGCAGGTCTCGGTGGCGCCTGGCAGCACCGCGTCGTCCAGGTCATTGCAGTCGGTGTTGTCGCTGACGAACCCGGTCGGCGCGTCGCAGGCGACCAAGCTCACGTCGCTGTTTCCGTAGGTGTCGCCGTCGCCGTCGGCGTACCAGGTCGCGGCATCGCCCGCATCGGGCTCGTCGATCTGTCCGTCGCAGTCGTTGTCGAGATCGTCGCAGACCTCGCTGCCTCCGGGAGCCGCCGCTGCGCTCGCGTCGTTGCAGTCGTCGGCATTGCCCACAAATCCAGTCGGCGCCTCGCACGCCACCGAGGTCTCGGCGACGGAGCCGAATCCGTCGCTGTCGGCGTCGACAAACCAGGTGCTGCTGTTGGCAGCGCCGGCTTCATCGACCGCACCGTCGCAGTCGTTGTCCACCGAATCGCACGACTCGACCCCGGCGGGGTTGATGGCGGCGAGGTCGTCGTTGCAGTCCTGGCAGGCGGGAAACCCGTCTCCATCGGCGTCGGCGAAGCCCACTGACCCATCGCAGTTGTAGTCATTGGGGTCTGCGCAGTCCGCCTCGACGGCGTCGGGATGGAAGTCGGCGTCGCCGTCATTGCAGTCTGTGGAGTCAGAGACGTAGCCCGCGACGTCATCGCAGCTGGCAATCGTCTGGGCTGGATTGCCAAATCCGTCGCCATCGGAGTCGAGGAAGAAGGTGGTGCCGTCAGTCGCGCTGTCATCGATCGTGCCGTCACAGTCATCGTCGATCCCGTTGCAGCTCTCGGCGACACCGGGATTGACGTTGGCATCAGTGTCGTTGCAGTCGTCGAGGGTGGTGAAGCCGTCGTCGTCAGCGTCCTCGGCTTCGGGGGCGTCGCCACCCCGGCAGGCGAACAGGGCAAGCAGCATCAATGGCGTGTATTTGAACATGGGTCACTCCGCAGGCGCATCGTAGACCGGAGCAGGCGGTGTTGGCGAGGCGCTGTCGGAACCGACGTTGCACCGGCATGTCGGACCCGCCAGCGTTCCGCTGTAAGATCCGCCGGCCCCCGTCGTTGAGGATTCGATGAGCGAAGACAAAGTGTCCCCCCAGGCGGCCGAGCCCGCAGCCACCACATCACCGCCGCCGGCCAAGAGTCCGCCTGAGACGCCGGCTGCGCCGCCATGGCTGCCGATCCTCATTCCGCTGCTGCCGGTTGCTGGATTCGGCAGCATCGTCATCTTGTGCTGGGGACTGTGCTTTGGCTTTCCGTGCATGGGCATGGCGGCTCGCTACGGCCTGTGGATCGACCGCTGCCCGGCCGATGACCTGCGTCTGGGCAGTGAAGTGCAGGCCTATGGATTGATTCGCGAAGGCAAGGGGACCGTCAACCTGCGGGCCTATGCGCGCTACCTCGAGGGCGATGGCGGGCAAGCGCACCCAGTCGAGGGCAACCTGAGGCGAGGCTTCAGTGCGTCCTTTGTGCTGCTCGATGGCGAAGACAAGCCCGTCGATGGGCTGATTGTGGAGTCCGAAGGCCGCAGCGGCTCCTGGCACAACTACACGGTCGAGCTGCCCGATGTGCCCGATGACGACTACATCGTGCGGGCAACGGTGAAGGCTCCATTCGAGACGGTGTCGGTGGACGTTCCATTGGCGCTCTATGCCCCTGCACTGGCCCATGTGGCGACGGATCGGCCCCTGTACAAGCCGGGTCAGGACGTCAAGATTCGCAGTGTGTTGCTGCGGCGCACGGACCTGTCTCCGATCGACGGCCGACCGGGACGTTGGCGCATTCGCGCCCCCAATGGCGACGAGATGATGGTCGAAAAGGACCGGGCCGGAGGCTTTGGCATCGCCGACACCGAGTTCCCCCTCGACGACCGCGCTGTACACGGCACATGGAAGGCCATCTGGGAGAGCGGCAGTGCTCGTGACGAGGTGAACTTCGATGTGCGCCCGTTCAAGCTGCCGCGCTTTACGGTTGAGCTCGAGCCATCGCTTAGGTGGTTCGGACACGGAGACGACATCGTCGTCGATGGCACGGCTCGCTACAGCTCAGGTGCGCCGGTCGCCGATGCGTCTGTACAGGTGCGTGTGGGCAAGACCGAAGGACGCTGGCCGCCCCCGTTGGCTTGGGAAGAGACCATCGAGGTCCAGACGGACGCCCACGGGCGCTTCGAGGTCGACATGGGCAAGGTGCCCTCGGATCTGATCGAGCTGGCCAAGCTGAGCATGAGTGCAAAAGTCACCGAGGCCGCGGGCGAAGTCGCCACGGGTGCGGTCACGCTGGTGCTGTCCGAGGACGACCTGATGGTCGATGCGGTCACCGAGCTGGGCGATGGCCTGGTCGGAGGCTTCAACAACCGCGCCTATTTGCGGGTGCTGACGCCGGACGGAAAGGCCGTTCGCAACGCGGATGTCGTCATCGAAAACCCCTGGGACCCCACGCAAAAGAAGCGCGAGGCCAAGAGCGATGCAGACGGCGTGCTGGCCATTCAGCTCGACCCCGGAGAACCGGTCACGGTCCGCATTCCCGGGGTGCCCAGTCGCTATCGTGCGCTGGTCCCCGACCCGCCCTACATCTCGAGCGCGCAACAGATGGGCGCCAGCCGCAGCTTGAGCATGGACGAGCGACGCGCATTCGACCGCGCCGTGCCCGCCGTCGCCCTGTGTGGGGACTTTGCCCCCGGCGGACGCAATGTCAGCCTGGGGCTGCGTGTCTCTGCCGCTGGCGTGGTTCAGTCCGCCATCTCTGGAGACGACCAGCTGTCCCGCTGCGTGGTTGCCGCGACCAAGGCCGTTCGCCTGCCTGCCGGACCGGTCTCGACCTACACCATCACCTGGTACGTGACAGACAGCCAGCGGCCGAGCGTGAGCGCCAGCTTGACCGCCGCCCATGGCTCCGCACCCAGTGTGGTCATGAACGATGCGGCGCTGCGAGCCAGGCGCTGCGTGAAGCTGGAGCGAGGCAGCTCGGGAGCCACGCTCTTCAAGTCGCACTGGCGAGTCAACGTGGGCAGCACAGCCATCGACTGGGGCCTGTACCAGACCCCCGGGCGCACAGGCCTCAATCCCACCGAGCTTGGCTGCATCAAGAGCGCTCTGCAGAGTGCAGCGCTGGTCGAGCCCGCCAAGGTGCCCGCACTGGGCGTGGGCAGCTTCTCGCTGTCGGTGCCGCGAGGCCAGAGTCTAGGGGGAGCGAGTGCTTCGAGCCGGACCGGCTACGAGCTCGGCGTCGCCGCCACCGTCGATGGACAGCTCATCGGCAAGACCCGGCACATTCTGAATGTGGGCGCCATTCCGCAGCTGCGCATGCGTGCCACTCCCTCCCTCGCCAAGCCCGGTGACGAAATCGTCGTCGAGCTGCTGCGAGGGCCGGGCTACCGCGGAGAGATCCCCGAAGAACTCTATTTCTACGAGGGCACCCGGGAGGTCGCCGAGGTCGAGGTCGACCAGAAGAAGCGCACGGCGACGTTCACGATTCCCGACGATGTCGAAGGCTTTGTGCGGTCTGAATACAACGGCGCCCGCACCATCATCTTCGTCGAGCCAACCGACCGCCTGAGCGTCGGCATGAGCACCGACAAGCCAGCCTATTCGCCGGGTGAGACCGCAAAGCTGACCGTCACCACCAAGCTGGGTGAGGCGCCCACCGAGGCCGCTGTCAGCCTGTCGGGAGTCGACAGCACACTGGGGCAGCTGGTCACCCTGCTGGGTCCCGATGACTTCGGACGCGTCACGGTGCGTGCCGAGGCCGACAAGCCCGCTTTCTCGAGCTTCGATCCCCGTGCACTAGCTCTGGGCCAGATTCGCGGTGAGAACGCCGCCAAGGCCGCGGTGCTTCGCATCACCAACCTGCCTGCTGACTACGCAGGTGATGCCGGCGTGAGCGGCAATGCGGTCACCATGGACAACGATGTCGAAGTGCTGACCATGGGCTTCTACCGAGCCCTCGAGCACCTCACCAAGCGCGTCGGCAAGTGGGAGAAGGAAGCGCCCGAGGGGGACACGATGTCGCCCGAGTTGATGGTGTCGCTGTGGAACGAGGCGCTGGCCGACGGAATGGCCGGCGAGCACAAGCCAGTGGACGCATTCGGTCGCGAGTTGACCGTCGACCTGCTGCCCCAGGACCTGTTGGTGCAGCTCAACCCCAGAAACGTCGTGCGCGATGGTGTGCGGCTGTCCGAGGACGTTGTCGACTGGCAACGCTACGTCAATGAGGAGGTGTCTCGATGAGTACCGTGAACCGCAGCGGCGCGCGTCGTCCCGTCCTCATCGTCGTCATGGCCCTGCTGGGCATGCACTGTGGAGGCGACGCCGACGAGGCGGCCTCACTGGACGAGATTCCGGACCGCTTCACCAAGCTCCTCATCGAAGAGCCATCGCCGGTGATGGCCGAGGAAGCCGAAGGCGAGATGGACGACTGGGGCGGTGCTCCAGAAGAGAAGATGATGGCCCAGGGCCTCGCTGCGGCGCCCAAGAAGCGCAAGCGCAAAGAGGACCGCCAGGCAGCCCCGCCTCCTCCTGCAGATGTGGACGGTGCGGCGGTGGCTGAGGAGGGCGAGCGGGTTCGCGAATGGTTCCCGGAGTCCTTTCTGTGGCAGCCACTGGTCCAGACGGGCCCCCAGGGCAGCGCCACCCTCGATGTGCGGGTGCCAGACCAGTTGACCACGTGGCGCGTGCTGGCGTTGGCCCACACCCGCGAAGGCCAGCAGAGCGGTGCGGTGCACACCTTCGACAGCCGCATGGATGTCTACGTGGACCCTGTGGTGCCCGGCTGGCTCTATGCGGGTGATGTGATCGATCTGCCGGTGCAGGTGGTCAACACCACCAGTGCGTCCATCGACGCCAACCTCGATGTCACCGCCAGTGGCGTGCTGACGGGCGGACTGGCCACCTCGGTCGCCCTTGGCAGCAACGGGTCGGATGTCGCCATGGTCCCGCTGGTGGCTGACGGAGCGGGCAATGCATACGTCAAAGCGACCCTGCCCGGCTCCGATGCAGCCGAGCGCAAGATCACCGTGGGACCGACTGGACGACCGGTATCCACTCGTCGAGGCGGGACGTTGTCTGGGCCACGGGCGTTCTCGATGAAGTCGCCGCCCGACGTAGACCCACGCACCGAAGAGCTCACGGTGCACGTCTTTCCAGGTCCGCTCGCGGTGCTGCAGGCCGAGGTGGACCGTGTGGGTTCTGGGGCCGAGACCCCGTGGTCGGCGGCCTATAGCTTTGCGCTGGCGAACAGCCTGACATCGCTATCGGCACGGGCTGGGGCGGACTATGACCCCAAGGCTGTGCGGCGACTCAAGCTGCTGGGCTGGCAACGGGTGATTCGCCATGCGCGCGCCCCCAACGCGGGAGCAGCAGCCGATTTGCTGGCAGCCATGCGCGGCGTTCAAGACCACGAGCTGGCCGAGGAGCTCGAGGCCCGCTTGGTGCGCACCGTGGTTCAAGGACAGCGCGGCGGCGGGGATTGGGGCCGGCAAGGCGGCGGTTCGATGCAGATGATCATCGCCCAGACTGCGTTTGCCGCCCGCGTGCTGCCTGACGACCAAGAGGGTCCGCGGCTGCGTGCTGCGGGCGCCATCGAGCGGTACCAGCGCGACATCGAAGACCCGTACACCGCCGCGATCGTGCTGGCCTCGGGTCTGGCGTCCGGCGGCCTGCAGACACGCTTGGCCAAGTTGGTCGACGATGCGGTCTATACCCGGGACGACGGGTCCCACGGCATCCACGTGCCGTCTGGAGTCCGAAACCCTTGGTCCAAGAGTCCAAGCTCGGCTGAGATGCTTGCCTGGGTGTCCCTGGCGCGACCTGAAGCGTCGTACCGGGGCGACTTGGTGGCAGAGCTCATGTCTGGCTACGACGCCAGCATGGGCTTCGGTGCCGGACCCGCCGACGTCATTGCCCTCGAAGCGGTGGTCAGCGCTCTTCCAGGCATCTCCAAGCCCGTCGACATCGTGCTGACGGTGGACGGTGTCGAGGTTGGCCGGCAGACCCTCGATCCGGCTCAACCCAAGGTTCCCGCGGTGTTGACCGGGCTGACCAAGGGCAGCACCAACGCTATCGGACTTCGCGCCGAGCCCGAAGTGCCGGGTCTGGCATGGGTTGCTACCCTGGACAGCTGGGTTCCGTGGTCTGGCGAGGAGCGCGTCGCCGGCGTCGAGATCGAGCTGGACTCCAAGGACTTCAGGGTCGGCCGCGACAGCACGCTCACGGTGCGCATGTCCGCCCCAAGCGGCATCAGCCTGACCATCGAACAGGGCCTGCCCGCGGGCACATCCGTCGATGAGGCCGCCCTCGCCAAGCTCTCGGGCACGCTCGTCAGCCACTCGGTGCAGCAGGACAAGATCACCTTCACGACCAAGCGCTTTGCCGCGGGCGAGATCATCGAAGTTCCACTGGTCGTGCGGCCTGCGTTCAGCGGCAGCTTCAGCACAGCCCCGTTGACGGTCAGCACCAACGGAGGCTCCCTAAAGAGCTGGCTGGCCCCGCTTCGCTGGGAGGTCGGTTCATAGAGACGAATTTCGACCAAACGCTCTGGCGGGTTGTTCAGCACGGGAACTGAAACGGACCCGCGCGCGCCTCGATGCGGGCCGCTGGACCCAACGACAGCGCCGGTCTGTGGGGGCAGATCCCACGGGCCAGCCACGCGTAGCGGACTGCTAGGGAGCGAGCTCGAACACTAGGTCCGTCGCACCCTTGCTGGCGGTCTGCTCGATCTTGGGCGCGCCCGGCTCGGTCGTCATGGCGTTGCCGTCCGTGTCGACCTTGACCTTGAGCAGCAAGGTCTGGGGGAATGGCCTGGCGGGTCCGCCCATCGAGATGGCGTCGGCGGTGGTGACGGTGAACGTCATGGGGAAGGGGCCGGGGGGCAGCTTCTTGGCCCCCAGTGGCGGGCCGCCAGCGGGATTGCGCACCGACACGAAGATCTGGCTTCCTGGGGGTGCGACCGCACCGGGGGCCAGGGTGATGGTGCCGGTGATGATGGTCTCGGGAGCCCGCGGAACCTGGTTGCCAGCGGGGGCGGCGGGACCGGGTGAGCCGCCGGCTGCCAGGCGCTTTGCGTCGGCCAAGCGGCGCTGCAGGAACGGATTGGGAGGGGCACCATCGAGCGCCTTTTCGAGTGCATCGGCACTCTCGTC